>Ga0210040_10003410_pt1 | contig 21473 bp, 20 predicted proteins | sample CryGeyCG12114_NA_FD_185462 | JGI IMG/M metagenome (GOLD analysis project Ga0210040, IMG submission 185462) | Groundwater microbial communities from aquifer - Crystal Geyser CG19_WC_8/21/14_NA (SPAdes) (version 2) | ecosystem: Environmental > Aquatic > Deep subsurface > Groundwater | place: USA...
ACGGTGGCGACCCGGACGGCGGCGCCGTTCTCCGCCGCCAGCGCCTGCCCCATCGCGCGCTGGGGCAGCCCGTGCCGCACCTGCCACACGAGGTTCGGGAGCGCGAGGAGCACCGCCAGACCGGCCGAGGAGAGCAGGGCGGGAGCGGCGAGCGCCCGTCGCGGCCCGGCCACCAGGAGTCCGGCGAGCACCGCGACCACGAGCATCACCACGAGCCACTTGTTGGAGGTGGCCACGCCCAGGACGGCCCCGGCCAGCCACCACCAGCGTGGCCCACGGCGCAGCGCCCGCACCACCGCGAGCAGGACGACGGCCCAGACCAGCTGGTCGAACGAGCTGGTGTGCAGCAGGTGGCCGAAGCTGAGCGTGAACGTGCCGAAGCCGTAGCCCCACGCGGCCAGCCCCTGGGCGGACGCGGCGCCGCCGAGCTCGCGGGTGAGGAGGACCACGGCGCAGGTGGCGACGAGGGCGAGCACCACCGCGGGGAGTCGGAGCACGAGGACGGAGTCGTCGAGCGTCGCCATGGTGCGGGCGACCAGCGGCGTGAGCGGGGGCTGGTCCACGTAGCCCCAGGCCGGTGGGAGCATCCGGAAGTAGAGCTCGTCGCGGTGGTAGCCGTACCGCCCGGCGGTCGCGAGCAGGGCGACGGCGGCCGTGAGCAGGGCCGGCGCGACCGACCGCCAGGCGAACGGGGGCAGCTGCGTGGCCGGCGCCCCCGTCGTCATGGCCCTCACGCTAGAGGCCGCAGGGTCCTCGACCGGGGCCGGCGTCGAGCCGAAGGGCGGCTCCCGGAGGGACAGGCCGGGCTAGTAGAGGACCTGCTCGACCGGCTCGACCTGGCGCGGCGGTTCGTCGCCGAGCATCTGGGTGAGGTCGATCTGGATCGTCCGGGTGATGGCGGTCATCGGCACGTCGTAGACGCCGTCGGCGAACGGGTTGGCCAGCTGGTCGCCGATCTGCACCGCCAGCAGGAACATCAGGCCCACCAGTCCCGAGCCGAGGGGAGTGAGCCACCCGAGGTCCTCGACCACGGCGAACGGCAGGATCAGGCAGAACAGGCGGGAGAAGAAGCGCGGCAGGAAGCGGTACTGGACCGGGAGCGGGGTGTTCTTGATGCGCTCGAGCCCGCCCTGGGCGTCGGTGAGGGCGACGAGGGCGGCCTCCATCTCGAGGCGGGAGAGCTCCCCGATCATGCCCCGGCGGTGCGCCTCGCTCAGCAGGCGGTCGCTGTCCAGGAGGACCGCCGTCTGCCGGTTCGTCGCCGCCTCGACGCGCGCGAGGGTCTCGCGGCCGAGGAACTGCCCGGCCTCCTCGGGCAGCGGCTGTCCGCGCAGGGACGTGCGCAGGACGTGGACGTACGCGACCTGGTGGCGGACCAGGCGGGCGCCGAGCCCCGGCACGGCTCCGGGACCGCTCTCGTCGACGAGGACGACCGACTGGCGCGCGAGGCTGCGGGAGGAGTTGACGACCTGGCCCCAGAGCGTGCGGGCCTCCCACCACCGCCCGTAGGCGGCGTTGACCATGAAGCCGACGAAGAGGGCGATCACCGTCCCGAACAGCGTGAACTGGATGTCGATGGCCTCGAAGTGCGTCACGTCGTTGAGGTAGAGGACGGTCACCAGCACGTCCCAGACCAGCAGGAGCGAGACCGACAGGGCGAGCGTGCGCCAGGCACGCAGGGGCAGGTGCTTCTCGTTCAGGATCACCGGGGGTCCTCGCGTTCGAGCGGTCGACGGGTGCAGGCCCCTCGTCGGGCACGCTCGCCTCCCAGTGTGGTCGACGGCCCGGGTGGATCGCGGATGACCACGTCAAGAATCGCTTGTGCAATTGCATATGGCACCGAGGACTGCCAGGATGGACCCATGGCCCAGACCACGACGAGCACCGCAGCGCCCGGCACCACCCCCTGGCGCGGGGTCTACACCGCGACCGCCCTGCCCTTCACCGACGACCTCGCCGTCGACCTCGACGCCTACGCCGAGCACGTCGCGTGGCTGGCCGCGTACGGGACCCACGGCGTCGCGCCGAACGGGTCGCTGGGGGAGTACCAGACGCTGTCCGACGACGAGCGCGCCGCGGTGGTGCGCACCGCGGTCCAGGCGTCGCCCGACGGCTTCGGTGTGATGGCCGGCTGCGGCGCGTACGGCACCCTGCAGAGCGTCCGCTGGATCGAGCAGGCGGCGGAGGCCGGGGCGTCGTCGGTGCTGCTGCTGCCGCCGAACACCTACCGCGCCGACGCCGACACCGTGCTGCGGCACTACCGCGAGGCGGCGAAGGTCGGGCTGCCGGTCGTGGCCTACAACAACCCGTACGACACCAAGGTCGACCTCGTCCCGGCGGTGCTCGCACAGCTGCACGCCGAGGGCCTGATCGTCGCGGTCAAGGAGTTCACCGGCGACGTGCGCCGGGCGTACGAGATCGCCGAGCTCGCGCCCGACCTCGACCTGATCGTCGGTTCCGACGACGTGCTGCTGGAGCTGGGTGTGGCCGGTGCGGTCGGCTGGGTCGCGGGCTACCCCAACGCGCTGCCGCAGTCGACCCTCGAGCTGTACGAGCTCGTCACCTCCGGCGACCCGGCCGACCTGGCCCGCGCGCTCCCGATCTACCGCGACCTGCACCCCCTGCTGCGCTGGGACTCCAAGACGGAGTTCGTGCAGGCGATCAAGCTGTCGATGGACGTGGCCGGGCGCAAGGGCGGCGGGTGCCGCCCGCCGCGCGCGCCGCTGCCGGCCGAGATCCACGACCGCGTGGTGGCCGACACCGAGGCGGCTTTGGCCAAGGGTTACAAGTAGTCGCGTGAGCACGCACCTCAGCACCACCCAGACCCCCGCGTCCGCCGCGACGAGCACCGCCCCGGCCGAGACCGCCCCGGACGCCGTCCCCGAGCTCGTCGCCGCCGCGGTGGTGGCGGGTCAGCGGTGGGCGGCGACCACCCGGGCGGAGCGCGCCCGCGTGCTGGACGCCGTGGCCGACGCCCTCGACGCGGCCGGGGACGACCTGGTCCCGCTGGCCATGGCCGAGTCGCACCTTGCCGAGGGGCGCCTGCGTGGCGAGCTGCAGCGCACCACCTTCCAGCTGCGGTTGTTCGGTGACGTGCTGCGGGACGGGGGCTACCTCGACGTGCGCGTCGACCACGCCGACCCGGACTGGCCGATGGGCGCCCCGCGGCCCGACCTGCGCCGTACGCAGGTGCCGCTCGGTCCCGTGGTCGTCTTCGGCGCGGTGAACTTCCCGTTCGCGTTCAGCGTGGCCGGCGGTGACACCGCGTCGGCGCTGGCCGCCGGGTGCCCCGTCCTGCTCAAGGCCCACCCGGGCCACCCCCGGCTCTCCGTCGCCACCGCCGAGGTCGTGCGGCAGGCCCTGTCCGCCGCGGGCGCGCCGGACGACCTGCTCACGCTCCTCGTGGGCGACGAGGCGGGCCGGGCGGCGCTGACCGACCCGGGTGTCCAGGCCGGCGCGTTCACCGGGTCGACGGCCGGTGGCCGCACGCTCTTCGACCTCGCCACCTCGCGCCCGGTGCCGATCCCGTTCTTCGGCGAGCTGGGCAGCGTCAACCCGGTGTTCGTCACCCGGGCTGCCGCCGAGGCCCGCGGGCCGGAGATCGCCGCGCAGGCCGTCGCCTCGTTCACGCTGGGCGTGGGCCAGTTCTGCACCAAGCCCGGCGTGCTGCTCGTGCCCGCGGGTTCGTCGGTGCTCGACGCGCTGCGGACCAGCCAGCTGCCGGGCCCGGCGCCGATGCTGTCCGAGCGGATGGTCGAGGGCCACAACCGCGTCCGCCACGAGCTCGAGGACCTGCCGCACGTCGGCGTGCTGGCGCGCGCCGAGGACTCCGACGACGGGACACCTGCGCCGACCATCCTGCTCACCGACGTGGCGAGCCTCCTGGCCGACGTCGAGGAGCTGTTCCGCGAGTGCTTCGGCCCGACCCTGCTGGTCGCGACGTACACCGCCGAGGACGACCTCCTGGCGCTGGCGCAGACGATCGACGGGCAGCTGACCGCGTCGGTGTTCGGCGAGGACTCCGACGTCACGGGTCTGGGCGAGCTCGTCGCGGTGCTGGCGACCAGGGCCGGGCGGCTGCTCTGGAACGGCTGGCCCACCGGCGTCAGCGTCACGTACGCCCAGCAGCACGGCGGGCCGTACCCGGCGACCACCGCACCGTCGACCACCTCGGTCGGCACCGCAGCGATCTTCCGGTTCCTGCGACCGGTCGCGTTCCAGGGGTTCCCGCAGGGGCTGCTGCCGGCCGAGCTGCGCGACGAGCTCGACGAGGGGCACGACCTGCCGCGGCTCGAGGACGGCAGGCTCGCGCTGCGCGGTCGTCAGCTGTGAGAGCGAGCCGCGTCTTCTCCGCGGTCGACTCCCACACCGAGGGCATGCCGACCCGGGTGGTCACGAGCGGGTTCGGGGTCATCCCGGGCGCGAGCATGGCGGAACGTCGCCTGTGGTTCATGGCGCACTGCGACGACCTGCGGACGCTGCTGATGTGCGAGCCGCGCGGGCACGGGTCGATGAGCGGGGCGATCCTGCAGCCGCCCACCCGGCCCGACGCGGACTGGGGCGTGCTGTTCATCGAGGTCTCCGGGCTGCTGCCGATGTGCGGTCACGGGACCATGGGCGTCGCCACCGTGCTGGTCGAGACCGGCATGGTGCCCGTCGTGGAGCCCGTCACGACGATCCGGCTCGAGGTGCCCGCCGGGCTCGTCGTCGCCGAGGTCGCCGTCACCGACGGGCACGCCACCTCCGTGACGCTGCAGATGGTCCCCTCGTTCAGCCTCGGGCTGGACCGCATCGTCTCGGTGCCCGGGTACGGGGACGTCGCGTACGACATGGCGTACGGGGGCAACTTCTACGCGGTGGTGCAGCTCGAGTCGCTGGGCCTGCCGTTCGAGCACGCGGCCAAGAACCGGCTGCTGGACGCCGGCCTGGCGATCATGGCCGCGATCGACGAGCAGGACCGGCCGGTGCACCCGCTGCAGGCCGACATCAACGGCTGCCACCACGTCTACCTCGCCGCGCCCGGCTCGACGGCGCAGCACTCGCGGCACGCGATGGCCATCTACCCCGGCTGGTTCGACCGCTCGCCGTGCGGGACGGGCACCTGCGGCCGGATGGCGCAGCTGCACGCCCGCGGTGAGCTCGCCGTCGGGGACGAGCTCGTCAACGAGTCGTTCATCGGCTCGCGCTTCACCGGCCGCCTGCTCGGCGAGACCACCGTGGGCGACCTGCCGGCCGTGCTGCCGAGCATCACCGGCCGCGCCTGGGTGACGGGCATGGGCCAGTACCTGCTCGACCCGACCGACCCCTTCCCCGCGGGCTTCACCCTGTGACGGCCGCTGGAGGCCGCGGCGTCGGTCTCGCACGTAGACGTGCAAAACGCGCACTGACCGCACGATGTATCGGCAGCAAAGTGATGGTTTTGCACGTTCACGTGCCAATCCGACGCCCGCTCAACGTGGCCCGGGCGAGCTCGTGACGCGTACGGCTGACCTCGTCGTGATCGGCGCGGGGGCGGTGGGCGCGGCGTGCGCGTACTTCGCCGCGCAGGCGGGGCTCCGCGTCGTCGTCGTCGACCGTGGACCCGTCGCGGGCGGGACGAGCAGCGCGGGGGAGGGGAACCTCCTGCTGTCCGACAAGGAACCCGGACCCGAGCTCGAGCTGGCCCTGCTGTCGCACCGGGTCTGGACCGAGGACCTGGCCGAGCACGGCCGGCACTGGGAGTACGAGGCCAAGGGCGGCCTGGTCGTCAGCGACACGTCCGCCGGCCTCGACGCCCTCGAGGCCTTCGCCGTGCACCAGCGCGGAGCGGGCATCGAGGGCGTACCGGTCACCGGTGACGAGCTCGGGGCGTACGAGCCGTTCCTCACCCACGACCTCGCCGGCGGCGTCTTCTACCCCCAGGACGCGCAGGTGCAGCCGATGCTGCTCACCGCCCACCTGCTCCGGCTCGCCCGCGGTCTCGGCGCGCAGGTGGTCACCGGGTCGGCGGTCACCGGCTTCCTGCGCGACGGTGACGCGGTCACCGGCGTCATGACGTCGACCGGGACGATCAGCGCCCCCGCGGTGCTCAACGCCGCCGGCACCTGGGCGGGCGAGGTCGCCCGGCTGGCCGGGGTGCACCTGCCGGTGCTGCCGCGGCGCGGGTTCGTGCTCGTCACCCAGCCGCTGCCCCCGGTGGTGCGGCACAAGGTCTACGGCGCCGGCTACGTCGCCGACGTCGCCAGCTCCGACGAGGCGCTGCAGACGTCGCCCGTGGTCGAGGGCACGCCGAGCGGCACCGTGCTGGTCGGCGCCTCGCGCGAGCGGGTCGGCTTCGACCGCACCCCGTCGCTGCCCGTGCTGGCCCGGCTCGCCGCCGCGGCGGCCGCCCTGTTCCCCGTGCTGCGCGACGCGTCGCTGATCCGCGCGTACGCCGGGTTCCGCCCGTACTGCCCCGACCACCTCCCGGTCGTCGGCCCGGACCCCCGCGCGCCGGGGCTGTGGCACGCCTGCGGCCACGAGGGCGCCGGCATCGGCCTGTCGGTCGGGACCGGCTTCCTGCTCGCGCAGGCCCTGACCAGCCGGGCGACCGCGCTCGACCTGCACGCGTTCCGCCCGGAGCGGTTCGACGTCTCGACCACCCAGCCCGACGAGGAGCTCGCCGGTGCCCGCTGACCCTGTTCCCTTCGAGCTCGACGGGCGGCCGCTCAGCGCGCGACCCGGCCAGAGCGTCGCTGCGGCCCTGACCGACGCCGGCGTCCGGTCCTGGCGCACGACCCGGCGCGGCGGCCGGCCGCGTGGCCTGTTCTGCGGGATCGGCGTCTGCTTCGACTGCCTCCTGGAGGTCGACGGTCGGCCCGACCAGCGTGCGTGCCTCGTCCCGGTGCAGCCGGGCATGCGGCTGCGGACCGGTGCGCCCCAGGAGTGGACGTGAGCCACCCCACCCCGACGACCCCGACCAACCCGACGGACCTCGCCGTCGTCGGAGCCGGGCCCGCCGGGCTGGCCGCGGCGGTCGCGGCGGCCGAGCGCGGGCTGTCGGTGACGGTGGTCGACGCCGGCCGCCAGCCGGGTGGGCAGTACTGGCGGCACCTCGACGAGGAGAGCGCGGCGGACCTGGCCGACCACCCCGACGACGCCCGGGGGCACGGGCAGCACGACTGGCGCACCTACGTGCACCTGCGGGAACGCTTCGACGCCCTCCTGCACCCCGGCCGGATCACGTACGTCCGGGGGGCGCAGGTCTGGTTCACCGAGCGCGCGGGCGAGGGGTGGCGGCTGCGGCTCAGCCCGACCGTCGAGGGCGTCCACGCCGAGGGGCTCGACCGCGTCCCGCCCGAGGTCGTCGCGGACGCGCTGGTGCTCTGCCCCGGCGGGTACGACCGGCAGCTCCCGGTGCCCGGCTGGGACCTGCCCGGGGTCATGGCCGCCGGCGGGGTGCAGGCCCTGCTCAAGGGCCACGGGTCCCTCGCGGGCCGGCGGGCGGTGGTCGCCGGGACGGGACCGTTCCTGCTGCCGGTCGCGACCGGTCTGGCGCAGGCGGGCGCCGAGGTGCTGGGCGTCTGCGAGGCGAACGCGCTCACCGGCTGGGCGCGCCACCTGCGCGGCGCCGCGCAGTCACCGGGCAAGGGCCTCGACGCCGTCGGCTACGTCCGTACGATGCTCGCCCACCGGATCCCCTACCGGCAGCGGACGGTCGTCACCGCCATCGGCGGGCGCGACGCCGTCGAGTCGGTCACCACGGCACGCCTCGACGCCAGCGGCCGCTTCGTGCCCGGGAGCGAGCGGACGGCGCAGGCGGACCTGGTCGCGCTCGGCTGGGGCTTCACCCCGTCGCTGGAGCTCGTGACCGCCGTGGGCGCCGACACCCGGGTCGACGTCGACGACTCGCTGGTGGCCGTGGTCGACGAGCAGCTGCGCAGCACGGCGCCGCACGTCTACGTCGCGGGCGAGGCGACCGGCGTCGGCGGCGCCGCGCTGGCGCTGCAGGAGGGTGAGCTCGCCGGGCTCACCGCCGCGGCCGACCGTCGCCGGACAGACGCGGGCCGGCGCGAACGACGGCTCCGTAGCAGCATCCGTCGCGGTCGCGCCTTCGCCACCGCCATGCACCGGGCCCACCCGGTCCCGCCCACCTGGTCCAGCTGGCTCACGCCCCAGACCCTGGTCTGCCGGTGCGAGGAGGTCGACGTCGAGACGGTGCAGCGGGCCCGCGACGAGCTCGGCGGCGGCGACGCCCGTACCGCCAAGCTGCTGACGCGGACAGGGATGGGCTGGTGCCAGGGCCGGGTCTGCGGGTTCGCGACCGCGCTGCTCGCCGCGCAGCAGGAGGGGCGGGCCCTGACCGTCGACGACCTGCGGCCGACGGCCAGGCGGACGCTGTCGGTCCCGGTCAGCCTCGGCCGGCTCGCCGAGCTCGCCGACGTCGGCGCGGACGAGACGATCGTCCCGATCGACTGACGCCGCAGCCCTGCGCGCACCTGGGCGGACCCGGAACCACCAGACGCCTGGCCGGCCCGTGGAGGACGGTCAGAGACGCTCGGGCAGGTGCTCAGGCGGCGGTGACGAGCTCGCCGCGGACGATGGTGCGGCCGGAGTGCTCGAGGCTGCCGATGCTCTGCTCGGAGATCTCGAGGATCGGGTAGAGCTCGAGGTCGATGGCGTGCTCGACGGTCCACAGCCCGTGCCGCCCGTCGAGGACCCCCAACGTCTGGCGCTGGCTGGGATCGTCGCGATGGACCAGCCAGGCCTGGCGGATCCCCGTGCTGGGCAGGTCGGCGTGCAGGGAGACCTGCAGCAGCCGTCGGCCCTGGTCGTCCGTGGCCAGCTCGGCCTCGCCGGTCGCCGAGGACCAGGCCGGCTGGACCGGGCTCAGCCAGGCGCGAGCCTTCGGCTCCTGCCGGGGACGGGAGCGTTCCTCGTCCCGTCGCGCGCCGATCTCGCGGCGGACGGTGGCCCAGACCCTCGGGTCGGGCTCGACGAGCGTCAGGTCGGCCCCGCCGCGCGCCAGCTCGACGACCCGGCTGAGCTCGACCAGCTCGGCGGCGCACACGGGGCACGTCGCGACGTGGTCCCGGTCGTCCTCGGTCCCGATCGGTTCACCGAGGGAGAGCAGAGCGAGCAGCTCAGGGTCAGTGTGCATCAGCACGCACCTCCAGCCGCTGTCGTAGGTTCATCAGACTCGTCGCGATCGCGGACCTGACCTCCTCGACCCGCAGCCCCGCCCGCTCCGCGATCTCGGCGTGCGTCAGGCAAGGGTCGAGCGCCAGCTTCAGCACCCGTCCCGACCGCGTGTCCAGGCGGGACATCTCATCCGCAACCACCAACACTTCGGCCAGAGCACCGGTCTTGGACTCAGGCTGCGCCGACCCATCGATCTTCGTCCCCGCCGTGCGCTCGCCTCGTCGGCCGGCCGTGTCCCGGACGTCGGCGATGCTGACGCGGGCGAGGCCGACCAGCCAGACCGGCATCCGGGTCCGAGCGGGGTCGAAGGTCTCCCGACAGACCCACGCCTGGGTGAACACCCGCCGCGTGACCTCCTCGGCCTGTGCGACGTCGTCGAGGGAGCGCAGCGCGAGGCTGTGGACCAGGGGCGACCAGCGGGCGTACGCGTCGCCCAGCGCCGCTTCGTCGCCGGCTCGCAGGGCGTCGCCGATCCGCTCGTCGTCTCCCTGCGGTGACGCCACGTCGACTCCTCCTGCCGGGCCTGGTCCTGCCCCGCTCCGCAGCAGGCTAGGGCGCCGGTCGCCGGCACGCGGGACGGACGCGCCGTGGCCTGTCGCGGATGCTGCCGGCGCGAGCGCGGCCGCAGCGGGGTCGGCGACCCCGAGCACTCAGCGGGTGGCCGGTCGGCCCGCCCAGGTCGTCCGGGTCCTGGCGATGTGGGCGTGCATGAGGGCCTCGGCGCCCGCGGCGTCGCGGGCCCCGACGAGGTCGACGAGGGTCAGGTGCTCGCGGGCGTTCTCGGCGAGCTCGCCGCTGGCCAGCATGCTGGTCAGGCCCAGCAGCCGGGTCTGGCTGCGCAGCTCGGAGACGAGCTCGACCAGTCGCGGGTTGCCGTCGTAGGAGAGCAGCCGCAGGTGGAACTGGCGGTCGGCCTCGGTGTAGGACACCAGGTCGCCGGCTGCGGCCTCGTCCACGATGTCCTGGGCCATCCGCCGCAGCGCGGGCAGGTCTTCCTCGGGCACGAGCGGGGTCACCCGGCCCACGACGGGGGGCTCGACGAGCTGACGGATCTGGGTGACCTGGTCCAGCGACGCGTCGTCCACCTCGGTGACGCGGAAGCCCTTGTTGGGCACGATCGTCACCATGCCCTCGCGGACCAGGTCGAGCATCGCCTCGCGGACCGGGGTCGCCGAGACCCCGAAGCGGCCTGCGAGCGAGGGCGCGGAGTAGACGACCCCGGGCTCCATCTCGCCCGAGATGATCGCCGAGCGCAGGGCCTGCGAGACGCGGTCGCGCAGGTTGGTCTTGGGCAGCACCGTGATGCTGGAGCCCTGGGCCACCTCGACGCTCCCTCCTGCACCGGCTCTGGTGTGTGACACCGTACCGGCGGCCGGCCCCTGCACGGGAGCAGCCGCGCGCCGGCTCGCTAGCGTGGGCGCCATGCAGCTCACGCACCTCGGTCACTCCGCCGTCCTCGTCGAGACCGACGGGGCCCGGATCCTGCTCGACCCGGGCACCTTCTCCGACGCCTGGCACGGCCTGACCGACCTCGACGCCGTCCTCGTCACCCACCGGCATCCCGACCACCTCGACCCCGCCGCCCTGCCCGCGCTGCTGGCCGCGAACCCTCGGGCGCGCATCGTCGTGGAGCCGTCCATCCTCGCGGCGAGCGAGGCCGGGGACCTTCCGGAGCTGCCGGGGGCCAGCGGTCTCTCCCCGGACGACCAGACCGCGATCGGCGACGTGCTCGTCACCGCGGTCGGCGGCGCGCACGCGGTCATCCACCCCGACCTCCCGCGCATCGGGAACGTCGGCTTCGTGCTGCGCTCGGAGGGCCAGCCGACGTTCTTCCACCCCGGCGACTCGTACGCGGTCGCGCCCGGCGGCGTCGACATCGTGGCCGTCCCGCTGTACGGGCCGTGGGGCGCGCTGCGCGAGACCGTCGACTTCGCCCGCTCGGTCGCCGCGCCCGAGGGCTTCGGCATCCACGACGAGCTGCTGAACGACCGGGGCCGGGGCCTGCTGCTGGGCCGCGTCCGCGAGATGACCCCGACCTCCATGGTCGACCTCCGCGGAGGTCAGACGCACACCTTCTGAGGCCCGGCCGAGGCTCCGGTCGCCCCGGAGCCTCCGGTCAGTCCTGCTGGACGAACATGACCTTCGAGGCCCAGCCGGAACCGGCCCGCTTCAGCTCCTTCGCCGTCCCCGAGACGGGAGCGGTGCCCTTCCACCCGGCGGCGTAGAGCTTGCCGGAGGACTTGGCGAAGTAGAGCTTGCCGTCGGCCAGGAACGCGCCGCGGATGTCGCTGTAGGTGATGCCCTTGACCGCCGGGCTGGAGTACCGGAGCTGACCGACGATGTCGTCGCTCGCCTCGAACCCGCGCGAGTAGAGGACGTTCTGCCCGGACCGGGTGAAGTAGATCCGGCCGCGGTCGTAGAACAGGCTCGTGAGCGTGGGGACGTCCGTGCCGTGCCAGTCGGTCTGCGGGACGAGCTGGTCGGCGGTGTCCACCGCCTTCGCCGCGCCGAGGGAGCCGTCCTCGGCCACGGTCTGCCGGGTCAGGCTGCCGTCGGAGTGGGCGACGTAGAGGACGCCGTGGAGCATGAAGGCGCCGACGCCGTCCGCGAGCGCCTTGGAGAACGCACCCGATGCCGTGGGACCGTCGGTGACCTTGCTGCCGTCGAAGGTCCGCAGCACGGCCTCGGACGAGTCCTGAGCCGTCGTCACCACGGAGCCGGGCAGCTTGGCCGCACGGTAGGTGGGGACCGTCTCGCCGCCGGCCAGCGGCGCGAAGGCGAGCCGGTTGCGGGTCTCCCCGGCGAACGTGGAGGTGTCCGACCCGACGTAGAGGCCCTCCTTGGTGGCCAGCATGTCCCGGACGCCCACCCCGCGGGTCCGCGTCGGGTTCCACGCGTACGGGAGGCCGTTCACGGGGTCGAGCGCGGCGATGCCGGTGCGCTCGACGGCGCCCTGGCCCGGGGCGTTGCTGCCCGTCGGGTTGTTCTGCCAGCGCTGGTGCCCGCCGGCGTAGACCGCGTCCTCGGTCACCTCGATCGACCAGGTGGTGTCGCCGCCGGTGTAGGCCGTCCAGGTCGGGCGGACGTGCGAGCCGGACCCGTTCGTCTCGAAGCGCGCGACCACGTCGCAGCCGCTGTCGGAGGTGAGGCTCGCCGCACCGCCGTACGACCCGTTCGTGGAGACGGCGAAGTAGCTCCCGTCCGGGGAGAACGACGTGTCGGTCATGTTGGTGTCGAACTGCTTGGCGCACCGGGACTCGAAGAGGTCGGTCTTCCAGCTCGAGAGCTTGGTGCTCGACTTCGAGATCTTGAACATGGCGATCTGGGCCCGGCGCTTGCCGTCGACGGAGGTGAAGTTGCCGGCCGCGACCAGGCGGTTGTTCTTCGGGTTGGTCGTGATCGAGAGCACGTCGGTCACGTCGTAGGAGTAGCCCGTGCGGTGCAGGCCGGCGAACTTCTTCTTGAACGTGGACCGGTAGGCCCCGGTGGTGGCGCTGATGGTGGCGAGCGCCTTCTGCTTCTTGCCGTGGACGTGGCTGAACTTGCCGGCGACCCAGAGCTGCGAACCCGTGACCTCGAGGTCGCGGACCGTCCCGTCCCAGCTGCCCGGCGCGAACTTCTTGATCCTCGCGCCGCTGCTGACGTCGACCTTGGTGAGCCGGCTGACGGCGACCGGGTCGCCGTCGTAGGCCAGGCTGGTGAAGTCACCCCCCAGGTAGACCGACTTGCCGTCCGACGCCGGCAGCACCTTGAAGACCGCGGCGTTCGGGTTGGGCGCGAAGTCGGTGTCGACGACTCCCGTGGTCTCGTCGAAGGCGACGACGTGGTCGCGCGGGATGTCGACGGAGCTGCCCGGGTTGCGCACCTTGGTGAAGGTCCCGCCGAGGACGATGGTGCTGCCGACCTTGGCGATCGACGAGACGGTGCCGTCCATGATCCCCGGCGTGTTGGTCGACGGCTCCTCCGCGACCAGCTGGCCGGCCTGCGGAGCGCTCTCGCCCGTGTCGGCGGCTGTCGCCGCGGTGTCGAGCGTCGTCGCCGAGAAGGCACCGAGCATGGTCAGAGCAAGGCTGAGCCCCGCGATCCTGCGGATCTTCATGTTCCCCCGAACACGAGAAAGCTTTCTCACGGTCCGTGAGGATCAGCACGCTAGTCGACGTTCGCGTGCGCCGCCGAATCTTCGCGCGACCCGTCCGGCCGCTGCCGGGCGCTCAGACCAGGAAGAGGGTGATCTTCGAACCCTTCGGGGCCTGCTTGCCGCCACCCGGGGAGGAGGTGACGACGTAGCCGAGGCCGAGGTAGTTCGTCGCCTTCTTCGTCTTCGTCCTGAGCCCGGCGGCCTTCATCGCCTCCTCCGCCTTGCGGATCCCCATGGCCCGGACGTTGGGCACGGTGACGAGGACGGGTCCCTTCGACACCACGAGCGCGACCTCGTCGCCCCTGGTGAGGTCGCCGGACGGCGGGTCCTGGCTGATCACGTCCCCGGCGTCGACCTCGTCGGAGGTGTCGGAGGTCACCGTCACCGCCAGCCCGGCCTTCTTGAGGGCGGCGGCCGCCTTGTCGGCGTTCTTGCCGGTCCAGTCGCCGAGCCTGATCGGCTGCGGCCCCCCGCTGACCACGAGGGGCACGGCGGTGTCGCGCCGGAGCGACGCCCCGGTGTCCTGGCCGGCGCTCAGCACCACCCCCCGGGCGACCGTCTCGCTCCACCGGGTGGTCACCTTGCCGACCTTGAGGTGCCCGTCGCGCAGCACGGAGGTGGCGGCGTCGGAGGTGAGCCCGACGACCGCCGGCATGGCGAAGCGTTCCGGACCGCGCGAGAGGACGGCCTCGACGTGGGTGCCCTTGCGGACCCGGGTCCCGGGGACGGGCTCGGTCGAGGCGACCTCCCCGACCGGGACCGTCTCGCTGTAGCCGTCGGTGAAGTCCACCTCGAGCCCGGCACGGTCCGCGACCGCCGCGGCGTCGTTGCGGGTCAGGGTGGTGAGGGCCGGTGCGCTGGTGAAGCGGCCCTCGGTCAGGTACCAGCCGGTCACCGCCGCGAGCGTGGTGAGCAGCAGCACCAGCAGGAGCGCGAGCCAGCCCCGACGCCGGCGACGGGCCTCGCGCTCGCGGCGCGTGGCGATCCGACTGGAGTGCTCGCTCCCGGAGCCGCGCAGCCGGGGGTCGTGGCCGGGGATCGCCGGCGGTGGCGCGTCGCGGAACGTGAGGTGCGCGGCCCGGGGCTGCCCGTCGGGCACGTACGCGTGCGCACCCGCCGAGCCGTACGGGTGCTGCTCGGTCAGCTCGCCGCCCGGGGCGTCGAAGGACGGGCGCCCGAAGGGCTCGGCGTGCGACGCCGGGCGGATGTGCTGGGTCGCCTCGAAGTCGGCGCGCGCACCGACGACCTGCGTCGGCGCGGAGGCCGGGTCCGGCCGGCGGTGCAGGGCCAGGGGCGTGAGGTCCTGGGTGAGCTCGGGGTCGTCGGCCAGCCCGGCGTGCAGGGCGGCGCGCACCCGGCGGACCTGGGTGAGCAGCACGCGTCCGTCGGGCGGGCGCAGCGCGGGGTCCCGCGCGGTCGCGCGGGCGACGAGGGCGTCGAGGTAGGGGGGCACGGTCCCGCGCGGGGCGTGCGCGGAGGGCGGCGGGACGTCGTGGTGGACGTGGGCGTACGCGACCTGGATGGGGGTGTCGCCGCAGTGCGGCTTGCGCCCGGTGAGCAGCTCGAAGAGCACCACCCCGGCGCTGTAGACGTCGCTGCGGGCGTCGGCGTGGCCCGAGGTCACGAGCTCGGGCGGCAGGTACGACACGGTGCCGATCAGCAGGCCCTGCGTGGCGGTCTGGGTCTGGGAGCTGATCGCCTTGGCCAGGCCGAAGTCGGCGACCTTCACGCGTCCGCGGGTGCCGATCAGCACGTTCTCGGGCTTGACGTCGCGGTGGACGAGGCCGGCGTCGTGGGCGGCCGCGAGCGCCGACACCACCGGCTCGAGCAGGTCGAGCGCCGCGACCGGGTCGAGCGGTGCGTGGGCGTTCACGACGTCGCGCAGGGTCTGGCCCTCGACGTACTCCATGACGATGTAGGGCCGGAGGACGTTCCCGTCGACGGCGTCCGCCCCCTGGTCGAAGACGGACACCACGTTCGGGTGGGACAGCCGGGCGGCCGCCCGGGCCTCGTGGTCGAACTTGCGCGCGAACTCGAGGTCGTCGCCGAGCCCGACGTGCATGATCTTGACCGCGACGGTCCGGGTCAGGCGGGTGTCGACGCCGCGGTAGACGGTGGCCATGCCGCCGCGGGCCAGGCGCTCGGTGATCTCGTAGCGGCCGTCGAGGACGCGTCCGACCAGCGGATCAGCCGACGAGCCGCGATGACCGGAGCCGCGCGGACCGGAGGTGCTGGTCATCGTCACGCCTGCTCCCACCGCCGATCGCGACACCGGGTCGCGTGGTCGACGACGCGTGCCTGGGCTGGGGCCCGAGTCTAGGAGTGGAGCGGCAGGACGCCGCTGCTGACGCGCCGGTCGTCCTCGAACGGCTCACGCGCCTCGATGCGCCCCTTCGGCGTCGACGACGCCCGGGCGAAGCGCCGGACCGGGATCCGGCCCGCCCCCGCGGCCAGCCGGCCGGCCTGCACGGCCAGGCGCATCGCGTGGGCCATGGCCACGGGGTCCTCGGCGCGGGTGACCGCCGAGGCGAGCAGCACGGCGTCGCACCCCAGCTCGAGGGCGCGGGCCGCCTCGGAGGCGGTGCCGAGCCCGGCGTCCAGGATGACCGGGACGGTCGCGTCGGCCACGATCAGCTCGATGTTGTGCTCGTTGCGGATGCCCAGCCCGGACCCGATCGGCGCTCCGAGGGGCATGACGGCCGCGCAGCCCGCGTCGGCCAGCCGCCGGGCCAGGATCGGGTCGTCGTTGGTGTACGGCAGCACGACGAAGCCGTCGGCCACCAGGCGCTCGGCGGCGTCGAGCAGCTCGATCGGGTCGGGCAGCAGCGTCACCTCGTCGGCGATCACCTCGAGCTTGACCCAGTCGGTCTCCAGCGCCTCGCGGGCCAGCTGCGCGGTGAGGACGGCGTCGGCGCTCGTGTAGCAGCCGGCCGTGTTGGGCAGGACGGCGATCCGGTGGCGGTCCAGCACGTCGAGGACCGAGCCCGGCGCGCTCGCGTCCACGCGCCGCATCGCGACCGTGGTGAGCTCCGTGCCGGACGCGAGCAGGGCGGCCTCCATCACCTCGAGGCTCGGCGCACCCCCCGTCCCCATGATCAGGCGCGAGGAGAACGAGCGACCCGCGATGACGAGCGGGTCCGCGGCAGGGTCCGGGTTCCGCAGTGCGCGTGGGTCAGCCACCCTGCACCGCCGTGACGATCTCCACTCGCGCTCCTTCGTCCAGCTGGGTGGTCCGGTGCCGGGTGCGCGGGACGACGACGCCGTCGACGGCGACCGCGTACCCGCGCGGCGCCTGCCCCCCGAGCCCCAGCACCTGGTCGACGGTCGCCGGCCCCGTCACCTCGCGGCGCTCCCCGTTGACGAAGACGATCACCGCACGACCTCGGCGGGGCGCGGACGCGGGGTCGTCCGGGGTGCGGCGGTCCGGTCGAACCGGTCCAGGGTGAAGGGCGCGGCGACCTCGTCGAGGGTGCCCGCCAGCACGAACCCGGCGGCCACGTCGGCGGACACCGCGGTCAGGAGCACCCCGTTGCGGTGGTGCCCCGTGGCCAGGCTCAGCCCCTCGAGCTCGCAGCCGCCGAAGATCGGTGCGTTGTCCGGCGTGTTGGGCCGCCAGCCGACGGAGGTCTCGGCGAGGGCGTACTCCGCCGTCATCGGGATGACCTCGCGGGCGTCGCGGAGCAGCTCGTAGACCCCGCCCGCCGTGACGCGGTGGTCGAAGCCCTGCTCCTCGACGGTCGCGCCGACCACGACCTCACGCCCGTGGGCGCGGGGGACGAGGTAGACCTCGTTGCCGCGGCTGAAGGCCCGCACGGTGAGGCCCGGGCCGGGGAACCGGCCGGGGTCGAGGCGGAGCACCTGGCCCTTGACCGGGCGGACCGGGACGGTCGGCACGCCGTCGACCTGCGCGGCCCAGGCGCCGTTGGCCAGGACGACGCGCCCGGTCGGCAGGGTGGTGCCGTCGGCGAGCGTGGCTCCGGTCACCCGGCCGTCGACGCTCTCCACGCGGTGCACGAAGCCGGTCACCTCGCGGACGCCGGCGCGCACGGCGGCGGTGGTGAGCGCGTCCAGGAGGACCCGGTTGTCGCAGCTCCAGTCCGTCGGCACCAGCAGCCCGCTGCGGACGGTCGGGGCGAGCAGCGGCTCGAGGGCGCGGCACTCGCGGCTGACGAGGCGTTCGTGCTCGAGACCCTGGCGGTCGAGGTAGTCGGCGAAGGTCCGCAGCCGGGCGGAGTCGTCGGCGTCGGAGGCCACCGAGAGCGTCGGTCCCTCCCGCAGGCCGGAGGGCTGTCCGGACGCCTCCACGACCTCGGCCGAGAACGTCGGCCAGCGCCGGCTCGACGCCTGGTTCAGGGCCAGCAGGGCGCGCTCCGTGAACGTGGTCTCGGTGACCGGCGCCAGCATCCCGGCGGCGACCCGGGACGCGGCGGCGGAACGTTCGCCGACGACGAGGGTCACGTCCAGGCCGGCCGCGGCGAGCCGCCAGGCCGTCGCGGTGCCGATGAGACCGCCGCCGATGACGACGACGTCGGTCGCGGTCACGCGCGGGTCCTGGTCACCCAGGAAGTTTAGGACGCGTCGAGGCAGGGTCGCGGCAGCCTCCGAGGGACGAGGCGGCCGGGTGCGGTGCGGGAGGATCGGGGCATGGAGCTGGGGATCACGACGTTCGCCGAGGTGACCGAGGCGGGGGTCTCGCCGGGGGAACGGTTGCGGCAGGTGGTCGAGGAGGCGGTCCTCGCCGAGCAGGTGGGGCTGTCGGTCTACGGGGTCGGCGAGCACCACCGCCCGGACATGGCCGCCTCGGCGCCGGCCGTGGTGCTGGCGGCCATCGCCGGCCGGACGGAACGCCTCCGGCTGAGCAGCGCGGTCACGGTGCTCAGCTCGTCGGACCCCGTACGCGTGTTCCAGGACTTCGTCACCCTCGACCTGATCTCCTCCGGGCGGGCCGAGCTGATGGCCGGTCGCGGGTCGTTCACGGAGTCGTTCCCGCTCTTCGGCTACTCGCTGGGCGACTACGACGCGCTGTTCGACGAGAAGCTCGACCTGCTGCTCGCGCTGCGGGAGGAGGGGCCGACGCACTGGTCCGGACAGTTCCGGCCGCCGCTGGACGGGCTGGTCGTGCACCCGCGACCCGAGCAGCCGCTGCCCGTCTGGCTCGCCGTGGGCGGGACCCCGGAGTCCGTCGTCCGCGCCGGCACCCTGGGGCTGCCGATGGCGCTGGCGATCATCGGCGGGCAGTGGGCGTCGTTCGCGCCGCACGCCGACCTCTACCGCCGGGCGCTGGAGTACGGGCAGGCCGACCCCGCCACCCCGCTGGCGGTGCACAGCCACGGCTACGTGTGCACCGACGAGAAGGCCGGACGGGCCGAGTTCCTGCCGGCCTACCGGGCGACCTTCGACGGGATCGGGCGCGAACGCGGCTGGCCGGCGATGTCGGACGCCGCGGTCGAGGCGGTGCTGGCGCCGGAGGGGGCCCTGTTCTTCGGCCACCCCGAGCGGGTCGCGGACAAGATCGCGGCGCTGGCCCGGACGCTCGGGCTGCAGCGCTACGAGATGCACGCCTCGCACGTCGGGCACGCGGCGACGATGCGGTCGATCGAGCTCTTCGGGACCCAGGTGGCGCCGCTGGTTCAGGAGAGACTGGCAGCGTGACCGTGATGATGAGTCTCGCCCACCGGCTGCGGACGTCGCGCCTCTACCTCTGCACCGACGCACGGGAGCGCCAGGGTGACCTGGCCGACTTCCTGGGTGCGGCCTTCGCCGGCGGGGTGGACATCGTCCAGATCCGGCAGAAGAACATGTCCCGTGACGCCGAGCTCGCCGCCCTCGAGGTCGCCCGCGGCGCCGCCGCGGCGACCCAGGGGATCGTCTGCGTCAACGACTCGCCCCGTCTCGCGCAGGCCTTTGCGGCCGACATGCTCCACCTCGGGCAGACCGACGGTCCGGCCAAGCGGGCCCGTCGCTCGCTGCACGCGTGGGCGCTCGTCGGGCGTTCGACCCACACCCCCGAGCAGGTCGACGAGGCAGCAGCCGATGCGGACGTGAGCTACTTCGCCGTGGGTCCGGTGCACGCCACGCCGACCAAGCCCGACTACGTCCCGGTGGGTCTCGACCTCGTCCGGTACGCCGCCCGGGTCGCTCCCGTCGGCGACGTCGGGTCGAAGCCGTGGTTCGCCATCGGCGGGCTGGACGCCGACAACCTCGACCAGGTGATCGAGGCCGGGGCGCGACGGGTCGTCGTCGTCCGGGCGATCACCCAGGCCTCCGACCCCGAGGCGGCCGCCCGGGTGCTCAAGAACCGGCTGCGGCAGGCCTGGGCGAGCGACCCGTCCCTGGCCTCGTACGCGCTGCGCTCTGCTGCGCTCGAGGCGTGAGCGGTCGCAGGTCCGGGTCGGGGGGAACCCGTACGGCGACGGTCGCCGTGGTCGGCGTGGTCGTCGCCCTGGTCGCGGTGCTGCTCGGCCTGGTGGGGCCGGGTGGTTCCGACGCCGTCCCGGCGGCGTCCACCTCGAGTTCCCGGGCGACGCCGGCGGTGGGCTCCGCCAGTCCGACGGCTCGGCCCTCTCCTTCCGCCACCCGTGCGGAGGGTGGCCGCGACCCGCGATCCGGGCTGCGGGTCGTCGCCCTCAGCGAGCTGCCGGGCGAGGCCCAGGCGACGGTCGCCCTGATCGACGCCGGCGGACCGTTCCCGTACTCCCAGGACGGGGTCACGTTCGGCAACTACGAGCACGTCCTGCCGGCCCACCCGCGCGGCTGGTACCGCGAGTACACCGTCCGTACGCCGGGCGAGCGGGACCGCGGCCCCCGGCGGGTGGTCACCGGCGACCACGACACGCAGATCTTCTACACGGCCGACCACTACGCCTCGTTCGTCCAGGTGTCCCGGTGAGCGAGGGGCGTACGGCCTGGCCGTACCGCGGGGTGCACCGGGTGCTCGGTGCCGCAGGGACGGTCGCCACGCAGATGGCCGACCGGGGCTGGGACGTGGCCCTGGTCCCGCCGTCGACGACCGACGACCAGCTGTGGGACGGGCTGGTGGCCGCGCTCGGGCTCCCCGGCTGGTTCGGCCGCAACCTGGACGCGCTCGACGAGGCGCTCCGCGACCTCGTCCGACCGACCGCGCTGGTCCTCGCCACCTGGACCCGGTACGCCCGGGCCCGGTCCGAGCGGTGGGAGCGGCTCCTGCACGTGCTCGAGGAGCGCGCGGACGAGCCCGAGCCGAAGCTCGTGGTCCTGCTGGCCGACTGAGCGGGCGCGCCAGGTCCGCGATCAGCGGGCGTCGATGAACTCTGCGGGCACCTCGTCGGCCAGCCGGACCTTGTCGTGCTGAGAACCCGGCGGGCCCGGTGGAGCCGTGTGTCAGACCGACGACGTCCGCCGGCCCCTGATCGAGACTCGGCGCCTGAGGGCGGGCGCGAGGGAGACCTGGGGCAGTCCTGGGGCAGGGTCGTCCAGCTGATCCAGCCCGATCGAGCACGTGGCGGCTGCTTCGCCAGCGAAAGGTCGCGCAGGCGGACCAGGCGTCCGAGGTGTGTCCTTCAGCCGACGGGCAGCGGCTCGTCGAGGCAGCGGTACGTGTGGTCGTCGGGCAGGGTCCAGTCGACCGCGTCGCGGTCCCGGACGGGGGCGAGCCAGGCGAACGTCTTGCCCCGATGATGTCGTCGGCAGGAGGGGTCGAGCTCGGCGGCTCGGGTCCGGGCGCGGGGCCACGGTTCGCGGTGGTCGAGGTCGCACTGGTCGGCGGGCACGGTGCAGGTCGGAAACCGGCAGGTCCCTGCGCGCACGGCGACGGCCTGGGCGAGCCGGCGCGAGGGGAAGCGCCCGAGCTCGGTGGTGTCGAGGAGTCGACCGCCGTCGTCGGTGAGGAGCCGGGTGAGCAGCACCTCGTCCGCGTCGGACCGGAGTGCGTCGGCGATGGTCTGCCGGAGCGTCTCGGCGGGCACGGCGCTGGAGCGGTCGGCGAGCTGGGCGGGGCCGTCGGAGAGCCCGAGGAGGCTGCTCAGCGGGACCACGACCCCGATCCGGAGCGTCGTCGGGCGGTGGACGGTCCTCGCTCCGAACCATGCAGCATGGCTGCATCCCTGAGGCAGTGCTGCCGTGTCGCTCCCGGCATGAGGCAGGGGCTCGCCAGCGGCGGTCGTGGGTTCGAGGCGGGTGCCGAGCAGCTCGCCGGTGT
>Ga0210040_10003411_pt1 | contig 21466 bp, 9 predicted proteins | sample CryGeyCG12114_NA_FD_185462 | JGI IMG/M metagenome (GOLD analysis project Ga0210040, IMG submission 185462) | Groundwater microbial communities from aquifer - Crystal Geyser CG19_WC_8/21/14_NA (SPAdes) (version 2) | ecosystem: Environmental > Aquatic > Deep subsurface > Groundwater | place: USA...
TTTCAGTTCAGAGGGTAAGCCAAAATTCTCCTATAGATGCCGCAACTTGATTTACACTTAAACGTTTATTATTCAGTAATTAATCAACAGATTTACGATTAAAACTAATCAACGTAACTGTTCGGTTTCGTCGTCGCCTGAAGTGTAACTATGTTAATGTCACAAAGATTTTGTAGAAGCTTTTGGGTGAAAACAAAGCTGCAATGTATTTCAATGTACCTTCCCTACTCTGCGCTTCTCTCTCTCTCTCTCTCTCTCATACTTTCTCTTCTGTAGCTGTTCTCAGTAACTTTACTAAAACTCTTACTACGCATAGTTTTTATGCGTTTAATACAAGAGTTTTTTAATCAAGTTCAAATAATTTTAATGTAAGCATTATGTAATTCCTAGTTGTAAATCATTTCATCACCTGCAGCCCTCACCCAAATGAACTCTTTGTTTTCAAAAGATAGCATCCATACACTAATAATGACCATAAAAGAGTATCAAATCTGATTGAAACTGGCCGTAGACTCACCGTTGACTAGCAATAAGAAGTCTTCTAGTTCATATTATCTTTGTTGCCAATATTAATTGATTTACACACTAAACATAGGGAGTAAATTTTGTTGAGAACTGTAGCATACAATTTTACACGTGGGCCAGACAAAGATAATTGGATTGTTACCGTTGATCTAATGCTTCCAATCACACACATTATTCTTGCTATACAATAAAACAGATAGATTTTATATAACAGGGGCTCGGGTTTTATACACTATAAGCGCAATCACTGAAGGCATATAACATTGATAATTATTTACATTTGTACATGAATGCTTTCCCTTTGATCCAAGAATCTTTAAAAAATTGAAAGGAATGCAATGTATTTTTTTGAGTGCAAAATTATAACGAGGAAAATTGTGTTATTCCATACAGCTAGAATGAATGTGAATTTGTATCAAAGAAAGTTCTCCTTTCACCAAAGGTTAAATAGTCCTTCAACAAACATCATAATATTTCCCGTCAAATAAATTATAAAAGCGAACAAATGAAAGCATAGTAATGTTATCATTATATTAGTTACTAACATCAAAAAAGGTTCCTTAAAAACACACACATACCTTTCATGCTTGCTTGCACAGTAGCTGCAAACCATTCAAATTTACGTGGCATCATAGGATTATCAACGTAAAAAGTGAGACTGGTTCGCAGAAACCATAAGCAGGGAATACGTCGTAGTACATGTTCTACGAGAAGCATACAAAATATGCATAGCAATGTCTGTGACTTTATGTATAGCAGCTGTGCAGAAAAGTTCCGAAGACACCCTCATTGGTGCAGAGCTGGTGCCGAAGATGCTCTGATTGGTCTATTTTAAAATTAAACGCGCGTTTCGTATCTTACGTGTGTTAAAAAAGCAATCAGACAAAATTTTATACGGCTTTGCCCTTCTATAAACAGCTACGATGATTCGTTTTCTATGCCATAAGGTAATGTTGCTTTACATTAAATTAAATTTAAAATAATGCTTTTTTTGTAGAGCCTCCTTTGAAAAAGCCTTCTTTGATGGCCAACATTGGAAAACCACAGACGCTTAGGGTGGAAAGAACTATTTTTGCACCCAACAAAGAGCAAAAACTTGCCTTGTTATTAAGTAAGCAGAAAATTTTCCAGCTTATTCATCAAATCACATAAAAAAGCCAAAAATTAAGCGATTAATCCTGAAATTGATCCCATTGATTGCTTTTACTATTTAAAAGTTCCTACTCAACGTTATAAATATCACCATCATTACAATTTTCTCTTAATGTAAATGTAAATTTGTACTTTTATCGATTTGCGGCAAATTAGTGAATTATTAATCAAAAAGCTCTTCCTGGATGAAATTGAATTCCTTTTTGATACTCAAATAGAATTTTTTATGTTGTTGTCATCTAGGATGGGAAAGTGGTTCCAGATATCCATCCTGTGTTTACGACCTCTTCTATTTGTCTGATGAGCAACTCAAAGTGGAAAGAAGAAAGGTAATTTCAACTTGAGTATTCTTCAGCATCCATTTGAATATAATGGGTGCGGAGCGCCATGCCGCTATTACATAAACTATGGATATCATGACATCACTGTATATTAGGAGCACTAAAATACCCTTCTTTGAATAGTAGCTCCTCGAAAACAGTAAAATTAAGGCCCGGGGTTAGTGCACAAAGCTTGAACATTTAAGTTTAAACTTAAAGCTTTCTCCGTATAATCTTAACTAATTATCATAAGAATTTAACATGACAAAGGAAAAACGAGACATGAAAACGTTTCCAACAGCACATAATACTGCCCAACTTAATAAGCAAACTTTTAAACTGCAGCCAGATGAAGCATTCTGGGCAATTATAGAGCAGCTGGGAGCTGACAAAGAGTACGAATTCCATGTTCTGGAGAAATTTCCAGGAAATTTGGAATCAGAAAAAGCATCCGTCAAGTTCCGCACCCCGTCTTGTTTGAATTTAACATTTTTCGACTTCAACATTTGCCGTAAGTCAACATCTTAAATATTTTATTTTAGCAACTAAAAGGTATTTGTTAGACGACAGCTTTGCAACCAAAGCAAACAAGGCTAAGAATGTATCACAGAGCTAAAGTTCCTCCTTGTACAATGTTCCTATATTTGCCTGCTGGGACTGCCACAAATGTTTTGTAAGACTTCTTGTTTACATTGCCTTTTTTGCATTAGGGTCTTTACTCTAATCAACAAGGTGAATGATTTTAAGTTTTTAGCTTGATTTGGGGTTATAGTTCAACAGCATTGATGCATTGGATTGCAACAAAAAATTGCTATAAACAGTCTCTTCTTCTTTTGTGTGTGCACGTGTAGTAGGGCATAAACTAAAGAAATAGTAAACAAGGTAATACCGTCGTATTTAATTTTTATCTAGCTTGTTTATTTGAAAATATTTGTGGTACGAACAAACAACGACTGACACAGAAACCATAGACTTTGGTTGTTGTAAAACTACGCCACGGCGCACCAGATCATAATTGAACTATTAGTATCATGGCATGGCAAATGTCACAAAATTTAAAGATTTACACTTATAGTATCAGTTTATTAGGCCAAGCTAGCAATATTTGGCAATATTTTGGTTTTTCTACTTTCACATTGCGCAGCTTTACTAAAGTGACGCTATCAATTCAATCGTAAGTGACAGTTAGAAATGCGTACTAATCAGAGGCAGAGAAAACGTCTATGATGAGAATGAGAGTATATTCTCTGCCAGCATTGCTCAAGGGCGCCTATGTACTACAATCGTTGCACATTAGAATTCTTTTCTCACATGAGGTGTAATCCAATGAATTCAATTAGTAATTGGTGTAAATTTGATTCTATATTTCAACGATATCATAAAATTTATTCAAAATGTATAAACTGAGGATTCAAAAAGCCTAAAGTCCAGTATCTACCTTCAGTCATATACATCTATAAGGATGAGGATTCGGTGCTAGAATTTAAATTAATAATTGATCAATAATTTGTTGTTTGTAGCCCCTCCCCGTGTAGAAGAGCTAGCCATGGTGAATGAAACAAGTAAAGGATTTGCAATCAGTTGGAGGCCACCAGAATACGCAAATGAGACGAATGTTATTCGCAATTACACTGTAACAGTGGACAAGCTAGTGTTTCCCAAAAATGATATCGGAACAGCAATTCACAAGCCCAAGACGTTGTTTCAAGGGATTCTGGCAGGAAATGTAACGAGTGTGGAAATTCAGAAATTCAAAAACAGTACGTTCAAGGACAAAATACGCATATCAATTGCAGCCAACAGTTCTGGAGGAGGAAGTGCAGAGAATATGTTTACGTTCATTCTGAAAGGTAAGTGAAAAATTAATATGCTAAATTGCACGACAAAGAGTGAGTCTATTATTGCCAGGGATGCTGGAAATATTTGTCAAATGCAATTTTTACGGTACAGTGAATATGATGGAATATGCACTCATATTATGAGCGAGTTGAACACAATATGAATATTATTGCTGGATGATAAACTTTGGTAATAATGTACAAGTGCGTATTTGGAATCCGACTTCCTGTAAATGCTATTATGACGAGATTTTAACTTTTATCAATTATCATCCCCGACTAGTTCTCAAGATTCACATTTATTGAGCTCTATTTGCATTGTTTGAATCTTAATGTATTGAAAATAAATAACAAAACTTTATGCATATACGTTCGGAAGGAATCTAGTCTTACTGTATACAGAAAATAGTATACTAATTAATATATTGCACATCATGCCAGAAATATTTCAAACTTCTACGAACGTTTTTAAATTTTAGGTGAACAAAGCACCCTCGGGAAGAGTCTGGAGAAAATCTGGATAGCCCTGCTCATAATTGTTGCATTCGTCACCTTGGTTCTGCTGTTCAAGTACTTGAAATCTTATCGAGACAAACTTCAGAGGAAAAAGATCATGCAAGAGTACTTTGAAGTAAGTATTGTACCACCAGAATGTGGATTTAAAAAATATAACTGCTTTGCATTGGATTTTCTACTATGTATATTCTCTAGAAGCTGTAAACATTAGTTCCTGATAAAATCCTTACAAGTGTAGTTTTGTATTTTGTTCTGTTTAAACAGTAATATATACTTTTGCATTATTTCTTGGTAATGGAACATTGAAACTTTATTATCTATAGAAACTCGACAATGAAAGTCTACCTCCACAACCACCACTGGATAAGTTTTCTGCCAAATGGGAAATTGACTCGGGAAGCATTACTCTAGGCGACGTAATTGGTGGTGGAGCATTTGGGCTTGTAAGGAAAGCTATTCTTTGCCGCAATGGCCAACGCCAGATTGTTGCTGTGAAAACACTTCGTGGTAAGTTATAAAACAACCTCAGCTACGCAACGAACTTCCTCAAAAGTTGCTACCGGAAGACGTAGAAATGAATGCTTTTTCAAAATACTAATTGGCAAATGGTTTGAAAACAAGTACTCAATTCAAGCTAGATTTATTATCCGGTTTGAGCAACTTGTGAAATAATTGTTTCAGAAAAGGTTAATATGTTTTTGTTGAAAGCTAAGAACCAAAGTTCATCAAGATAATCATTGAGCCGTGATGTGATTCATGAATATTCAACTGCGTCTCACAGTCAGTACAGCGTACAAATTAAGATTGGCATGAATGCATCTATCGAGCCTTTACATTGCTGCAGTGAATTACCATTTAAATTCAGTTTTTAAAGATGGCAGTTGAAAATAAGTTAAACGAATAGTAGTAGACACAAGTTTCGTAATGTCAAGATTATGAAGTGACGGGAAACCTCGAAATCAGGGAAGTGTCAATTTGATTAGTATAATTAGCCACTTACTTTACTTACTCACTGGGTAACTGATTGCTAGACGAGTCCACCCTAGGTTTGGTGCTTTCAATCGACCGAAGGTAGGAAAGAGAAGAACAAAAGATACCAAAAGATTGCATCTGCTATGAAAGCAAAATATTTGAGCACTACTGCTCACTCCATTGTCAATTGTTTAAGTGTGAATAGCATCTCGTCTTCCCTTGTTGTACTCACCAATAATTTTGAATATTGCGTGCATTAAAAACGAATACAGCAGACATGTATTTATTGAATGCCAAATGTCTGGCAGTCCATACCGAATCTCAACTAAGGCATTGTATGCTTACTTGCTTACCGTTTCACTATGACAAAGTATTTCATGAATCCTTGTTCTGATGCAAAGTTTTTAGACTCAAACAATTGGTGGCCAGGTCCAGCATGTGGCTTCTCTCTTTGAACAATTTATTTCACTAAGGAATGAAAGCTGCTTTCACATGCTCACCAGTGATGGCGCTCCTTTCTTATGTGATTGCATTCCCGTCCGACGGAGCACACTCTGATTTTCATTTATTTTCACTTTCCGCCATATTCAGATAATACTATGCTCATCTTATGTTATATTGGTTGTATTACATGATTGTTATGCTGGCATCTTTCTTAAGAATGCTTACAAAAATAAGTGAAAGGCAATTAAGAGAAAACCTTCATGTTTTGAAAAGTTTAGAGCGGGTTGTTTCCAAGAATTTTCTTCAGCGATCTGCAAACTTGGACAGCTTCCCTTTGTTGTTCAATTAACAGACTGTTCTGCTTAAACAAACCTATTTGACTATGAAATTTCCTGTTCAAGTACTCTTGGACCAAAATACATGAATCAAACATGTTTACTTGAATAATTAGTGCATGTTATTTTTTGCTTTGCAGATGGAGTGGAGAAGAATTCCGAGAAATTTTTGGAGGAGTTTAAAATTCTCAAAGATTTAGACCCCCATAAACACGTCGTAGGTTTGGTAGGAGTTGTCAAGGATCATGTTTCGGCTCTAGTCGTGGAATACTGCAGTGGGGGTGATCTTCAATCTCATTTGCGAAAGGTTTGTCTTGTTTCATTACGATATTATGATTAGATTGGAGCCACCCAATATTTCTTTAGAATCCTAAATGATGGTATTACGCATCAAAAATGACTGTAATCCGGTAATCTATTTTCCTTTAGTAAACATTAAGTCAGCCTTGAAATTACTAGTTAGTTTTTCATGCTGGAGATAATAATTTTAGAAGAAGCAGCACAAAGACACCATTATGATATACCATTTTCCAGTTTTTTTGTGGATTCAATTTAAAACGCTTGGATGGATTTATTTTGCAGGCTTTCCAAACCCGTTTACATGGAAAAAGGCACTCTCCTGCATCTAGTATGAGTGACACAACTTTGTCCATCTCCAGTGGAGGTACGTACGATATAAATCTATACTTTTTCGGCAATAAAATGTCTACGGCTTACGAAAATAAAAACTTTTAACAATCGTAATTTAATGATATGGAAATGTTGGCGTCATTTAAGTAAAAGATTTGAAATTATTTTGTTTTCAGCTTTTTAAACTCAATATAAATATTTAGTATATTGCGTAGCGTCCACAATTGCTAAATAATTGCAAACCTATATTCTGGTGTTGGATCCTATTTATTTTCTCAGTTTATTTTTCTTTTTTTGTCAAGCATATAATCGAAATGGCTACCAAATCTAAAAAATGGGCCATTATTTTGTAAAGTTTGTGAATTCAATCATTTGAACGTTGGATATTCAAAGCCATGTTTCGATGTTTCAAATACCTAAATACGTTAGAGCGTTCTTAAAAATTGCTAGAATCTTTCACAACTGTTTTTTTTTTGTAATAGCGATGCGACCCACACCCAAAAATTCAGGAATGATAGCGCAATAAAGAAGTAGTACAGGAAATTGAATTTATGTACGTTCTGTAATAATGTGAATAGACAGAAGTAGAGATAAATACACAACCCTAGCAGTTGGGTTTGAGTTATTATGGTAGCAATGAAATTGGAAAAATCAAGCGATCACAATCTTGATCAGTTTGATGTAGATTGACATAGTAGATTTATTTTTATTACATTTGATGATGATGATTTCAAATATAGACACGCGTGTACGAATGAATATGGTCGTTAACGAGGCTTACTTCATGAAAAATGAAACGGAAGAAGTGGTGCTTTCCGTTGTAGATCTGGTCTCGTATGCTCGTCAAATTGCCTGTGGCATGGTAAGACTAATTTAAAATAAACTTTATCTTTGTTAAAATAAACCTTAAAACCTCCCTACAAATACTATTCTATATACCTTGCCTTTATCTAAGTTGTGAGTTTTATTGTGTGTGAACTTGAATGCAGTAGATAATTCTCTACGTCTCTTTGTAGTCCAGTAATTTCGATCTTAAATTATATCTACTATCATTATAGTATAATCAGCACAAACTAATGGAAAGAATATTTATTAGAATGTTTACTTTCATAAAGTTCACAATCGATTTAACACGTTTTGTATAGTCAGTCTATGTACCCTACATAAAAATAGGCCATTAAACTTATGCCGCTTAAAGAATTTATTGAGTTCAGTTCAAACTTAAATTATAGGAGGCTGATTGGCTGATAGCACACTAAAAATAAGTAAATAGTTTCACTTAAAACACAAAGTTCCATTGCATTACTCCAGTAGATTGCTAGATATTGCGGTTTAATCGTACTTAAAAATAACAGGCAATTCTTTTTATGATTTGCAGGAGTTTCTCTCTAAAAATAAAATTGTCCATAGAGATCTCGCTGCAAGAAATGTGCTCATTGCGGACAATAAAATCCTGAAAATTGCAGATTTCGGCCTCAGGTATCTTTACATTCCTAGCAACATTATTAAAAAAACCGCATAGCATTTTTTATGCTTAATTTCTGTTCCATTTAATCCTAACTGACGAGCTTTCACTATTCTTTTTCAGTCGCGACGTATATGAGAAAAATTTGTACAAAAAAACTTCCAAAGGCATGGTTCCTGTTCGATGGCTTGCTTTAGAGTGTCTTCTTCAAGAAGTGTACACGTCCAAGTCAGATGTGTAAGTTCTTTGTATTGCATAGCATACACGTTTTCAGCCACAAAAGCCTTCACAAATAACTTTTTTGCGGGATTTAAAAAAGACTTTTGTACAAGATAAGCTATCTTCTAAAGACTTACCAGAATTTATGAGCTACTGAAACAAATTGTATCTCTTGCGCATTGTAAATTGAACCAAAAACTTTGCATTTTATGGTATCATACCTGTTTCCTACTGAGAGCTGTTAGTTAGTACGCACACGGAGATGGATAATGTGTCCCTGCTTTATATTGCAACACACTACGGGTTATAGTTACACACTAAAGATATCTGTAGTAGTAGCTTGTATTAAAAAATACCATACAAAGTAAAGCATTTATGTAGTTCACAAATCACACCTCTGAGAATTGTTTTTGTTTTACAGTTTATTTAACAAATGGACTTTTCCCCGAAACTAAAATTTTCTGTTAGACTTGTTTCTTCATAACCCATGAGAAACGTGTACTTAAATGGAATTAGTTAGATATCAAATTATTCGCTGGGGAACATGTCGTGAAATTTACATAATCTCAGGGATTTACTTTTCTTCATAACACGGGGTAGTCGTATTGGCTGTGTAATGATGATTTGTGCTTGCATACGAGAAAGTTTTTAAAATATGCAGGAACAATACTAATTAGTTACTATTCAACTTACCAATCGAATAATTTTCCTTACCACGGTAGTTAGTTAGTTACTATAACTCAACCCATTATAGTCGATGCTCCCAAGTTTTTCTATAGTTCAGTTCAAGGCATACTCATTAATTGATCTTGTTTTCCTAATGAGAGGATTTATGCGTTTCGTGTGCATACAAGGAGAGATAATGAGAAAAGTTTATGTGCAAAAGAACCGTTATACAAATAGTCGTTTGCATACAAGTGAAAAGAAACTCAATTTCTCTCTCTAACTTTCGATAAGCACACAAAACGTAAATGACAGAGAGGGAAAAAATGGCTGCAATTACTTTATCTAATCATGGCATTGCTATATGGTTTAATGATTTACAGTTGGTCTTTTGGAGTGACCCTGTGGGAAATTGGTAAGTCACACTTTCCCATATTAGGTTTACGTAATGTGAAACTGTAATGACCATGATGATAAGGATTGGTCGTATGCAAATATAATATAATACGAGTATGTATTGCGATCTGATTTTGGCAGTGACTCTTGGAGGGAATCCTTACCCTGGTGTAGATAACCAAGAAGTATTTACCCTGTTGAAGTCTGGCTATCGAATGCCACAGCCGCACAATTGTAGAAATGAGTTGTACGAGCTTATGATCAAGTGTTGGGATGAGAACCCTTTAAACAGACCAGACTTTTCTGAAATAAAAGAAAAGTTGGATGAACTTCTAGAGGCTTCTTGTGGCGTCACTTACCTCAACTTGAAAAATGATAGTGATTATGAAACTTATGAACCATGTATTATTAATAGTAGTAGTGATAAGAACTGAACTCACCACGAGATCTCGTATTCTCTTTTTTCGCTAAATGACTTTTAGATAGTTACAATTTATCGTGTGTATTTACACAATGAGGATGATATTACATTTTTTTAAAGTAAAGGTTACCAACTATATATGTAACTAAAATATTTAATGTCTGTTCGAATGAAATACGAACCAAATTTTTTTGGTATGTTATTTGGTTTAGTTGATTGGACTCAACATTATGATTAAATTATAGTGATAGTGGCTCAAGAAGCATAAATAGCAAATTTATCATTGTTTTAGTTGTTATTTCATTTGAACAGACGGTAGCTATATGTACAAGTTGAATGCAGCTTGCGAACAAAGAAACTTAATGTGAACATTTGAAACTGCATTTAAGTATAATAGCCTGAGATTATGTCAGTCATATAGATCGATTCATTGCAATGAATTTTGAGGTAAACTAACCTACCTGAACTAACTTGTGTACATGAAAAAAGTGCCAGAAATGCTAAAGCATTTTGGAGTAAAGGGATTTTAGTGCATACAATGGTTGTAAAAATTTAGTAAATATGATGCTAGGAATTACGTTGCTCATATGCTACAAGGAGTTAGTAAATATTTTTTAGACTATTATTGAGTGAGGTACCAAAATATTTTAGAAACTAATACTCGATTCCGTCTACAACATGTAAATGTTAGCCAGTCACTATATTATAATTTTTAGTGCACGACTGTTTTCTGATTCTTTTGCCGGCAAAGTGTTTATTTCTATATAACCCACATGTTGTTCAACTAGATTTGAAAATTTAGATAATGGTAGATTAGAAAATTTACATATTATTTTGGTATGCACTTTTGCAACATGAACTGGTTGTAAGTCTAAAGTACAAAGTAGCCTACTAATGCATTAACCATTCAATAAATATTGCTGTCATTCTAACCAGCATTTTGCATTTATTTGTTGTTCGGATATGAAGCCGAAAAGAATTTTGTTTTTGCCATTCTGTTTTCCAATTTATACTAACGAAGCAAGTTATATGTTTAGTTTAAGGCGTATAATTTTGTCTATATGATACTGAATGAATACTGGTTGTCAACAAGTCACTATCTCAGATTACAAGCTTATGAAACATATATAGATAAAAACTATGACCATACGTAAGGGATTTAAAGATTCTTTTTCGAAGCTCAATTTTATTTGTCGCAATTATTGCACTACATTTTGCATTTAATTTTTACCTGATATTCTGTGAAATTGTAAACTTCACGCGTTGTAATTATCTTGTAGAGAAATAATAACTTATTCAATTTATGACTGACTTGTGAGACTGTATTGTTAACATGAAATATACTATGAGTTAAAAATGTTTATAGATTTAAAGTTACTAACTAACTAACTTACCAACTACAATCGTCAGAAACAGAGTAGTGCCAATAAATGAAAATATTCAAAACGTTACAGATAATGGAGATGGCACGTGCTTGAAAAATGATTCCACATTTGAATATAAAATATCTACACATTTCATGGGAATTAAATTGCTTGCAATGGGAATATTACAGGAAGTACCTAGCCAACTTGTTGGCGGATGATGATGATGTGTGATATACTATAGTTTATGTGTATTTTGACAAATGGGAAAAAAAATATGTGTGCAAGAGAGATAAACTTATGTACTTTTTTGTGTGAATAAAAGTTTACTAAACGATGTGTTATAGTCAGTCAGTCATGAATAGAAAGTTTGAATAAATGTTTTCTCAGCTTTCAAGTTCTGAGGAGGCACCATTGTAAACTCACTAGCCAGAGCAGTTTTGTGTGCGCAGAACGATCTTTTCTTCTTTATTAGCATAGAATCCCAGTACGATAAATTTTTTGAATATTTTCATCATGTTGGTCATATAAAGCTTAATATTATAGGTTTGAGAATGGTTTGTAATGAAAATATGGCATTTCGGTTTTTACTAACAACTATATAGTGCTTTGTTGTTTTGGTACATAAATATGAAGATGGAAAGTTTGTTCTCTATATTTTTCACATCAAGGAAACTTATAGTTAGTATTGCAGCAGTCAGTAGGAATAAAAAAGTTTTGCTAAAGAATTTCACACAACTTTCAGCTCTGGAGGAGTAAAATGTAAGAAACCTAAGCGTATGGCAGCAGGTGAAAGTTGAAGGCTTAACTTTTTAAATGTCAAAAGTATATTTCACAGCTGCGAATTTTTAAGTTATTTTTTGCTACAAGACGAATTTTTTTCCCGTACTTGTATGGTAAAACTGTGGTAAAAAAACATTATTCATTTCTCCACACATGAATTTTTGCATTTTTATTAAAAATATCAGCTATTCAACACGCAGTAAAAGCTAATGTAAACTTACAGACGAATTCCAGATAGTACACTTCAACAAAATGCTCTAATGGCAATAATATTTTCCATTGCTTCAAACATGTATTTATCGATCCAAAATTGAAATTTCTAATACTTTTTAGCAGTTTGTGCATGACTGAAGGTTTTTGCACTGGTGGAAAAACCAAGACTTAAAAAACACTTACCAATGGTGCTACAGAAACTGCCATTTCTTGCAACCGCCAGCTGTGTATATTTTCATGGAAATAGTAAATACCACATAAAGCATTCTTACTAACTGAGAGAATTTGTTAGTCTTTATGTCCCAAATGGTAAACTAAGACTAATTATGACTGCTTTCCTTTAGAGTGTAATTAACAAGCCATGTGCACTGTTGATACAACGTTCATCTAATGCAACTTCACTGTTTAAGTGAAAACTAATGGAAATTGGATTACAAAGCACTGGCTTGCTAAAGGAAGTAGACATACTCAGCATCCGTGTTCTGTTTGCCGATCACAGAAAGGTTCTTCCCTAATGATCATTCTATTTACAAACTTGGACTGGATATCATTTACAGGAAAACTCGATGTGTGAAACTGTGACAGAAAGAACAAATAAACTATAGCTAAGTTAATAAAGCATTATGATGCGGGCACTAAATTCTTAAAACACTTTTGTAGGCATTTTACATGTTTGAATTCAGTTTTGAAAATATGAGTTTTCAAATACGATTGTTTGAGCATTCGACACTTAATCGCAAATAAATTAAATGTCACATTAGTCAAAAATTATTCAAAAGTTTTAGGAGTTAAATATAGGATTTTCGCATTCCATAATATTTTGTTGTAGCTCAAGTAGATAGTGAACTTGTTTAGCACACTCAATATGTTAATAGTGGTTTGTTACATAATTGGAATAGTTTAAAAGACTATATGCCGGAATAACAAACTATTTAGTAGACAGACAACGTAAACTAATTCTTATCATGTATGTTAATGGACTCAATGAAAGTACACTTAAAGCATTGTTTAATAGCTACCGAAACACAAAATATCTACTATGTGGGTTTCTCAATTAGAGAGCTCTTAAGAATTTTTGATGAGAGCCTCCTTCAACCGCAACCGTTTGTAGCCTGAAGCATTATTATTATGAATTATGAACAAGCTAGCAAGCAAATGACCATATTTCTGTGACGCATTCCAGTTTAATTTGACTCACATAGCTAAAAAATAAAAGTGCTGAGAAAACGTAGCACAAAAGACTATATGCATTAAAATATTTCATTGTTTGTATTGTAAATATTTTATTGAATTCAAAGAAACTCCGCAGTACACATGAAAAATGACGTTCAAATTATTTCTGTCATAATTTACGAGCTACAGTACCGTTTTCATTCAATGAAGTAACTTGGTGTATTACCAGAACCGCAAAACTTTGGTGCAAAATCATCTGTTGAAATAGTTTCGTTTATATATATCATTAAAATAGATTATTGCTTTTGGGTTCCAACTTTTATGTAAAAGCTATCGGCCATCTCATTTATTAATAGAATATTCAATGGGTATTAAATTTCTCAGCGGGTTTGGAGGTAACATTCTTAAGAGCATTGAAAAGGAAAGTTGCATTTAGCATAATCTATATAGTCGATCCAGTTACACGACTGTGGGTACAAATAATCATGGACAGAAACTTTCTCGTATTACGTACTTTCACGTGGCATGTGTCGTGTGTATATTACGCATACACTTGATCATACAAATACAAAAATTATGAAACCATTTCACTCCAACCATTCAAAATATTTTAAAATGTGCAGCATTATAATTTTATGCAGTCCTTTAGTCAACGTAAAATATAGTAATGCGTCTTGTTTCCAACTAAACTAGACTAGAACTGTCAAGTGTCTTTCTAATACAGCTCATGTCAAACTTTATGGCACAACAAATTGATTTACTTGTGAATACAGTCACTGAAAGATTAATATACAGCCCGCCGTAAATTGCATAATAATAAGCAAGAAATTTTGCTAAGCTCAATTCGAAAATCCGGATTTTGCTTCCACTTGAAAAAAAGCTATAAAAAAATCATAAAACAGCAGCAAAGTCTTTATACATTTGTCTTGGTGAAACAGAATGGAAAGACATAGTCAATCCAATTAGCGATCACAATCGGAGACCTAGAGTGCAATAAAGGCAGTTGTCAAACCCAACGCCTCAACACATATTTCACACTTTATAGCCAAATTTCCTGCCATCCATCGTTTCAATGTGTGATTTCCATGCAAAGCTTCGTTTACTACGTGAGCTTAGTTAGTTTCCTTCACTTTAGGAGCATGAAATGAAAGGAGCCGCATATGCATGGCATGCCCAATGAATGCGCTCAATGTAGTACGAACACACGTTGTTTTCAATTAGTTAAGGTAGAGCACGCGGAATGTGACAAAGTTATGTTCACGCTTCACCGTTTGCTATTTGGCTTACTCAACAGCAATAATATCATAAGTGAAATATTTATTGAGTGTGAATACAGTGAGTGAGATCCGCAAATGAAGTCTTGTGAAAGTTGTAAAATCATGTTTTCCATTCCATGGTAGCAATACTTTGTAGAAAAAAATTAGTACTTTGCCCACCATGAGTACATGTTGAAAAAATTTATGCACACTGCTTTTCAATGATAAATTAGATAGGCTTATAGATAGTCTAGTTTAGATAGTCAAAGTTGCTTTTTCCAACCATTGTCATGTCATATTAACTTTCCCTTTTCTTTGAACCACAGGGTTCTACACAAAACTATTGTTAAAAAACATTAAGGCGTTGCTCATGTCATTCTAAAGGTTACTAAAATGCTTAATAATGTAAAGAAGGCGAAAAAATATTTGATCCAAAGTACAATATGAACAGCGTTACGATATAAATTAGTAAGCAACATTGGAGTAAAAGTTTAATTGAAAGTTTGAAATGGTCGTATTGACAGTCAGAAAATTCAAGTTGGTAAAACTTTCCCATTTTCAGCATAGTATGTACATATGTATAACATGTTACCTTATCCATGCCAAAGTGTCCTTTCAGTATTAGGTTTACAATTCTTGAGAATACTGGAAACGTAACACATTTCCCATTCATAAACTTTTAATTGGCTATCAATGTTTACTTAAAGTTATACATACGTACAACTATATATATGTACTGGATGCTGCAACTGCCAATTAAATTGGTGAAACGTAACAAGTTTTGAAAGCTCCTGTCCAACTAACAAAGCCGTTCACTCACACTACAGCTATGAAAGAATTTAATTAAGAAAGTGTATAAAGCCGGGTGAGTGATCCCCGAATAGACTTTCTGTAACATATGCTTGTCAAATTCAGACATTCTATAGCTTTCCCTCACTCGAGTCTCCTCATCATAATAATTCATAGTATTTCCACTTCTTTGCAATTTTCTTTCGCCTCCAAGCTACAAATGGCAACATACTAAAAAAACTGCATGTGCGACATTTGCATACATATAGAGACGCTGCGTAGATTGCGGTTCTTATTCTCACTCCAGTGAGACAAACTAATCTTCTTAGAACTCTCTAGTGATTTCAACTTCACTTTATTTAAAGCTTACCTCTGAAATATATCACGTCAACAAATCGCAGTTTGTTATTCCCCTTATCAATCCTTGGGCCAAATGCTGATAAATATGGAAGTACAAACTGTCTATTACCCATTTATTTATTCATAGTCAGCTCAAATTGAACATGATCAAATACCGCGGTTTGGTTTAGTTATACAGTAATTATAAGTCCATCATTTAATGCTCTCAGTCCATCTTATCTTACACTACAGGAAAAACTTTTAGCTTACCTAACAAAGTGTATGGTGCATACCAGGAAACATTAGCTGACGTGTTAATGCTTGTTCAAAACAAGAGTTTGGACAGCATCAAAACTCTCACAGATGAAAAGAGCCATTGGGATCCTAAAAACCGGGCTTTTTGTCAGACACTTAACTCCCATCATCTATCATAGCACATAACCATCATTCACTCCGTTCTGCCTGCATTTCATTGCAGTGACAGAGCTCGGAAACTCTAGTTAGTCATCATTCATAGTTAGTGAATACTCTGACAAAAAACTGTGTAAAAAGTAACCCATATCCCAATATTTAGCTCATTATATGGGGAGCAAAAAATAGACCAGAAAGAATGGATGAAAATAGGATTTGCGAGAGCAGTGGCGGAATATCGATCTGTGAATAAACTATAGGGAGCAAATTGTATGAGCCGCTTACTCGCAGTCAGTTAGACCATCTCTCCACATAGGATCCTATCTTTCCGTCGGCATTGAAAGTATAAGCTGAAGAGAAAGTAGGTGAAATTTCTCTTCTGCCGTAGTAGAACCTCAGGGAAGCGGTAGTCACAGCAAATTGCACGTACGCTAGCAAACTATGGCAATAGTAGTAGTAGTAGTGCAAAATGCAGTTGAAATTCAAAACGTTCTTACTCCATTGAATGCAATGGAGCTAGTAGGAGTGAGTGAGCGAGCACACACGCACACATGCACAGTAGTGAGTACGGACCAGGATCAATACTTGAGGACGGGAGCAAAACACGAGAAAGTAAGAAAACGGAAGACAGACCAACTGTCGCTCCCTACCGCTTCAGTTCACTTTGAGAACCAGTCGTGTAGTCAGTCATGTTGTAGGAGGCTGATTCCATTATTATTACCTTTTGTATCGAGTCATGTGTAGATTAGATTTTTTGTTAGACTTGACAACAATGAGCACCTGATACGATTCCCTTGGTACGCTCACAATCCAGTTCACCATAGGCAATAATGTGGTGAACAACAGGGATTTTTGTGTCGGCAGTGAATACGCATCAAAAAAGTTTGTGTGAGTGACCTATTACGAAAATAGCAATGGTGTGAAAATATTGACTTTTGGGCTTAAGTGAATGGCAACAGGCAGTTCCTGGTGACAGCAGGATGGCTAGTTAGTTTGTAGATAGTGTATGAAAAAGTGGCAGCTTTCGCAGATAAAATCCGTTATTAAGTGAAACTTTTGTTTGGGTAATTTAGTGCGAGGGAAAATGTTAACGCATTCTCATGACGGCTGGTAGTAAGTAAGTCATAACCATTAGTTTAGATAGAGCCGAGGTGAAAGCTTCAAAAGTTAAGTCAGTGATCAGTGTACAACTAACTAACTACTATATAAGGAGTAAGTTTTGTATGCTCCGTCCACTATAATCATATGAGAATATTAGGAGAGTGCATAGGTGTGAGGAAACCTGTTCGTTTGGACTGCAAGAGGAATAGTGTCATTTTAGTGAATCAATGTGATCAATACTGCTTGCTAGTGCGATCGTTAGTTCTAAAAGGAATACTAGTGCACTACACTACCTGCCGGTAGTTGTAGTATGCTATGGATCAAAGAGAAATGGGATAAAATGGGACGTGAGTGGTAGGCAAAGGCTGAGCATTATGAAATGCATACCAACAGGGAGAGAATCCAACGACTGTGTGCAAAAGCATTTATTGAGCAAATGAAATTGACTATGTAGTACAAAGGACAAGGGTAGTATTATTAATAATAATAATAATATTTGGAAACCCCCTGGTGCTGTATATAATAAATAATGCTATTGGAGTGAGTGATTGAGTGGGACCAAAGGTAAATACAACTGACCGTATATGTATGAGTTTGTGTGAGGGCAGAAGTGAAAACGACAAGGAAGGTGGCTCTCTCCATTTTTAAAAGACGATATGAGTAAGCAAGAGAGTCGAAGAGGAAGTTTTAATTTCCCCGAAACTGAGGACGATGAAAGGCGATCTTTATTTCGAAGGAAAGCTGCAGGATTAGCACATCTTCGAAAACCTCGGCGTAGTTTGGCTGCCTTTAGTGAGCTTAGTTTGAGTCGTTCCTCTTTCCGATTGGAGCAGGAGGATGAAAGGTAAACAGTGGTTTCAAGTTAGTTAGTGAGCTTCAAATCTGAACGTACAACCTTTTCCGGAAGATTTTTTATGCCAAGGCAAATAAGTGCTCAACTCATTAGGTGAACGCAAATACTGGGGGAATAGACAGACTGAGTGTAATGAATGAGAGAAAAAAACCAAAAAGAGAACGAAAATACTGCATTTGTGTGCGTTTGAAAAAGATCTGCAGCTACTTACTTTATATAGCTTAAGTCTATGTTATAAATAGAGACCGTGTGCCCACAAAACTTGGGTTACTAATTATTTATTTTGCTCTATTCAATAGTTGTGAAAGTAAGAGAAAGTTTCAATTTTTTTCACCGAGTTTTAATTTCATGATTACCACCTGTAATTTTCGCTTTAGGTGTAAGGCTTTTCCTAATGAGTTTTCTTCTTAGGTTTCTTTTTGATATTGCTAACTAACTAACTATACTAATGATTGAAACGGGTGCTTGAAACTTTTTCATGTAGGAGTAAAAAGGTAGGCTACGTTTTGATTTGTACACATAACATCCAGTATTTGTATTGCAGTTCTTATATAAACCTTCTTTGCTGCATCATTGGCATTAATGAGTCTTTAGTCCACTATGGTTTCATTTGATCCAAGTTAATGCAAGCATAGCTAAATTTCGGAATAACGCGGACTCACAACATTAATCAATCTCTAGTCTAGATTTCCATTGCATAGTATAGGTAATTTTCAAATTTACACACTAGATATATCTATATAACGCAAGAGTGTTTTCTTTCAGGATTCGTGTGGAGTACTATGTGAATGAAAATACATTTAAAGAGAGACTCACGCTTTTCTTTTTCAAAAATCAACGCTCCAGTCTCCGGATCCGGATTGCTCGATTTATTCTCAAACTTCTTACATGTATTTTGTACATAGTACGCGTTGTGATGGAATCTGACCCTACATTGGCTACATGGTAAGACTATAAAGCGTAGAAACTGCTTCTTTTTATTACATGCAAGATACACATAGTAGTGTTCTAGCTCAGAGTTTGCTAAAATTACAATTTAACAGGGCATTTACTTTTACTATGGCCATATTACCTACCATTTGTATTCATTATGAAACCAAGTCGTTCTTTTATTTTCTATTGACTTTGAATTCCGTATTATGTATATTGTATGCATGCATGCGTACTGGAGCTACAACTCTCTTTATTTTCTCTTCATCCCAGTTACGGGTGCCCCAAGTCTGACAAAATAAAGTACCTGGAATCCTTAAACCATACAGAGGAAGAGTTTCGTGAAAATCCTGTCATAAACTGGGATGCTGTTATATGGGTACAACGTCCAATCCATTTATGGATTATTCATGTCATCCTGGCTGCTGTCAGCTTCACGGAAACTTCTCTTTTGCTTTATTTGAACTATAAGGTATGTTAAATTGTTTGCTAAAACCAAATATTCTTGAAACTTTCGTCTTTCATATACTGCTACGATATAAGACCATCTTGTTGAATTTGGTGCACTGAAATTATAACCTTTCTCTGAGGTACATGGTATAGTTTGAAAAATATTCAATCATTCTAGTGAACTAACGAAACAAGATTTAATTTCCGGTTTGAAAAGTATATTAATCGATACCATATTTGAACTATTGTACATGCAATAACTTCCAACCTACACATTTATTCATGCCCTTTAAAAGTTTCTCACATTGTTAGATAAACCATCCAAAAACTAATCCTCAAAACAAATAAACCTGGTGAGTACTCAGTGGAGAGTTGAGCACATTTCTAAAAGTAAGTCCCTAGTTTATTTGCCAATGAATAGGACCGAAATATATCCAACACAAGATCACTATTTATCCACAACATAGGATGATAAGGTTCTTCCCTATCGTCATTTCCCCAAGGTTTCAAGTTCATCTGTGCGTGTAGGATTGCATGATAAGCAAAAATTAAACACAGACCATGCTCTACTACCTACAATAAATAATGAAACAAGGGACGACCTATAGCAAAAATCTATCCATCGTTGATCTAACGTCATTAGTTAGTCACTAACTAAATGAATACATTCCTTCCCTTTGAATTGAATACAGTTCATTCAAGCAGTCTGCATATTCAATAAATTATTAGCTGCTCACGAATCTCTAGAGAGCTGCTATAAATTTTTATTCTATTTTCACAATAAAAGCTCCTTATACAGTCCATTTTCAATTTGCTTCATTATTCACTGTTAGTTAGTTAGCAAGGCTAAAATCCACACACACATGGGAGCATCTAGGTTGTTCACACAATGCACGTACTTGAATGAAAGGTACTTTCTCTTGTTGTCAGTGAAAGTTTGCGGAACGTGAGAAATTACGCAAAACTCATGAATGGGATAACATACATGTTTGGAAAAGCAATCTAAAAAAGAGGATAAAAGGACGAAAAACCCAAATGGTGGTTCAAACTAGATGGGTTGGGTTGGGTTTGAGCAAAATAAATTTAGTGGATTGCAGCGAAAGTGGAAATGGTATTTCAAACTATAATATCAACAGTTCCAGTAGTAGGACGAAGTCGCGTGTGAAAAGATAATATGCGCTCCATGCTATGTTGAAATGGTACAAAGTATATTGTAAAAGCCCGCATTGGATTTGACAATAGATTGTGTACAAAATGTCCTGCCACTTTTTGTGGTAACTGACTAAACCAGCTACAGTTAACACAATAAAGCAAAGCAGCCAGCAAGCGACTCCCCATGGTGTGTGTACCACACTTTCAAACGTGCTCTATTTATTTGTGGTTTGGTTAATCTATTTCAATTAGCTAGACTAAGACGTCCATTTTTATCATCTGATCCCAACTGCATAGGAAAAGCAAGTTCGAAACTAAAGTGACTATGTGGTAATTAAACTTTATTTTTCTCTTCCAGGGTAATGTGTTTCAGCAATTGCTTACGAGACGATTCGCACTGGAAATCTTGGCCACATTTCCATTCATAGTGACAATATTTTTCCCACCGTTTCGACATTTATTTGTGCCCGTGTTCCTTAATTGTTGGCTAGCTAAATACTCTCTGGAAAATTTGTTCAATGATCTTCATCGTGCCATGCAACGAAGTCAGTCTGCACTTTCTCAACAGCTGACGATCCTATCTGCAACTCTCATTTGTCTGGTCTTCACAAGCGTGTGTGGCGTTCAACACTTTCAAAGGGCTGGACATCGACGGCTCGATTTGTTCCAGTCCACATATTTTGTAGTAGTCACTTTCTCTACTGTAGGATACGGGGGTAAGTGATTAGTTTATCTTTTTCCTCTATTGTGGTTTGT
>Ga0210040_10003412_pt1 | contig 21462 bp, 17 predicted proteins | sample CryGeyCG12114_NA_FD_185462 | JGI IMG/M metagenome (GOLD analysis project Ga0210040, IMG submission 185462) | Groundwater microbial communities from aquifer - Crystal Geyser CG19_WC_8/21/14_NA (SPAdes) (version 2) | ecosystem: Environmental > Aquatic > Deep subsurface > Groundwater | place: USA...
CGCGGGGCTGGTGGACGCGGGGCTGGTGGACGCGGGGCTGGTGGACGCGGGGCTGGTGGACGCGGGGCTGGTGGACGCGGGGCCGGTGGACGCCGGGCCGGTGGACGCCGGGCCGGTGGACGACGGGCTCCTCGAGCCCGTGCCGGTGGGGCGGCGTCGCGCTCGGGCGCTGGTGGAGCGGATCGGTGCGCTGGCTGAGCGGATGGCGACCGTGCGTGCGGCGCAGCTGCGGGCGGTCGCGGAGCTGGTGAGCGAGCTGGAGGGGCTGCCCGAGGTCGTCGGCGTCGGCGTCGGCGACGGCGACGGCGGCGGCGGAGCCGGTGGTGGGCCGGTGGGGCACGCGGAGGACGCGGCGGCGGCGGAGATCGCGGTGCGGCTGCGTCTGTCCGGCCTCGCGGCCCAGCGCGTGGTCGACGAGGCGATGGCCCTGTGCACGCGGCTGCCCCTGACGCTGGGCGCGCTCGAGGCGGGGCGCATCGACGACGTCCGCGCCCGGGTGGTCGCGGAGCAGACGGCGGTGCTGGCCTCGGCGCAGGCGGTGCGGGTGGAGGAGGTCCTGGCCGGGGAGATGGGGGGCCTGACGGCCGGAGAGCTGCGGGCGCGCGTGCGCCACGTGGTCGGTGCGGTGGACGCGGGCGCGGTGCGCACGAGGGCCCGCCGGGCCGCCTGCGACCGTCAGGTGCGGCTGGTCCCGATGGAGGACGGGATGGCGCACCTGACCGCGGTGGGTCCGGCCCTGGACCTGGCGGTGGTCTTCGACCGGCTGACGGGACTGGCGCGCGACCGCTCGCGTCCGGGAGGGCGCACGGACCCGCACGCGGCCTTCGTCCAGGGCGTCGACGCCCAGCCCGCGGGACACGACGGCCTGCCCGACCGGAGGGGGATCGCCGCCCGGCGCTTCGACGCCCTGGTGGACCTCGCGGGCGGGCGCGCCGGTGCCGGCGAGGAGGCGGGCGAGGAGACGGGCGGGCCGGGTCGGGCGGCTGCAGCCGCTGTGGGAGGCGGCGCCGGCGCCGGGCGGTGGGCGCGCGCCACGGGTCCTCAGGTGCTCGTCGCGCTCAGCAGCGTGCTGGGCCTGGACGCCGAGCCGGCGCAGGTCGCAGGCGTGGGACCGGTGCCGGTCGAGGCGGTCCGCCAGGTCCTGGTCGACCACCCCTTCCGACGCGTGATCACGGACCCGTTCACCGGGCAGCTCCTCGGGGTGGACGGGCACCTGATGCCTCCGGGAGCCCTCCCGCCCCTCAGGGGCGCCGGACGAGCCGGGCGGGACGGGCCGCCGGAGGAGGACGTCCCAGGACCTGGTGGTGGAGCCGGACCAGACGGTGGTGGTGCCGGACCAGGTGGTGGCGGTGCCGGGCCGGGTGGTCGTGCTGGGCGCGGTGGTGGTGCTGGGCGCGGTGGTGGTGCTGGGCCGGGTGGTGGTGCTGGGCCGGGTGGTGGTGCTGGGCTGGGTGGTGGTGCTGGGCCGGCTGGTGGAGCCGCGCCTGGAGCCGGCCCTCCCTCCGACGGAGCCGCTCCGCCCGGTGGTGCGCTCGCCGCCAGGGCCACGGCGGGCGGGCCGACGGTCAGCTCGCCCGTCGAGGCGGCCCCGAGGGCGGGCCGCGAGGACGTCGGCTCGGTCGCGGTCGCGGGCAGGGGCAGGGGCAGGGGCACGGACGCAGGCGCCGACGGTGTCGAGGGCACCGGTGCCCCCGCCGTCGTCCCCCGTGCCGCGACCTCGCAGGAGCCCCGAGGCCGACCGTCGTGCCCGGTGGCATCGGCCGGAGGGGGCGGTTACGTGCCCGGCAGCGGACTGGCGCGCTTCGTGCGCGCCCGCTCGCCGCGCTGCACGGCCCCGGGGTGCCGGGTCCCGTCCACCCGTTGCGACCTCGACCACCGCAGTCCCTGGCCGGTGGGGCCGACGTGCGCGTGCAACCTCGTCCCGCTGTGCCGACGCGACCACCTCGCCAAGCACCGCTTCGGCTGGCACGTCGAGGCGGCCAGCGCTGATGCCCGTGACACCACCGCACGCTGGACCTCACCGCTGGGCCAGAGCGTCGTCGTCCCCGTCCAGTCCTTCCTGCCCCAGTCCTTCCTGCCCCAGTCCTTCCTGCCCCAGTCCGTCGCTGCAGCCGCCACGACCAGCGCGCCGCCGGCTCGTCGGGCCGCCCGAGTGCTGGAGACGTACCCGGCCGACGACCCCGGGGCGCACGACAGCCGGCGCCTCCGCGCGCTCGTCGCCGCGAGCGGCGTCGGCGGCGCTCGCGGTGCGAGCGCTGGACGTGCGGAGGGCTGGCACCGGGCTCTGCAGGCTCCGCCCGACCCACCCCCCTTCTGACGACGGGGGCTCGACCACCTCAGCGCAGTGGCGCGCCCTCGAGTGCTCGCCAGGTGCTCTCGGGACCCTTCCGCGTTGTGGTGCCTCGCGTTCTGGTGCCTCGCGTTCTGGTGCCTCGCGTTGTGGTGCCTCGCGTTGTGGTGCCTCGCGTTGTGGTGCGCCCCGTCCTGGCGCCGCGCGTTCTGGCGGCGTGGAGCGGAAGGGACGAGGGACGCAGCGCGCGGGGGACGCGGTCGGGCGGTCAGGCGCTCGGCGCTGGCTCTGAGAGCACCAGGCGTTCGCGGTCGCCGAGGCGGCTGGCCGCCTCGCGCAGGTGCGCGGCGAAGGCGTCGGGCGCAGCCTCGACCCGGAGCTCGGCCGCCCCGGCGCCGAGCACGCGGCTGACGACCTGCGCGGCGAAGGACGGGCTCCCCGCGACGAGGTGCCGGCAGTCCAGGACGACGAGGGCTCCGCCGAGTTCGCCCGCGAGGCGGTCCACGAGCGCGTCCGCCATGCCGCGGCCCGCCACCATGCTGGGCAGCTCGATGATCACCGCTGGTCCTCCCGCCGTGCGGGGCCCCTGGTCGGCGCACCGCGGGGGTGCCGCCGAGCCGGGGCCTGTGACGTCCTGATCACGGTACGCGCTCCGGGGACCGGGCGCCCCGGACGCCCACGACGGCCTCGACCAGCGTGCCGCCGAAGGGGGAGCGCAGGGCGCTGTCGACGCGGACGGCGCGGCCGGGAGCCGCTGACCCGGAGGCGCGCACGGCGGCCGTCCCGGAGGCGAGGAAGAGCGAGCCCCGGAGGCGACCGACCTCGTGCACCACCGTCACCAGCCCCACCCCCCGGGTCGGGTCGGCGAGCCGGCTCGTGCCGTCCAGCGCCAGGTGGAGCGCGTGCCGCGCCCCCCGGGCCCCCCGGCCCGCCAGCGTCTGCCGCAGCCCCAGGCCGCCGTCGGCGACGGCGAAGCGCACGCACCCCGCGGCCGGCAGCACCTGCGCCGCGACGTAGCCCGGTGCCTGCGCGTGGTCGGCCACGTTGGCCGCGAGCTCGGCGACACCGGTGAAGAGGGCCTCCGCGGCGACCGGGTCGCCCGCCGCGGTGCGGCCGTGCACGAGGCGCGCGAGCGCGAGGGCGTCGGCCTCGGTGGTGACGCGCCGGACCTCCAGGAGGTCCAGGACGCGGTCCGCCTCCGGGACGACGTCCACGAGGTCGTGCGCGACGCCGAGGTCGTCGAGCACCCGCCCCAGGTGCATCCGGGCCGCGTACCGCCGCTGGTCGGCCCGCGAGGGGCCGATCACGCGCAGCCGGGTCCCGGCGCCGGCGTGCCGGGCGGCGACGGCGGCGACGCCCACGAGGTGCGCCGGGTCGACCCAGCGGCACCCTGACAGGTCGAGGACGTGCCCGGACCCCTCTCGGCGGCAGGCCAGGTGGCCCATGGTCGGTGGACGCAGCGGCGACCTGCTCGGCACCCGTCCTCCTCGCCCCCGTCGCACGCCCTCCGTGCTCCCGCGTCGGACGCTAGGCCCCGCCACCGACACCTGCCTCGACCCGTCCGGCACGCGCTCCGGGTCGGGCTCCCGCACCGGAGAGCGGGGCCCGGCGCCGCCGCGCCGCGCCGCGCCGGCCCTGCCACTCTTCGGGGATGCAGCTGCCGGACCGCGCCCGAGCGCTGCGCCGCGAGGTGGAGCACCCGCGCGACCTCGCCCGGCTCGTGAGCACCGGGCGGTGGCCTCGGCTGGAGATGGCGGTCAAGTCGGCGATCGCCGCGCTGATCGCGTGGCAGCTGGCGCTGTGGCTGCCCGTCGCCCCCGCCGAGGAGTACCCCTACTACGCACCGCTGGGGGCGCTGGTCGCCTCCTACACGAACGTGCGGACCTCGATCACCTCATCCGTCTCCAGCGTCCTGGCCATCCTGACCGGCGCGGCCCTCGCGCTGGTGGTCAGCGAGCTCGTGCCGCCCGACGCCCTCCTGGTCCCGCTCGTCGTGGGCGTCGGCGTCCTGCTCGCCGGGCTGCCGGTCTTCGGCAGCCAGAGCAGCTGGGTGCCGATCGCGGCGCTGTTCGTGCTGGTCATCGGGGAGGAGGACCCGTTCCTCTACGTGAGGGCCTACGCGGGGCTGACGCTGCTCGGGGCGGTGGTGGCCGTGCTCATCACCTCCCTGCTGCCGACGATCCCCCTCGCCCAGAGCAGCAGGGCGATGGAGCAGCTCGCCTCGACGCTGGCCGACCAGCTCGACGAGCTCGCCGACGGGCTGCTCGCCGACGAGCCGCCCAGCAGCTCCCAGTGGCGGGAGCGCTCGCGGTCCATCGAGCCCGTGCTGGCGTCCGTGCGCTCGAGCGGGTCCGACGTGCGCCGGTCCCTGTCGGTCAACCTCCGGGCCCGGCGGGAGCGGGGCACCGTCGAGCGCCAGCGCAGCGCGGCCCTGCTCCTGGAGTCGGTGGCCACCCGCACGGCCGACATCACCGACCTCGTCCTCGACATCCGCGCCGTGGGCGAGTCCGGTGTGGACGTCGAGGCCCCGCTCCGGGCGCCCTCGGCGCACGCCCTCCGCGCCGCCGCCGCCGCCGTCCGCCCGCTGTGGCGCGAGAGCGCCCCCCGGGCGCCGGAGGTCGGGCTGCTGCGCCAGCGCGTGCGCGACCTGTCCGCGGCGGCCGCCCGGCAGGAGATGCCCGACAGCCGCGGGCGCGAGATGGCCGGCGCGGTCATCACGGCGCTTCGACGACTCCTCGGCGCCCTCTCGAGCGGCCTCGAGGAGGCGCGGGACCGCCGCCAGGACGAGGACGACGCCGTCACGCCGGTGGCCTGACGCGGCGGGCCGGCGCGACCCCGCCCTCGTCCGGTCAGCCCTCCAGCCGGTCCGGCAGCCCGAAGAGCGCGGGCAGGCGCGGGTCGACGAAGTTCGTGATCTCCACGACCCGTCCCTCGGCGGCGCGCAGGACGTGCAGGGCCCAGAACCGCCGCACCCCCGGCTCGTCGGGGGAGGGCTTGTACTGGGCGAGGGCCGGCGACCCGTTCGCCCAGACCGGCAGCACCCGCGACCCGCGGCAGCCGCCGCCCGGTCCCACGTGCCAGGCGACGACGTCGTCCACGCCCCGCAGCCAGAGGGCGAAGGGGGGCATCGACTGCACGACCTCGGCGTGCAGCAGCTGGGCCAGCGCCTCCATGTCGTACGCCTCGAACGCCGCCACGTAGCGGCGCAGGAGCACCGCGTGCTCCTGCTCGAGCGCGTCGAGCGGGCTGCCCGGACGGGGCTCCTTCGCGGCGAGGGTCGCGCGCGCCCGCTGCAGCGCGCTGTTCACCGACGCCGTCGTGGAGCCGAGGAGGTCCGCGACCTCCTCGGCCGACCACCGCAGCACCTCCCGCAGCAGGAGGACGGCCCGCTGGCGCGGCGGCAGGTGCTGCAGCACGGCGACGAAGGCCAGCCGGACCGACTCGCGAGCCACCGCCACGTCGGCGGGGTCGCCCTCGGGCAGGACGCGCGCGTCCGGGGCCGGCGTCAGCCACACCGACTCCTCCAGCGGGGCCCCGAGGGAGGAGACGACCGGCTCCGACGGCGCCGGGGACAGGTCGACGGGCAGCGCCCGCCGCTTCGCCCCGGCCAGCTCGTCGAAGCAGACGTTCGTGGCGATGCGGTACAGCCACGTCCGCAGGCTGGAGCGGCCGTCGAAGCGCTCGAGGCCCTTCCACGCGCGCAGCATCGTCATCTGCACCGCGTCCTCGGCGTCCACCGCCGAGCCCAGCAGCCGGTAGCAGTAGCCGGTGAGCTCGCGCCGGTGCGCCTCGAGCTGCTCGGCGTCGTGCACGGGCTGCGCGGTGCCGCCCGTCGTCGGCGCGGTCGTCTGCACTGCCATCTGGGCGTCCCCCACGGCGCCGGACGCTAGCCGTGCGCGAGCCGCGGCGGTAGACCCCCGGCGGGGTCGCGCGGAGGCTCTGCGGGGGCGGTCGTCGGGGACCCGCCGGCGGTGGTGCTGCCCCGGTGGGGCGCGCCGGCGCCGTCCGGTCCTCGGTCGGGAGCGCTGCTCCGAACGGGGGAGGGAGCGGGAGCGGACCTGGAGCCGGGACGGCGCGCGGTGGCACTGTGCGGACCACCAGGAGCCGCGCCCGAGACCGCCGGCGCCCGCCTGGGGCGCCCGGGAGCTCCTGGGACATCGCGGGAGAGGTGGTCCAGCTGGTGCGCACACCGGTCCTGCCCGCGCCCGCGCCGCCCGCGCCGCCCGCGCCGCCGGCGCCGGTGCACGACGGCGAGCTGCCCGACGGCTGCCCCCTGCCGGGCCTGCCCGACCCGGCCTTCGACCGCTTCGCCCGGCTGGCGCGCGCGGGTCTCGGCGTGCCGGTCTCGCTCGTGTCGCTCGTGTCCCGGACGGGCCAGGTGGTCCCCGGTGCGGCGGGGCTGCCCCTCGAGCTCGCGCACGTGCGCCGCCACGACCTGCGCCACTCGATCTGCCAGACCGTGGTCCGGGCCGGGCGCACGCTGGCCCACGCCGACGTGCGGCTCGTCCCCGAGCTGGACGGCGTGCCTGCCCCGGGGCTGGGGGTCGTGGCCTACGTCGGAGCTCCCCTCCGCGACGCGAGCGGCCGCGCGGTGGGGGCGCTGTGCGCCATCGACACCCGGTGCCACCCCTGGAGCGCCGAGGAGGTCGAGCTGCTGGAGGAGCTGGCCGCCGCCGCGTCCTCCGAGCTCGCCCTGCGCCAGCTCCTGCAGGAGCGCCGGACGGTCGTGGCGACCCTGCAGGAGGGGATGGCCGACCGGGTCGCGAGCCCGCCCGGGCTCGAGGTGCACGTGTGGTCCCTGCCCGGTCTGGACGGCGAGCGCGTCGGGGGCGACTGGTGCGACGTCGTCGTCGGCGGGGACGAGGCCGCCGGCAGCCTGCCCGCGCCGGAGGCGCCGTGCGCGGGTCCCGGGCGCTCGGGACCGGAGGGAGCGGTCCTCGTGCTCGGCGACGTGATGGGGCACGACGCCCGCGCGTCCGCCGTCATGGGGCAGCTGCGGGCCATGACCCGGACGACGGCGTGGTCCTTCCCCGCCGAGGGGCCCGCCGACGTCCTCGGGCGGGTCGACCGCGCCATGGCCGGCCTCGGCGTCACGAGCATGGCGACGTGCGTCGTCGCCCGGGTCGAGGAGGGCCGGGGCGGTGCGCGGCGCCTGCGCTGGGCCAGCGCCGGCCACCTGCCGCCCCTGCTCGTCCACGCCGACGGCACCGCGGAGGTCCTGCGCCAGCAGCCGGGCGTGCCGCTCGGCGTCCTGCCCGACGTCCAGCGCACCGACGCGGTCGTCGACCTGCCGCCCGGTTCCGTCGCGCTGCTCTACTCCGACGGGCTGGTCGAGCGCCGCGACCGCTGCATCACCGAGTCGCTGCGCCTGCTCGCCCAGGTGGCGGGCCGGTGGGCGGCCCGGCCCACGGCCGAGCTCGTGGACGGCGTCGTGCGGGAGATGCTGCGGGACGCCGCCGGGTCCGCCGCACCCCGCGACGACGTGGCCGTGCTCGCCGTCCGCGCCCGCGACTGACGCCCGCGCCTGCCGACGGGAGCGTGCGAGCGGTGCTCGCGGGCGGGGTCCGAGGGCGTCCGCAGCCGTGCCAGGGTGGCGCCCATGAGGCCGCTGCTGGCCGCCGGGGCGGCGGTGCTCGCGCTCGCCGCGGTCGTGACGACGGCGCCGGCGCTCGTCGGGGGTTCGACGACGACGGTGCTCGCGCACGCCGTGGCGCTGCGCGGGGCGGGCGTGCTGCTGCTCCTCCTGCTCGCCGGCGCCGCTGCGGTCCTGGCGCTGCGGCGCCGCGGCCGGGACGGGCGAGGTGCCGCGGTCGCCGGTGGGCTGGCCGCCGTCCTCCTCGGCTGCGCCGCGGTGCACGTCGGCGTCCTCGCCGCTCGGGGCGTCGAGAGCCGTCCGCCCGGCGCGGGGGCCGACCTCGTCGTCGTCTCCCTCAACACCGAGGTCGACGGCGTCTCGCCGCCCCAGCTGGCGGCCCTGGTGCAGGACGCGGGCGCCGACGTGGTGGCCCTGCCCGAGACCTCCGGCGAGCTGGCCGCGGCCATGGCCGCCGCGGCCCAGGAGCGGACCGGGTCCGGCTTCCAGGTCTTCAGCGAGGCCACGGGCGAGCGGCCCGAGGAGGAGACGAGCCTGCTGGTCTCCGCGCGGCTGGGCGAGCACGAGCGGGCCCCGGCGCCGGAGCTCGACCTGTCCGCCGTCGCCGCCCGTCCCGTCGACGGCGGCGGCCCGGTGCTCGTGGCCGTCCACCCGCCGCCGCCGGTCCCCGGCTCGTTCCCCGTGGAGCGGTGGGCGCAGCAGGCCGCCACGGCCGCCGCGGCGTGCTCCGCCGCGCCGGGGGCCGTCGTCGCGGGGGACTTCAACACGACCCTCGACCACGCCCCGCTGCGCGACCTCGACCCGTGCGTCGACGCCGCCGAGCGGACGGGCGCCGCGGGGCTGGGCACCTGGCCGGCGTCCGTCCCCGCGCTCCTGGGCAGCCCGATCGACCACGTGCTCGTCGACGTCCGCGCCTGGGAGCCGCTGAGCACGCAGGTGCTCCGCGTCGGGGACACCGACCACCGCGCCGTCGTGGTGGGGCTCGCCGCGCGCTGACGGCGGCGGCGCGGCCCGCGCTCTCAGGCGAGCGCGACGAGAGCCGCCTCACGGGCGGCCGAGGGGTCGGCGGCGGCCACCGCGGCGGAGGCCGCTGCCCGGCACCGCTCGAGCGTCGCGGTCGCCAGCCGCGCGCCCACGGCCGGGACGGCGGCGGCCGCGGCCGACAGCGAGGTGACGCCGAGGCCCACCAGCACGCAGGCCAGCAGCGGGTCGGCCGCGGCCTCGCCGCACACGCCCACGGGCTTGCCGGCGCGCTCCCCGGCGAGCGCCGTCATCGCGACGAGCGCGAGCACGGCCGGCTGCCACGGGTCGTTGAGGTCGGCCAGGTCGCCCGAGAGGCGGTCGGCCGCCATCGCGTACTGCGTGAGGTCGTTGGTGCCGATCGACAGGAAGTCCACGTGCTGCAGCACGCGCGCGGCGAGCAGCGCCACCGAGGGCACCTCGACCATGACGCCGGGCACGAGACCACGGGCGCGCACCGCCGCCGCGAAGTCGCGCGCCTCGGCCTCGGTGGCGACCATCGGCGCCATCACCTGCGGCCGCAGGCCGGTCCGCTCCGCGGCGAGGGCGACGGCGTCGAGCTGGCGCACCAGCAGCCCCGGGTCGCGTCGCACGACGCGCAGGCCGCGGACGCCGAGCGCCGGGTTCTCCTCGTGCTCGGGGGTGGCGTAGGCGATCGGCTTGTCGGACCCGGCGTCCAGCGTGCGCAGCACGACCTTGACGTCGGAGCCGTCCCCCGCCCCACCGGCGGCTCGCGCGCGCTCGGCGAAGGGCCGCAGCACCTCGGCGTAGACGGCCGCCTGGGCCTCGACGTCCGGCTCGACGGCGGTGCCGAGGAAGCACAGCTCGGTGCGGAACAGGCCCACGCCCTCGGCGGGCCCGGCGGCGGCCGCGCGGGCGGCGGGGCCGTCGGCCACGTTGGCCAGGACCGCGACGGGCGTCCCGTCGGCCAGGCGCCCGGGACCCGTCCAGGCCGCGGCCGCCTCGCGCGCCGTGCGGTCGGAGGCGACGCGCCGGTCCGCCCGCTCCGGGTCGGGGTCGCGCTCGACCGCGCCGGTGGTCCCGTCGACGAGCACGACCTCGCCCACGGCCAGGTCCTGGGCCCCGTCCGTGGCGACGACGCAGGGGATGGCGAGCTGGCGGGCGATGATCGCGGTGTGCCCCGTCGGGCCGCCGCCGCGGGTGACGAGCGCCAGCACCCGCGCCGGGTCCAGGCCCGCGGTGTCGGCCGGGGCGAGGTCCTCGGCGACCAGCACGCTGGGCCGCTCGGGGCTCGGGACGCCGGGCTCCTCCTGGCCGGTGAGGGCCGCGACGACGCGGTCGCGCACGTCGTGCAGGTCGGGGACCCGGTCGGCCATCAGGCCGCCCATCGCGGCGAAGACCTGGGCGAACTTCTCCGCGGCCCCGACGACGGCGACGTCGGCGCTCGCGCCGGTGCGCGTGCGCCTGCGCACCTCGCCCAGCAGGCCGCGGTCCGCGGCCAGCTGCGCCGTGGCGCGCAGGACCGCCGCGGCGTCGCCCTCGGCCGACCCAGCCCGGGCCTCCAGGCGCTCGGCCACGGCGGCCGCCGCCTCCCGGGCGCGCTCCAGCTCGGCGTCCCGCTCGTCCTCGGGCACGACGCCCGCGCCGCCGTCCGCGGGCACCGCGGGCAGGGAGGGCCGGGGCGCCGGGCGCACGACCGGACCCACCGCGACGCCCGGCACGACGGGCGTGCCCCGCAGGGCGCGCGCGGGGACCTCGGCGCTCGCGGCGCCCGGCGCCGAGGCGTCGGGGAGCGCGCCGGTGACGGACGCGCCGGGCGAGCCGTGCGCGGGGGGGTGGGGGGACGTCATGGAAGGGCTCCCGTCGCCGTCGACGGAGCGGGCCTGCACCCGCGCCGCTGGAGGTGGCCTGCACCGACGGCACCCGCCGGTCGCGCGTGGCGTCCGGCGGCGGTCCGCCCGATGAGGTGCGCCGACGCTACGAAGGGCACCTTGACATGTCAAGACAACCGGGCGTAGAACCAACCATCGCAACAGCGAAAGCCACACGAAGTCACATCGCAGTGCCTCGCGGCGGGCCCCGGACCACCTGGTGTCCCGGACCCTGAGGCCCCGACTCACGAGGGAGTGAGCCGTGTACGCACCCGAGCGCCAGGCGGCGATCGCCGCCCGCGTGGGTCGAGAGGTCCGGGTCTCGGTCAGCGACCTCGCGGCCGAGCACGCCGTCACCACCGAGACCGTCCGCCGCGACCTGGCGGTCCTCGAGCGCGCCGGTGCGCTGCGCCGCGTGCACGGCGGCGCCGTCTCCACCGCGGCGCTGGCCCTGCCCGAGACGCGGGTGGAGGAGCGGGACCGCGTCGCCTCCGAGGCCAAGGACCGCATCGCCGCCGCCGCCCTGGCGCAGCTGCCCCCCGGGACGACGAGCGTGGCGCTCGACGCCGGGAGCACCACGGGCCGGCTCGCCGGGCTGCTCGCGACGTCGCCCGGCGCCCTGGTGGAGGGGACGGCCCTCGTCGTCGTGACGCACGCCGTCCACCTCGCGGCCCGCCTGGTCGGGGTGCCCGGGGTCGAGCTCCAGCTCGTCGGCGGCCGCGTCCGCCCCACGACGCAGGCGGCCGTCGGGGCGGACGCCGTCCGCGCGCTGGACGACCTGCGCGTCGACGTCGCCGTCCTCGGCGCCAACGGCTTCTCCGCCGGGTCGGGGTTCACGACCCCCGACGCCGAGGAGGCGGCCGTCAAGCGGGCGCTCGTGCGCGCCGCGCGCCGGGTGGTCGTCGTCGCGGACGCCGGCAAGGCCGGTCGCCAGGACCTGCACCGCTTCGCCCGGCTCGAGGAGGTCGACGTGCTCGTGACCGACGCGTCCGCGGACGCCCGTGCCGCCGCGGCGGTCGCCGAGCTCGACGCCCTGCGGGCCGCCGGCGCCGACGTGGTGCTCGCGTGAGCGCCGCTGCGAGGACCGGTGCGCCGGAGGTGGTCACGCTGACCGCGAGCCCGAGCCTCGACCGCACGGTGGACCTCGCCGGGCCGCTGCGCCGCGGCGCCGTCCAGCGCGCCACCGCGTCCGTCGTCGAGCCGGGCGGCAAGGGGGTCAACGTGGCGCGCGTGCTCGCGGCGGCGGGGCGCGACGTCGTCGCGGTGATGCCCGCCGACGACGGCGACCCGCTGCTCGCCGCGCTGGCCGAGGTCGGGCTGGCGGCCCGTCCGACGCCGGCCGGCGGCCCCGTGCGCACGAACACGGCGGTGACCGAGCCCGACGGCACGACGACCAAGGTCAACGAGGCCGGTCCGCTGCTGACGCCCGACGGGCGCGCCGCCCTGCGCGCGGCCGTCCTCGACGCCGCGCAGGGCGCCCGCTGGGCCGTGCTCTCCGGGTCCCTGCCCCCGGGCGCCCCGGCCGCCCTGTACGCCGATCTCGTCGCCCCGCTGCGCGCGGCCGGCTGCGCCGTGGCGGTGGACACCTCCGGTCCCGCGCTCGCGGCCCTGCTCGGTCCCGGCGCCGACCCGGCGTGCGCGCCCGACGTCGTCAAGCCCAACGGCGAGGAGCTCGGGGAGCTGACGGGCCAGGACGGCGACGCCCTCGAGGCCGACCCCGCGGCCGCCGCCCGGGCCGCGCGGGCGCTCGTCGACCGGGGCGTCGGCGCCGTCCTCGTGACCCTCGGCGCCCGCGGCGCGGTGCTCGTGACGGCCGAGGGCGCCTGGAGCGCCCTGCCGCCGCCCGTCGTGCCGCGCAGCACGGTGGGCGCCGGCGACTCCGCCCTCGCCGGCTACGTCCTGGCCACCCTCCGCGGGCAGGACGCGCCCGGCCGGCTGCGGGAGGCCGTCGCCTCCGGCTCGGCCGCCGCGGCCCTGCCCGGCTCGGCGCTGCCGGGCCCCGACCAGGTGCGCCCCGACCTCGTCGAGGTCCGGCGCCTGGTGCTCGACCCGGCGCCGCCCCCCTCGACCGGCACCACCTGACCAGCACGCCCCGCGCCACCCCCACCCGGTCGGCCGCCCGACCCCCCGGCACCCCCGCACGTCACCGACGACGACCCGAGAGGCCCCCATGAGCCACAGCACCGCACAGCCCGGCGCCGCGAGCGCCCCCGGGAGCGAGGCCCTCCTCGTCCCGCGCCTGGTCGCGCTGGACGCCGACCTCGGCGGCAGCAGCGAGGACGTCGTCCGCCGCCTGTCGGCGCTGGTGTCCGAGACGGGCCGCGCCGACGGCACCGACGGCCTCGCCGAGGCCGCCCTGGCGCGCGAGGCCACCTCGCCCACCGGCCTGCCGAACGGCATCGCCATCCCGCACGCGCGGACCCCGCACGTCTCCCAGGCCTCGCTGGCGTTCGCCCGCCTGGCGCGGAAGGCCGACTTCGGCGCGCCCGACGGCCCCGCCGACCTCGTCTTCCTCATCGCCGCCCCCGAGGGCGCGGGCAGCGCGCACCTGAAGCTGCTGAGCAAGCTGGCCCGCGCGCTGGTGCGGCCCGCCTTCACCGCGTCCCTGCGCGAGGCGGCCTCGGCCGAGGAGGTCGTGCGGCTCGTCGACGAGGTCCTCGCGCCGGGGCAGCCGAAGGCGCCCGCGGCCGGCGCCGGCGGGGCCCGGGGCTCGGCGGCCCCGGCCGGCGTCTCCGGCGCCGTCGCGGCGGACGCCGCCGCGACGGTCGACCAGGAGGCGCCCGCCGCCACCGCGACCGGTGTGCGCCGCCTCGTCGCCGTCACGGCCTGCCCCACGGGCATCGCCCACACCTACATGGCCGCCGACTCCCTCGTCGCCGCCGGCGAGCGCGCCGGGGTCGAGGTCGTCGTCGAGACGCAGGGCTCCTCGGGATCCACGCCCCTGCCCGCCGAGGTCATCGCCGGCGCCGGCGCCGTGATCTTCGCGGTCGACGTGGGCGTCAAGGAGCGGGGCCGCTTCGCGGGCAAGCCGCTCGTGCAGTCCGGCGTCAAGCGCGCCATCAACGAGCCCGACGTGATGGTCGCCGAGGCGCTGCGCGCCGCCGACGACCCCTCCGCGCAGCGCGTGCCCGGGGACGCCGGTGCGGGCGCGGGTGCCGCGGCCGGTGCGGGTGCCGGGTCCCGTCCGGGCTTCGGCAGCGAGCTCCGCCGCTGGCTGCTCACCGGGGTCAGCTACATGATCCCGTTCGTCGCGGCCGGCGGTCTGCTGCTGGCGCTGGGCTTCCTCTTCGGCGGCTACGACATCGTCTCGCCCGCACCGGACGACCCGGACGGGACGGCGCTCAACACGCTGGTCCTGGCCACCAGCTCGCTGACCGACCTCCCCGACGGCGGGCTGGTGCAGTACATCGGCGCCGTGCTCTCCTCGCTCGGCCAGCTGGCCTTCGGCCTGCTCGTGCCCGCGCTCGCCGGGTACATCGCCTACGCGATGGCCGACCGCCCGGGCATCGCGCCCGGCTTCGTCGCCGGGCTGGTCGCGGGCGCCACGGGCGCCGGCTTCATCGGCGGCCTCGTGGGCGGTCTCCTCGCCGGCGCCGTCGCGCTGGCGATCAGCAGGGTCCGTGTGCCGCAGTGGGGTCGCGGGCTGATGCCGGTCGTGATCATCCCGCTGTTCGCGACGCTCGTCACGGGCTTCCTGATGTTCGCGCTGCTGGCGCGCCCGCTCGCCGCGGTGACGACGGGGCTCGCGAGCTTCCTCAACGGGCTCTCCGGCGGGTCCGCCGTCCTCCTCGGGGTCATCCTCGGGCTGATGATGGCCTTCGACATGGGCGGCCCGCTCAACAAGACGGCCTACGCCTTCGCCGCCGCGGGCCTCGGCGCGGCCACCGCCACCGACACGGCCCCGCTGACGATCATGGCGGCCGTCATGGCCGCCGGCATGGTCCCGCCGCTGGCGCTCGCCCTGGCCACCGTGGTCCGCAGGCGGCTCTTCACCGAGCCGGAGCGGGAGAACGGCAAGGCGGCGTGGCTGCTCGGCGCCGCCTTCATCACCGAGGGCGCCATCCCCTTCGCCGCCGCCGACCCGCTGCGGGTGATCCCGTCGATCATGCTCGGGTCGGCCACGACCGGGGCGATCGTCATGGCGTCGGGCGTGGAGCTGCGGGCCCCGCACGGCGGGATCTTCGTCTTCTTCGCCATCGACGGCGTCGCCGCCTTCGTCCTCGCGATCCTCGCCGGCATGGTCGTCAGCGCTGGCGCCGTCATCGCCGCGAAGAGCCTCGGCCGCTCCAGGGCTGACCTCGTGGCGGGCTGAGCGCCCGCACCACCGACTCCCGGCCTCCCGGCCCGGACGGGCGCCGCGACGCCCGGGCCGGGAGCATGGGCGCACCTGCGCCACCGCTCGACGACGAGCTCGACCCCGATCGAAGGAGGACCCCGTGCCCAGCACCACCGTGACCGTCGGATCGTCGGTCGGCCTGCACGCCCGCCCGGCCGCCGTCATCGCCGCCCGCGCCGCCGAGCTGGGCAGCGAGATCACCCTGTCCGTGCCGGACGAGGAGCCGGTGGACGCCGGGTCCGCGCTGATGATCATGACGCTCGGGGCCGAGCAGGGCACCGAGGTCACCGTCGAGGGCGAGGACGAGGCCCACGTCGCCGAGATCGCCGGGCTGGTCGCCCAGGACCTCGACGCCTGAGCACCTCGACGCCTGAGCAGCTCGACGGCCCCCGCCCGACCGGGCGGGGGCCGTCCTCGTCCGGCCGCGCGTCGGCCGTGGCAGCAGGGCGTCGCCGGTCGGCTCAGGCCCCGTGCTGGTCCCCGCCGGTGCCCGCGTCCTCGACCTCTCGGCGGCGGCAGTTCCGGCACACGCCCGAGAGGGCGACGTGCCGGGCGTCCAGCTGGAACCCCGCCTCCCGGGCCAGCCGGCGGCGGACCTCGTCGAGCAGGTCGGCGGCGACGTCGTCGACGCGTCCGCACAGGCGGCAGCTGGAGTGCAGGTGCGCGTCCGCCGGGCGCGCCGCGAGGTGGTGCACCGCGGCGCCGCGGCCCGAGTGCACGTGCGTGACGACGCCGAGCTCGGCGAGCGACTCGAGCGTCCGGTAGACCGTGGCCCGGTGCACCCCGGGCAGGACCGGCTCGACGAGGGCGCAGACGTCGTCGGCCCGCAGGTGCGCGTCCGTGCCGGCCAGCACCTGCACCACCGCCCGTCGCGCCGGGGTGACGCGCTGGCCCTGGGCGCGCAGCGACGCCAGGGCGGCCTCCACGACCGCAGCGGCGTCGAGCGCGGCGTCGGAGGCAGCCGGACCCGGATCGAGGAGACCGCGTCCGCGTCCGTGGTGGTGGTCGTGGTCGTGCGGAGGTCCGGCCATGTCCCTCCCCGGGGTCGTCGCCGGACGCTACTCGCACGCGAGGCCGCGACGTCGCTCCCGGTCGGCGTCGCCGCCCGACCTCGGCGCTCGCCCCCGCCGGGCCCCGGACCGACTCCTGACGTTCACCGGCGCGTCTTGCGACGAGGTCGCACGTAGGACGACGATGCCTGCGTGCACGTGCCGGACGGCTTCCTCGACCTGACCACCTCGGTGGCGACCGCCGGCGTGAGCGCCGGGGCGGTCGGGCTCGCGCTGCGCCGCGCCTCGCCGGAGGTGGGGGCGGGGCCGGCGATGCCCGGGCTCGTCTCGGCGTTCGTCTTCGCGGTGCAGATGGTCAACTTCCCCGTCGGCGCCGGGACCAGCGGCCACCTCATGGGCGGAGCCCTGGCCGCAGCGCTCGTCGGTCCCGCCACGGCGGTGGTGTGCCTGACGGTGGTCCTGCTCGTGCAGGCGCTGCTCTTCGCCGACGGGGGCCTGACGGCCCTGGGCACCAACGTCCTGCTCATGGCCGTCGTCACGGTCCTGGTCGGCCACGTCGTCACGCGCGGCGCGCAGCGGGTGCTGCCCCGGCGACCGGGCTCGGTGGTGGTCGCGGCGAGCCTCGGCGGACTGCTCTCGGTCCCCGCCGCCGCCGTCGTCTTCGTCGGCCTGTACGCGGTGGGCGGGGCCGTCCCGGTCGACCTCGGGCACCTCGCCGCCGCCATGCTCGGCTGGCACGCCCTCATCGGGGTGGGCGAGGCCCTCATCACCGGCGCCGTCGTCTCCTCCGTCCTCGCGAGCCGCCCGGACCTCGTCCGGGCTGCCCGGTCGTCCCGCCGCCGCCGGCTGCTCGTCGTCGGCGCCGACGGCGCCCGGACCACCGTCGAGGCCGCTCCGTCGCACGGGGACGCCGGCGCGCACGACGAGCCGCGTCGGCCCTGGGTGGTCGCCCTCCTGGTCTGCCTCGTCGTCGCCGGCGGCGTCTCCCTCCTCGCCAGCGGCAGCCCCGACGGGCTCGAGCACGTCGCCGCCGCCGTCGGCTTCGACGGCGCGGCGAGCGCCTCCGCGGTCTCCTCCGGGCCGCTGGCCGACTACGCCGTCGCGGGTGTGCCGGGACCCCTCGCCGTCACGGTCGCCGGGGTGGCCGGTGTCGTCGTGACGGCGCTCGCCGGTGCCGGGGCCCTGCGCCTGGTCGCGCGCCGTCGCGCGCACGGCTGAGGCGCCCGTGGTCGCGTCCGTCGACCGGCGCGCGGCACCACCGCTGCCCGTGCGCCCGCTCGCGCGCGGGGACGGCCTGCTGCTGCCCACGGGCTCGCCGGTGCACCGCCTGCCGGCCCAGACCAAGCTGGCGGCCCTGCCCGCCTTCGCCGCGTGCGTCGTCGCCGTGCCTGCCGGCAGCTGGTGGGCGCTGGCCACCTGCGCAGCGCTCCTGCTCGCGGTCGTCGCGCTCTGCCGGCTGCCGGTCGCCGTCGTCGCCCGCCGGATGGTCGTGGAGGCGCCCGTCGTCGTCTTCGCGCTCCTGCTGCCCCTCGTGGCCACGGGGCCCCGCGTCGACGTGCTCGGGCTGGAGCTGTCCCGCGCCGGCCTCCTGGGGGGCGGCACGCTGCTGGTGAAGGCCTCCCTCGGGGTCCTCGCCGCCGTGGTGCTCGCGGCGACCACCTCCAGCCGCGACCTGCTCGCCGGCCTCGAGAGGCTGCACCTCCCGCGCCCCATGGTGGCGATCCTGACCTTCGCCGTCCGCTACTCGACCGTGCTCGTGCAGGAGAGCCGGCGCCTGCAGGTCGCGCTCGCGGTGCGCGGCGGAGGGCGCCGGCTGCGGCACCTTCGGGCCGTCGCGGGGTGCGCCGGAGCCCTCTTCGTGCGCGGGTACGAGCGCGGCGAGCGGGTGCAGCGCTCCATGGTGGTGCGGGGGTGGACCGGGGCGGTGCCGGTGCTGGGGTCTGCTCCCGCGACGGCCCGCCAGTGGGCGACCGCGGGCTCGCTGCCCGCCCTCGCCCTGGTCGTGGCCCTCGTCGCCCGGAGCACGGCGTGAGCCCGGCCCCGGGCTCGGGGCCCGCGGGCCCGAGCGCGCCGTCGCTGCGGGTGGAGCAGCTCGCGTTCGCCTACCCCGACGGCCGGCAGGTCCTGTTCGGCGTCGACCTGGAGGTGGACGGCGGCGAGCGGGTGGCGCTGCTCGGCCCGAACGGTGCCGGCAAGACCACCTTCGTCCTGCACCTCGTGGGCGTCCTGGGCGCGGTGGCCGGTGGCGCCGGAGCCGGGCGCGTGGTCGTCGGGGGCGTGGAGCTCAGCCGGCGGACGCTCGCGGAGGTGCGCCGCCGCGTCGGCGTGGTCTTCCAGGACCCCGACGACCAGCTGTTCATGCCGACCGTCGGCGACGACGTCGCCTTCGGCCCCGCCAACCACGGCCTGTCGGGACCGGTGCTGGGCGAGCGCGTCGACCACGCCCTCCGCCTCGTCGGCCTGCACGACGCCGCCGACCGGGCACCGCACCACCTGTCGCAGGGCCAGCGTCGGCGCGCCGCGCTGGCCACGGTGCTCGTGATGGAGCCGGACGTGCTGGTGCTCGACGAGCCCACGGCCAACCTCGACCCCGCCGGGCGCCGAGAGCTGACCGAGGTGCTGCAGGAGCTCCCGACGACCCAGCTCGTCGTCACCCACGACCTGTCCTTCGCGCTCCAGCTGTGCCCGCGAGCCGTGCTGCTGGACGAGGGGCGCGTGGTCGCCGACGGGCCGACCCGCGAGCTCCTGTCGGACACGGCGCTGCTGCACGCGCACCGGCTCGAGCTCCCCTTCGGCCTCGACCCCCTGGCCGTCCCCCCGCCGGCGGTGCGACGGGTCCCCGGGCCGCCCGCCTGACCGGACGCGCGAGCGGCCGGCCCGGGCGAGCGGCGCGGGTCAGTGCGCGCTGCAGCAGACGTGCTGGACCGGGGGCTCGAACGGCACCCAGCGCCCGCCGCGGGCGGGCTGCACGTCGAGCACGAGCCGGCCGTCCTCGAGCCGCGGCCGCACGTGGCCGCGGGTCTCCAGCTCGGCGTCCTCCGGCACGGCGAGCCCGCCCAGGCCCACGAGGGCCTCGACCGCGCTCGTCGCGAGGACGTCGCCCACCCGGACGACGCCGACCAGCCCCTCCCGGCCCGGGAAGACGGCGACGCGGTCCGCCGTGCCCGCCGCCGCGCGGCGCGCCACGTCGCGCCCCGGGCCCGCGGCCCCGGCCGCTGCCGCCACGGCGGCGGCGACGTCGTCCGTCAGGAGCTCCGGGGAGAGCACGACCAGCCCGAGGTGCTGCGGAGGGCCCGGGACGAGCGAGCTCGCCACGAGGACCCCCGCGGGCAGGCCGTCGACCGCTGCGACGCGCGCTGCCGCGGCGTCCACCTCGGCGGGGCGGCGCAGGTGCGGCGTCGCCAGGCCGAGGACGTGGTCCGGCACGCGCGGGCGCGACGCCCCCGCTCCGGCGGCTCCCGCGGGCGCGGGAGCCGCCGGAGCGGCAGGGGTCGTCGTCATCGGCTGCCGCGGCTGCGGCCCTCGGGCACGACGAAGACCGGGTTCGTGTAGAACCACAGGTCCTCCCAGGGGTCGGCGTCGCCCTCGACGTCGAGCGCGGGACCCTGCGGGTCCACCGCCGCGCCGTAGATGCCGACCTGCGAGCGCTTGCCGTCCGTGCCGCGGACGCGCACGTAGAAGGGCCCGCCGACGTCGCGGACGGTGTAGGTGAACGTCGCCGTCCCGCCCTGCGCCCGCACGCCCGTCGTGTCGAAGGACTCGACGACGCTCGTGCTGGGCGTGGTGAACACGTCGCGGTCGGTCACGGCGCCGGTGACCTGGCCGAGGATGACGTCCATGCGCGCCAGCTCCGGGCGGAACGTCGCGTGGTTGGGGCCGGAGGCGAGCGCCACGGTGATGCTCACCTCGACGTCGTCCCCCTGGCGGATGCGCAGCGAGCCGCCGAGCGTCGACTCGCGCGAGCTGGCCGTGACCGCGCGGACGCGCACGTCGACCGCGTCGACGAGCCCGCCGTGGTCGACCCACACCCGCCCGTCGCGCATGGCCGCCATCACCTGGCCGTAGCCGCTGCGCGCCACGCCCACGTGCGTGCGGCTGTAGAAGCCCGGCCAGAAGTCGCCGCGGCCGGTCTGGATGCCCCCGCCGTAGACGGGGTCGCTGTACAGGCCGTCGACCTCGAAGACGCGCCCGTCCGGGCCCACGGCGGTGCGGTCGTTGCCGGTCGGGTTCACCGACCAGTCGCCGTAGACGGAGTGGCTGTCGGAGTTCGCGGTCACCCACCAGGGCAGCCCCTCGGCGAGGAGGCTGTCCCACAGGCCGCCGACGGTCGAGGTCATCCAGTCGAAGCCGCCCCAGGTGCGGTAGCTCTCGAGCGGGTAGCCCGCGAAGGAGTTCGCGCTGGGCGAGTTGCCGTAGTAGCCGCGCGCCGAGCCGGGCCCGAGGGCGTCGGTGGGGATGCCGGCGGCCTGGTGCCCGGGCGCGCCCTCCATGCCGATGGCGATGCGCCCGGGGGCGTCGCGCCAGCCGCGGATCTCGTGCGGGGAGTCGACGCCGTTGCGCGCCGGGTGGTTGGCGAGCATGAGGGCGTCGGGGGTGCGCCCGTCGCTCACCTGGCGGGCCAGGAAGGTGAGCCCGGCGACGGCGAGGGCCTCGTTGGCGGGGGAGCTGCTGCTCGCGCCCTGCACGCTGCCGTCGTAGTCCTGCTCGAACTGCTGCAGCACCGCGACCTCGTTCGGTCCCGGGGCGACGAAGACGGTGCCGTGCTCGGCGGAGGGGATGTTCCACTCCAGGCCCTGGAACACGAGCACGTCGGGGTTGTCCTCGCGGGCCGCGCGGATGTCGGGGTTGGTCTTCTCGACCCCGATGCGGGCGTGGGTCTCGCCGCCGTGGTCGGTGATGACCATCCAGTCGAGCCCGTACCGACCTGCGGCGCGCACCTGGTCGCTGACCCGGTACATGGCGTCGGGGCTGTACTGGGTGTGGATGTGGTGGTCGCCGGCGAGCCACCGGTACTGCGCGCCGCGGCGGTCGCCGCCGGGGGCCGTGGTGGCTGCGGCGGGGGTCGCGCCCACGGCCGCTCCGACCGCGGACAGGCCGGCGCCCAGGAGGCCGGCACCGCGCAGGACGCCGCGCCGGGTCAGCGCGGCCGGGCTCAGCGCCGCGTCGGGCACGGACAGGTCGACCGCCTCGCCCAGCACCCCGCCCTCCACCGGCGTGGCCTCGTGGCTGTGGGGGTGGCTGTGCGCGTGCCCGTGCCCGTGCGCGTGGCCGTGGTCGTCGTGGTGGTGGTGGGAGCCGGACATGGGTCCTCCGCTGCTGGGCTGGTCTCGGGTGCGCGGCCGCGGGTCAGGCAGGCGTGGGAGCGAGCTGGCCCCGGTGTC
>Ga0210040_10003413_pt1 | contig 21459 bp, 36 predicted proteins | sample CryGeyCG12114_NA_FD_185462 | JGI IMG/M metagenome (GOLD analysis project Ga0210040, IMG submission 185462) | Groundwater microbial communities from aquifer - Crystal Geyser CG19_WC_8/21/14_NA (SPAdes) (version 2) | ecosystem: Environmental > Aquatic > Deep subsurface > Groundwater | place: USA...
GGTAACTTTGACAAGACCGAATCGTTCTTGAAGCGCACGTTTAGTAGTGATATTAGACGTGAACTTGAGAAGTACGGTCAAATGGGAGTTACCGCTCTAGCGAACGCAACGCCGGTTGACTCCGGTAAGACGGCGGCCTCCTGGACCTATAAGGTTATTTGGTCTGGGAGGTCCGCCTCTATCCAGTGGTCAAACTCGAACGTTGAGTCCGGAAACACTCCGGTCGCTATACTGCTCCAGTACGGACACGGTACAGGTACCGGTGGTTACGTTGCTGGTCGGGACTATATTAACCCGGCCATTAAGCCGGTCTTTGACAAGATTGCAGACGGCGTATGGAAGGCGGTGACTAAGTGAGCAACGATATTGACGAGCGTATTGTTGAGATGAAGTTTAACAATGCGCAGTTTGAAGCCGGTACGAAGCAGTCTCTTAGTACGCTCGAAAAGCTGAAGCAGGGTTTGAACCTTGACGGCGCTACCCGAAGCCTTAGCGGTCTGCAGTCTGTCGCTGACAAATTCCACCTTGACGGCATTGCCAACGGTGTTGATGCGATCGGTGCCAAATTCAACGCCATGAGTGCAATTGCTCTTGGTGCATTGGCGACCATCGGCTCCCAGGCAGTTCGTGCTGGTGAACAGCTGATCAAGTCGCTTACTATTGACCCGTTGAAGCAGGGTTTCGGCGAGTACGAGACCAAGATGAAGTCGATTCAGACGATTCTTGCGAACACGGCTCGATTTGGCACCAAGCTTCCTGAGGTCAACTCGCGGCTGAACGAGTTGAACAACTACGCCGACAAGACAATTTATAGCTTCTCCGACATGACTTCGAACCTGAGTCTTTTCACGAACTCGGGTATGAAGGTTGCTAAGGCGACGAGCGTTATTAAGGGTTTCTCGAACGAAGCTGCTGCTTCAGGAACCCAGGCGACTGATGCCGCTCGAGCCGCATATCAGCTGTCACAGGCCTTCAACCAGGGCGAGATTCGCCTCATGGACTGGCGGTCGTTGACCAACGTTGGTATGGGTAACAAGAACATGCAGAACGGTCTTATTGAGATCGCTGACAGCATGGGCATGCTTACCAAGAAGAGCATCTCGGCCAAGACCATTCAGGGTGGATTCAACCAGTCGCTGGAAAAGGGCTGGCTGAGCGCCGACGTCATGTCGAACTACCTGAAGATCATGGCTGGCGACATGGATGAGACCAAGATGAAGCAGCTCGGTCTGACCGACGCGCAAATCAAGGGCTTCCAGGCTCAGCAGCAGATGGCTGAGGATGCGGCTACGAAGGTGCGAACCTTCACGGCTCTTATTGGCACTGTTCGGGAAGCCATTGGTTCGGGCTGGTCAGACACCGCGACGATTGTTGTCGGCGACTTCAATGAAGCGACCGATCTGTTCACCGGCGCGAACAATGTTATTTCTAAGATTGTCAGTAACCAGGCCAAGGCTCGTAACAAGATGCTGCAGGACTGGAAGGAAGCTGGCGGTCGAACCAGTGCTATTACGGCGGTTAGTGCCGCATTTACTGCACTGGGTAATATACTAAAGCCCATTGGGGAAGCTTTCCGCGAGATATTTCCTCGCACGAGTGGTAAGCAACTCGCTGACATCACACAAAGTATTCAGCTCTTTGCTCAGCATTTGCAGCTGCTTACTGAAGATATCGGTCCAAAGGTCAAGCGTACCTTTGCCGGCGTCTTCGCCGTTCTCGATATTGGTCGAATGATCCTTGTCGGCGCGGTCAAGATGTTTTTGAGTTTGTTCGGTGCCATGGGCCCGGGTGCAACTGGCATCCTTGACATCACCGCAAACCTCGGTGATTTTCTGGTTAACCTCGATAAGGCCATCAAGAGCGGCGACGGCCTGGGCAAGGTCTTTGGCGTTATTGGCGGCGTACTGAGGGTTCCGATTGTACTTATTTCCTCGCTGATCGGCCTCCTTGGCGGTCTTGCTAACGGATTTGGTGCGATTAGAATAGGCGCGAAGGGTTCGGGCGAACAGCTTAAGCCTCTCGATGCGATTCTTAAGGCCCTAGGATCGGCCGCTGATGGTATCGGTACCAGTCTATCCAAGATGGGCAGCAAGTTGGGTCCGGTGTTTAGCAACATCGGAAGCTTCCTTGGGGACCTCGGCGGAAAAATCCTTACCGGTGTAGAGAACATTAATTGGGACAATGTCCTGAAGGCGATGGAGTCGGGGCTCCTTGGAGTTATTACTCTGTTGCTGGGTAAGTCGCTGATTCCGAAAAAGGGACCTAAAGAAGGCTTCTTGGCGGGTATTTTTAAGGGCGCCTTTAAAGGCCTTGACGGGGGTCTTCTCGATCAGGTCAAGGAGATGTTCGAGGGCATAACCGGTGTACTGAAGGGTATGCAGGAGAACCTGAAGTCGAAGACGCTGTTGAACATCGCCTTTGCTCTGGGTATTCTGACGGCCTCAATGTTTGTTCTGTCGCAGATTCCCGCAGACAAGCTTCTCAGTGCGTCCGCAGCTATGGTGACAATGTTCACTGAGCTCGGCGTCGCCATGAAGCTGTTTACCAAGATCAACATCGGCAGTAGTATTAAGCAGATGACCGTCTTGGGCGGTAGCATGATTCTACTTGGTATCGCTGTAGGCATCTTGGCTCTCTCGGTCAAGAGTCTTGCCAGCCTTGATTGGAACGGGCTTGCTAAGGGGTTGACGGGTCTTACCGTCATTCTGGGCGGGCTGGTGTTCTTCGCCAGAAGCATGAATGCCGCTACTCAAGCGAACATGATCAAGACTGGTCTTGCCATGATTCCGCTTGCCTTGGGGATCAAGATCCTCACCGGTGCTGTTCTCAGCATGTCGGGCATCGGGTGGAACGAGCTATCCCAGGGTATCGCTGGGCTTGCCGCTACACTTGTGGCGCTGGCTCTGTTCCAGAAGGTTATTGCAGCGTCAAAGGGTTCGTTGAAGAACGCAGCTGGTCTGCTTATTCTTTCGATCGCTTTGAATGTGCTGGCTCACGCTATTGCCGGGTTTATTAACCTGGGTGGCGGCGAAGTCATTGGGGCCCTGGTCTCGATGTCGATCGCTCTTGCTGCAATCGCGACTGCTCTTCGGCTGTTCCCCAAGAACATGCTGGTTTCAGGTGTTGCCCTGCTGGCAATTGGTAAAGCGCTGGTCACTATGGCTCTTGCGCTGAAAGCGTTTGCTGGTATGTCGTGGGATGAGATCACGAAGGGGTTGACTACTTTGGCGGCCGCTATGGCCATCATGGTAATTACCCTGAAGGGGTTTGAATCCTCGCTGACTGGTGCCGCTGCTATGGTGGTCGTGGTTGGTGCGCTGACACTTCTGATTCCGGTGCTGCAGGCGCTGGGTGCGATGGATATTACTACCCTTCTCACGGCGCTTGGCGGGCTTGCCGGTACGCTTGGCATTCTCGCTCTGGCAATGATTGCCATGGAAGCCGGTCTTCCTGGTGCCGCGGCTCTTGTTGTCGCTGCTGCCGCTCTTGCTATCTTGGCTCCGGCCATGGCAGCGTTGGGCGCGATTCCGCTTGCGGCTATTGGAGTGGCTCTGCTGGCTCTTGTCGGCATCTTTGTGGTGTTTGCACTGGCTGCGGTGGGTCTTGCTGCGGCGGTTCCCGTGATGCTGCTTCTTGGCGGTGCCATTTTCCTTCTCGGAGCTGGTGTCGGCATTGCAGCGGCGGGTGTCGCTTTGCTGGCCATTGGTCTGACGACTCTTGGTGCAGCAGGGACCGCGGGTATTGGCGTTCTTATTCTCGCCATTACATCCATCCTTAATATGCTGCCAATGATCGCGTCGGCCCTGGGTAACGCGATGATTTCCTTTGCGGAAGCCATCGGTAACGGTGCTCCGCAGCTGATTCAGTCCTTTGTTAAGGTCATTATGGCCATGCTCAGTGCTGTCGATCAGGTGGTGCCGAGAGTCATTCAGGTGGCGACGCATATTATCGTGACCTTCCTGAACGCTATCGGCGTGCTCATTCCGAAGATCGTATCGACTGGTCTGAAGATCATTAATGGTATTCTTTCTGGTATCGCCTCTAATATTGGCGCTATCACCACGAACGCTATTAAGATTATCACCAACTTCATCAACGCTATTGCTAACGGTCTTCCGAAGATCATTCAGTCTGGTGTGAACTTGCTTCTGAAGTTTATTCAGGGCATCACGCAGGCTGTGCGCAACAATAGTGAGAAGATGGGTAAGGCCGGTGGCGATCTGGCTGTCGCGATCATTCAGGGTATGGCTAAGGGTATCACCGCCGGTATGGGCGAGGTTATTCATGCTGTAACGGGTATTGGTGGTGCAGCGCTGGACGCGATCAGGAATCTTCTGGGCATTCATTCTCCTTCGAAGGAATTCGAGAAGATTGGTGCGTTTGCAACTGAAGGTTTCGTGCAGGGTCTTATTGGGAAGCGGAAGGACGTCGATGACGCCTTCACGTCCATGAAGGACCAGCTCAAGGACTTCCTTGATACTGCGCAGTCGAATATTGACGACTACACCGACAAGGTGGCGGACCTGAAGCAAACACAGAAGCAGAATACTGCTGATGTTGCTGCCGCTCAGAAGGATCTCAACACCGCAAAGAGCAACCAGCGTACGGGCACTAGCAAAGATATTCACGACGAAAAGAAGAAGCTGCAGGATCTCACGGCGACCCGTAAGAAGGATACCCGTGAGATGAAGGATGCTAAGGAAACTCTTGCAGACTACACAGCGAAGGCAAGTGGTGCCAAAACTGCTGCTGCCCGAGCTAGTGCTGCAAAGTCTGAAAAGCAGGCTAAACAGCGTCTTGCCGATCTGACGGATAAGCGGAAAAAAGACACCGCAGCGATTGCCCATCAGCAGAAAGTTCTTGATAAGGCCAAGAAGGATAACAAGAATGGCGTCTTCGTTGAGGACGCACAGCTAAAGCTGGACAAGCTCAAGCGTACGCAGAGTAGGACCAATAAGGACCTTACTGCTTCGCAAGAGGACCTGCAGAATGCCATCGATGAGATGCCGTTGGCCCAGGATGCGTACGACTCGCTGAACGCCTCGATTGCGACCAGTCAGGCACGTCTTGACGATCTCGCAGATCAGAACGAGCAGCACGACAAGGATATTGAAGCTCAGACGAAGGTTCTTGAAGACGCGACGAAGACTCGTGACGACTACAACAAGTCGATCCACGATTCCTACGACGCACTCGCTGATATCACTAAGGATACCGATATCAACGATTACTTCGACAGCCTGGAGCAGCAAGTCACCGATGTTAACACATTCGCAACGGATATTCAGGAACTTCGTAATCGTGGTCTTAGTGACGACCTTTACAAGAAGCTTCTGGGTGAAGGAACGGATGCACTGCCGTTTATTCAGCAGCTGCTTGACGGAGGCGCCGACGCGATCGGTGACTTCAACAGCCTTTCTTCGCAGCTCGATACCGCCGCGTCTAACCTGGGCAAGACTGCTTCCACTAACCTTTACCAGGCGGGTGTTGACAGTGCTCAGGGTTATTTGAGCGGATTGCAGTCGGAGCAGGCTGGTATTCAGGCTGAAATGACGACCATTAGTGACGGAATCGTGAACGCGGTGAAGAATGCTCTTGGCATTCACTCTCCGTCTCGCGTATTTGCTGAGCTTGGTCAGTACACGATTGCCGGCTTTACTCAGGGTCTCCAGCAGACCTCGAGCACGGCCGAAGCTGCGGCTGCGGGTGTTGGTGACAGCGCGTTGAGCGCTCTGAAGAATTCTATGGCCGGTATTGTTGATACCGTATCGTCCTCCATGGAGCTTCAGCCCACCATCCGACCTGTTCTTGATCTGTCGGGCGTCCAATCAAGCGTCTCGCAGCTCGGGGGCATGTTCACGGATCAAGGTGTGTCTGTTGACGGATCGCTGAACTCGGCGACCACGGCATCAAACGGCTATGACGCTAACCAGGAAGCTTTGCTGGCAATGAAGGGTCAGGTGGCTACTGCTATTGGTAGCACGACAGTCTTTAACCAGTACAACTCTTCCCCGAAGGCGTTGAGCAACATCGAGATCTATCGTCAGTCGAATAATCTACTATCGACAGTGAGGGGGAAATGACAGTATGCTAACTGATATTCAGGTTCGTACAGGATTGGGTCGGCTGCTGTCTCTTTCCCTTGACGACATCGAAGAGGGTTACAGCGTTCAAGAAATTACTGGTCTGGATCCAGTCCCAGCCACGATCAATTCGTCCGGCTATGCCACGCAAGATGGGGAGCAGTACAACTCCAGCAAGCGTGGTAAGCGGAACATTGTTCTGAAGCTGGGACTGGAGCCCGACTATATTGGTGTAACTGCACGAAAGCTCAGAGACCGACTATACGGTTTTCTGATGCCGAAGTCTGAAGTGACGCTCCGATTTATTTCTGATGAGGAGCCCACGGTCGAGATCGTTGGACGAGTCGAATCATTCGACGCGCCGCTCTTCACTGCAGAGCCGATGGCGACCATATCTGTCCTTTGCATGCTGCCTGACTTCATTGATAAGACGCCGATCACCTTTAGTGGTAATAGCACGGCGGATCAAACGGAGACGATTCTGGACTACGATGGCACAGTTGAGACTGGCTTCGTATTCAGGATGCGAATCGATCGAGCACTCTCGCAGTTCTCATTGAAGTCGCGTGCAACAGACAATGTTCAGCGAAGCATGGATTTCGCTGCTACCCTGCAGGCCGGGGACGTTATTGAAGTCAGTACCGTCCCCGGCTCAAAGGGTGTCTACCTTATTCGAACGGATAATCGATCGTCGCTTCTGTATGCGCTTTCGCCATATTCGCCTTGGATTGAGCTCTTTCCCGGACCGAACTATGTGCGACTGTCAGCTACCGGTGCGGCGCTTGCATACACCATTGCCTACACGAACAAGTATGGGGGGCTTTGATGGAACTCTATGTTCTCGACAGTCTCCTGCGCAGGACAGACGTTGTTGATCAGTACGACTCGCTTATTTGGACGGATCGTTTCTCCACTGCAGGCGACTTCGAACTTGTCACTTCGTCGACGCCGACGGCTCGCCAGAAGTTTGCTCCTGGACAGCTGCTTGCGCTCAACCTGTCAGATCGTGTTATGCAGGTGGATTCAATCGAGGATAAGGATGACAGCGAGGGACGGTCTCTTCTCACGATCAAGGGGCCGTCCCTCGAACATATTCTCGGTGAGCGACCCGCTCGACCCGCGGACAACATGCTGGCTAAAGATCCCGCCGACACAAACTCGACTGAGTTGAAGTGGATCTTCACTGATACTCCGGCGAATGTTGCTCGTGCGATCTATAATGCAATTTGTGGAACTGGTGTGTATGACCCGAACGACGTACTGCCATTTTCTACTGCTGCAAGCCCGAAGTATCTTCCCGATACCAACGAGCTTGTAGACGCAGTTGTAAAGTTGGCTGTCGATCTTTCGGGAACAGTTCAGTCCAACATCGAATCGATCTGCACGAGCTACGGTTTGGGTTATCGAATCATTCGCGACCCCGATACTGCTCAGCTGTATTTTCATGTCTACGGTGGGCGGAATCGGACTTCACGTCAGACTGCCGATCCGGCTATCATTTTTAGCCAGGACATCGGTAACCTGAATGAGACGACCTTCCTCACAACCACTACTGGGCGTAAGAATGTCGCGTATGTCATCGCTCCCAAGGGTAGCCGTAAGGTCTACATTGAGGGTACCTCTGCGACCGTCAGTGGTTTCGATCGTCGAGTGTTGCTTGTTGAGGCCTCTGATATTACACTCTCAGCCGGTCAGCCACTACAGGACGCCCTCGAGCAGCGTGGTCAGGAAGAGCTTGCCAAGTACAAGCCTCTTCAGGGCATGGATGGTGAGATTCAGCAAGTGAGCGGTTATCTCTACGGCCGAGACTACAACCTTGGTGATACCGTTGAGATTCGGAACCCTGACGGTGTGACGACCGAGATGCAGGTCACTGAGCAGATCTTCTCCCAGGACGAATCAGGTGAGAAGTCATATCCGACGCTGACCACCTCGCTGTTCATCACACCCGGCTCCTGGTATTCGGGTGTCGGTGCTCACACCTGGGATGACTCCCTGGGTACCTGGGACGATGCTGCTCCCGTTTAACCATCGAAGGAGGACGATTCATGGCTATTGGAGACGACGCAGTAAGTGCGGGATATCCGCTAGTACCCCCAACCGGAGACGAAGGCCTCGTTCGATGGGGCTCTCGAGAGTTTAACCGGACACGTGACTTCATTGCACAGGTCAAGCGACTTATTCCGGTCAACAAAGACGGGTATCGTACATCCGCAGGTATTAGTTCTGGCCGTAACGACCCGAGCGGTGGCGACAACGGCGACATTTATTTCAAGATTATCGGGTGATTAGATGGTAGCTCCCGGTCGTCCTCAAATTATTGACGTTGGTGAAATCACCGCGCATTCAATGCGCATTCACTTTCTTCCGAGCACGGTGGGTCTTTCCACAGTCACCTCGTGGACTCTGAACGCGGATGTGTCGCATGCGTTTTTTGGGGAGCATCTCGAAGTAGAGGTGAACAGGCACAATGGCGATCGGTATATTACGATCGACAATCTGCTTCGCTACACCAACTACTTTCTTCAGATGTGGGCCGACAACAAAGACGGCGATAGTCCGTTCTCTGCAATTGTCCAGGCTCGCACACTACCGGAGCCTCCCGGACCCACAAACGGTTATTATGTCGATGCCCAGGGTCAAAACGCCATACACTATCAGTTTAACGGGCCTTCCGACTATGGTGCGGGTGCGCTCCCGGGTCAACCTATTCCACCATTCACTATGGATGTGGGCTATGGTACCGACCCGAACAACGTGCAGTATGTTGCTAATGGGTACACGGCCGGAGACGCATATATTGGCAATCTTCAGCCGTACACGACATATTACGTCTGGTCTCGAGCAGTTAATGCTGCCGGAGCTGGTCCGTGGAGTAACCGTCTCGAGGTTCGAACTCGTGCTCCATATTCCAATCAGCCGATTCCCCAGGGCATCTACGATGTGACCATGACTTCGTTTCGGTATATATTTAACGATGGCCCTACTGGGGGACCCGGTATTGACGAACGTCAAATTGGGTATGGTACGGATCCAAACGCTATTCAGCAGATATTTTCTGGTGGAAACGATGTGACCATCGGCGGCCTTTCCCCGGCCGTGACATATTACGTCTGGTCTCGTCAGCGTACTCAAGAAGGCTGGAGTGCCTGGTCGAATCGATTGGGTGTGAGAACTATCGCGGGGGCTCGCGTATTAATCGACGGGTGGTGGCACGAAGCCATCCCCTTTGTGAAAATCGATGGCAGTTGGCGCATCGCTCAACCGTACGTGAAAAACGTCGGACTCTGGAAGAAAGCCGTATGATTATGGCCAAAATGTTGAAAGGAGGAGCGTTGCTAACGCGACTTCAGAAGATTGACATGAAAATTCACATGCCATTTCTTCATCTGATGTTCATGAAGATCGCAGAGCCCCGCGTCATCCGTGTCATTCAATTCGGTATTTACGTTTGTATGATGTTGGCGGGTGTGGGGATCTCGGTCCATCCACCGTCCAATCTACAGGGTATTCTTGGCCATACTTTGGTCTACATCTTTGCTGGGTTCGTAACTACGGGCGCTTTATTTGGCTCAGTGGCGGTTCTACCCGGCATCTGGTGGCTTGAACGCGTAGGCATAATCATGCTCACCACGAGTGTAGCCATGTATGTTGTGGTTATTATCGCTCTCGGCGCATCCTTGGTTGCCGTCGCGGTCGCACTCGCGTTGACTCTTGCATTCGGACAACGTTGGGTGGAGATCAAAGGTGCCCAATTAGCGCCTAGAGAGGTCTAACGTGGACACTGCACAGCTGCTAGTAACAATTCTGGGGGCAGGTGGCGGCGGTGCGGCATTACTTGCCTTGATCAATGGACTGTTGAAGTGGCTTAACGGTTCCGCAGGTCGTGAACGAGACAAGAACACGGATTTGATTGCGCAGAGGCGCAAGGCTATTGAAGAGCGAGAGGCCGCGGAAAGAGCTCGTGACGAAGCCGACGGAGATCGTCGAGCTGCGTATGAGTACGCGTCTCAGCTCCGAAGACAGTTGATCGAGGCAGGCCTCGTTCCCGTGGAGATGAAGCCCGAAGCACCCATTACCACTGTCGCTGGTTCTAAGTACGAATAGGAGAAGACTGATGTCTGATTCGACCGACGTTCAGCTCCCGGTTTCAAAGCCGAGACTGAGCAACACGCAGTATGACAACCTGAAGTTTATTGCTCAGATTGTTCTTCCTGCGCTCGGTACGCTGTATTTCGCGATTGCGGGACTTTGGCATCTGCCTTACGTCACGGAGATCGTCGGAACGATTACTGCCGTGGACGTGTTCCTCGGCATCCTTCTGGGTCTGAGCTCGAGCAAGTATGGTAAGCGTGTTGCGGCTGCCGACGATGCTATCGAGGAGGACGGTGTCTTGGTGGTCAACGACACTGATCCGAACAAGGATTCATACTCATTCGAGCTGAAGACTCCGCTCGATCTGGTGGGTACAAAGAAGGCGATTAAGCTTAAGGTGCGTAAAGAGTCCTAACTGATGAGGGGCTCGCGAGATATACACGCGCTTAAGTGAGACCACAACTTTGAAAGGAGAATCAGCAATGACTTCCAACAACCCGACCGCCCACATGAACACGGTGATCGACGAACTTCTCACCAAACTCCAGACCATGGACGCAACTGACCCTCAGTACGCGACCGTCGTCGACCAGCTCGCCAAGCTGACCCAAATGATCCCGAAGAAGGATCCCTGGGTCAAGCCTGAGGTGCTGATCGCCGCCGGCACGAACCTGATCGGCATTTTCGCCATCCTGAATGCGGAGAAGATCCACATCATCGGTTCGAAGGCACTCGGCTTCGTCGGCAAGACAAAGCTGCTGTAACCAGCACAAGCCCACATCGAAAGAGGAGAGCATTTGTTAACCATACACATGCTCTCCTTTTTCGTGTGGGCTGCCTGGTTTACGTTTTTGTTCGCACGATAAACACGCCCTTAAGTGAGACCAACCCATTTATTACTTCGTCTTACTTAAGTATCGCAACCCCTACACGGGTTGCCCTTTTTTGTATGATTCGCACAGGTTACACGGGCTTACATGAGACCATCAACCGAAAGGCATCATCATGAATGAAGCATCGCTCGAGAAGTTCCTCCTCATCTCCCGAATCCTCGTCGCAGCAACCGCCGTTGTGTGCGTCGGTGCCGTAGCCTGGGCTACTATCACCGTCGACAACATGACCAAGGACAACGCGAAGTTCGCCGAGAAGATGAAGAGGAATCGCGAACGACCTATGTTCTGATTCGCATTCCGCGATGAACCAAAAGGTAAGCACCCTAAACAAGTGCTTACTTTTTTGTTCGCGGGCATTACATGGACTTAGATGAGACCACCAACCAAACTGAAAGGACTCATCATGACCGACCCCACCCCCTCCAACAAGCCCAACCGCATCAAGGGACTCTGGAACGCCCACAAGGGAAAGCTCGCTGTCGTTGCAACTCTGACCACCATCGGATTCGCGGCGCTCAACGTGCGCAACTTGCGGATAACCAACGAGTTCCTCGACGACAAGGGCCTGCTCGAAGAGTGGCAGACGCTCGAAGATGACACTATCACCGAGAACTGACTCACGGCTAATAGACCTTACACGGGCTATTAGTTTTGTTCGAGACAATTCAAAATGGGAGTAAATCGCGCAAATTACAGGTGCTTATATGAGACCATCATCCACTTGAAAGGATTTACCAATGACCACCACCACTCCCGACTCCCTCACCTCGCTCTACCAGCAGCGTGAAGAGCTCGCACCTGAGATCGCGGCACTGCACTTCAAGCACAAGGAAGCCGGTCATGTCACCATCGAAGACATGACTCGCTACTACGAGCTTCGACGTGAGTACAACCGACTCTCGTACGACATCGACACGCACTGGGCGAACATGGTGCAGAAGCCGAAGCCCTCGCTCATCAAGCGAATCTTCAGCAAGCACTGATCGCTCAACAGCAAGCCCCTCACACGGGCTTCCTGTTTGTTCGCACGATTTACACGCCCTTATATGAGACCACCATCAACCCTTTACATAAGGAGCATTCCCATGCAGTTCATCATCACTCTCCTCGTCGCCCTCATCAAGGTCGTCGTTGTCACCGTCGTCCAGACGCTCGGTGCCTTCGTCCTCCTCGCTGTCGTCGCGACGATCGTGAATGCTGTTCGCGACCGCAAGAAGACCGCAACCAAGTAACACTGATCCACCTCACAACAGCACAGCCCCTCACACGGGCTTCCTGTTTGCTCGCTTTACACGTGCTTACATTTTTGTTCGCACGTTTTACACGGACTTAAATGAGACCAACCTCCAACCACTCTGAAAGGACCAACCATGGACACCAACGAGATCGACAACGTCACCCCGAACTTCGGCGTGCAGGTCGCCAAGTCGTTCACCATCAGCGCCGCCGCTTCGGCAGGTACTGTGGTGGGCTTCGTCGCGATCGGCGCCGTCGTCGGGAAGATCAGCAAGATCCGTTCCGCCAAGAAGGCCAAGAAGAGCGCTACCGACAAGTAGCTCTCACCCAGCAATGAGACTGTTAACCACACAGCCTCATTGTTTCTTCGCGTGTTTTACACGGGCTTATATGAGACCACCATCAACCGAAAGGAACTACCATGTTCAAGACCAAGAAGACCGCCCGTCGTGAGCGCGCTTTCGTCCTTCGCAAGATGATCAATGTCTACGAGACCGAAATCGATCGCTGCACGATCGCATCTTCCCTGTCCTCCATCCCTCTGCCCGAGTTCAACATCCCCGCGCTTCAGGATCCGGAGTACCTGGCGAAGCTGCGTACCATGCGCGCCGAAGCCGTGTACGAGTACCTCATGATCATCAACAAGGACAAGCAGCTCCGCGCCGACTTCCACAAGAACCTGGCCACCGCCGCCTGATCCACCTCACAACAGCACAGCCCCTCACACGGGCTTCCTGTTTGCACGCCCTACACGTGCTTACATTTTTGTTCGCACGAGATACACGGGCTTATATGAGACCACCATCCACCTTGAAAGGACACCACCATGACCAACCAGACCGCTCTTCGCGCCGCCGAACTGCTGAACCGTCAGACCTCCCTTCTCGAGAAGCAGGACTCGATCTCCAAGTATGGCCAGCGCCACAACCTCCTCACCACTGAGGAGATCAACGCACTGAACACCCTGGAGATCGAGCTCACGCTCCTCGCGATCGAGATCGAGACGTTCCTCGCAGACCGCAACGCGCGCAAGAACCCCATCCGGTTCATCAACCGTTTCATCCTCAAGAACAGCTGATCCACAACAGCAAGCCCCTTAACCCGGGCTTTCTGTTTGCGTGTGAACAATTCAAAATGGTAGTAGATCTCGCATGAATTACACGTGCTTATATGAGACCACCAACCAGAAAGGTATTACCATGCTTCGCATCGCCCGCCTCCACTTCCGCCTCGCCACCTTCCCCATCCGCCGTACCCTGTCCCGCATCCAGCAGAAGAACGCTTCCAAGCGCGCTTCCCGCCAGATGCTGGGCAACTACGAGCGCATGCTGACCGCTGCGATCGACCGAGTGAAGAACGACCAGCTCGCATACGCCAACTGACCACCACTCCAACAGCAAGCCCCTTAACCCGGGCTTCCTGTTTGCTCGCACACGGCTTTACTTTTTTGTTCGCCTCGCGCGAAATACACGGCTTTATATGAGACCATCCAACCCCTCGAAAGGAACACCATGAACATCATCAAGAAGCCCTTTGTTTCCACGAAGAACTTCGTCGCCCGTCACAAGACCACCATTCTCGCAACCACCGCCGTAACCGCCGTTACCGTCGCGGTTGTGCAGCAGGCCGGTCTGAAGATGCACGACGAGTTCCTCAAGGACCACGGACTCTACGACGAGTTCTACACCCTCGACGAGATCACCCTCTGACCTCAACAACAGCACAGCCCCTCACACGGGCTTCCTGTTTCTTCGCGCATGATACACGCCCTTAAGTGAGACCAATCCACCACTTTGAAAGGACACATCATGAACCGCATGAAGAATCACTTGAAGAAGGCCGCCCCGTTCCTCGCCGCATTCGCAGCAGGCACAGGTGCAACCCTGATGGTCGTCAGCCAGATCAACCGCTCGAAAGACACGAGCCACTTGTTCCAGCTTGACGACGAGCAGGAGCTGCTCCTGTCCGTGCTTCCGTATGCGAACGAAGAGGACAGGCCGGTCGTCTACAGGAACCATTCCATCTGGGTCCCTGACTCCGTCACCATGCACAACGCTGGCCGAGACGACATCTCGCTCTAACCCCAGCAACTACAGCCCCTCACACGGGCTCTAGTTGTGTCCGCGTAGATTACACGCCCTTAAGTGAGACCACCAACAGAAAGGACTACCATGTTCACCTTCGACCGCCGACTACGTAAAGAGCCCAAGAAGCTCACGCTTGGCGTCATCATCTTCCAGATCGTTGACACCATCGTGTTCCTCATCCTGCTCCCATTCGTGTAAGGCGGCTGATCCTGACATCCCTCCATCAGTACCAGCTCAAACGAGAGCCTGTTTATTCTACCCGTATACACAGTCTTTCGTTTTGGTGAGAACTCGCACGATTTACACGTGCTTATATGAGACCACCACAACGAAAGGAATTACCATGTTTTCCGACATCTTCATCCACATCGCTGTCTTCGCTTACAACTCCGTCATTCCCCTGTGCATCGTTGTCGCCGTGCTCACGATCCTCAACTTCGTGCGCACCCGACTCGTCGCCCAGCGGAAGCGGAACGCCGCGAAGCGCGCTGCTGTCAAGAAGTCCTCCAGCAAGTTCGATTCATTCGCCCCCATCCGTTTCTAACAGCAAAGCCTGCCCCCACAGGCTTTCTGTTTGTGTGTGGTCTCATTCAAAATGGAAGGAAATCTGATGCCGAACATCAAGCCGATCGACTACAACTGCATGAACACCGGAGCTCACGGTAAGGACGTGCTCTGCTCCTCCTGCATTCCCGTCTGGAAGAAGTGACAATGCCACTAAAAGATCGTGAAGAGTACAACGACTACATGAACCGATACATGAAAGATCGATACGATCGTTGTAGATCTTTGTGGATTGCAAAGCTAGGCGGTCGTTGTGTAGACTGCGGCTCGACTGAAGATCTTCAGTTCGATCACGAGGACTCCACAACTAAATCCTTCGACGTAGCAAAACATTTAACTTCTGCGTCCGAAGCCAAGCTGGTTGAAGAAATGGAGAAGTGCGTTTTGCGGTGTCAGCCGTGTCATCATCAAAAAAGTCTTGATTCAAAAGACTATCGAGGCATGCGTAAGTAAATGCTCGCCCCTATAGCTCAGTTGGTAGAGCAACGTCCTTTTAAGTCGTGGGTCGTAGGTTCGAGTCCTACTGGGGGTACTACCTCGCAAGATTTACTCGCTGTTTAACGAGACCATGCGTACCGACGCGCATACACGGTCTTTCACATTTGACGAAGGGGAAAGTCATGTCCAAGGTTCTGCAGACCGTTATCAAGGGTGCCGCCATCGGTGCCGGTATCACCACGTCCGTCTTCATCGGCTACGCGCTGGGCACGAAGAAGGACAAGTCGTACTACCGCGACGTTGAGAACGCAGCCAAGAAGCGTGTCGACGACGCTGCCATGAACGTGATCAGGGAGTCCGCCGAGCGTCGTAAGACCGACGCCAAGTTCTACGACATCGTCGATCACGCCTGATCAACACCAACCACAACTCTCTTTGAAAGGAGAAAAGCATGTCTGACGCAATTTCCCCGGAGGAGCCCGAGGTGGGACACTTCCAGAAGCACAAGACGAAGTACGTCATGGCGACCACCGCGATTGTGTCGGCTGCGGCAACGGTCGCCGTGATGAAGCTGCACGGTAACCCCGCTCTGGTCAACAAGATCTCGAATGTGATGATCTTTGGCTGGAAGTCATCGCAAACGGTTACCAACAACATCATCAAGGCGAAGATGCATCCGGGGTACATCACTCGTTGCCTTGAGACGGGTCATGACTTCGCAAGTCGTCGAGAAGCTGCGAAGATGCTGGATATTCCGTACAACGATCTGGTCTTGCATCTCAAGGGACTGCTGCCGGACGTCAAGGGTCTTCACTTCGCAGACGGGGGCGTGAATCTTAACGGCTTGAAGTAGCCTCGCGAGATATACACGTTCTTAAGTGAGACCGCTCAACATATTGCAGTGCAAAGACAACGTCACACTGCCGTGCAAAAGGCAACGCCACACGATTTCTGCAAAGGCCACGCCACAGAAAAGATTGTTGAGCGGTCTCACCTCCCCTGCAACGTGCAAAAGACAATCCTCGGAACGACACACCTCTGTGCAAAAGATGCCTCTGAGCAACACACAAGGATGCAGGACCACCATGAAACTTCCCACAGGTTGTTTCACTTTTTTTTCTGTTCGCCATATCTGAAGGGATTCCATGTTCACACTCGACCTGAAAGTTTCATCCAGCGATCCGGAAGCGTACAACCGAATCTGCAAGCTCACTCAGGACTTCGTCGATGACCTGCGTATATCTGAGCCGGATCTCGTCGCGAAGCTCGACACCACCTACGCCCCGAAGAAAGGACTCCGTGCCTGAGACTCGAGAGCACCTCGACAACCAGATCTGCTGGTGCGGCGACGATCACACGTACCTGGACCTTCGTGTGGTCTTCTCCCACCCGGCTTGATCATATCTGAAAGGAGACACTCAATGAGAAAGTCCACTGGCGCTGCTGTTGCGCTCTACCTGGCAAGCCTCAACCTTCCCGCAAAGGCCAAGCAGCAGTACAAGGCCTACCGGGAGTATCCGAAGCCCATCCGTATTCTCGCGGCGGGCATCACAGTCGTCATGGCTCCAGTGCTGTTCCCGCTGGACTTCCTGATCGACGTCACGGGCAATCACGACCGTGCACTGAAAGCGGTGAACAACTGGTCGGAGCGCATGCGTTTCCGTACCGACATCGCCAACTACGAGTACACCCAGCAGCAGAAGCACAAGAAGGAGAAGGATGCCGGCATTACGCCATGATTTTCATTGCGTGAACTGCAACCATCACACCGACCAACATGCTGGGCCATTTGGATTTCCTACGGACGCGCTGAGAAGCTGTCTTATGGGTGGATGCAAGTGTCCTGATTACACCACCACTGAACCTGCTATTTTCTCTTGAAAGGAGAACCATCATGACTGATGACAAGAACAACAACGAGCACATCGACGACGCTGAGGACAAGACCGAGGAGACCATCGACGCCGGTGCGGACAAGCTGAAGCGCGGTGCCAAGAAGACGGCTTCGGCTGCCAAGAAGGCCACCGACAAGGCGGAGGACGCTGCCGAGGAGGTCGCCGAGAAGACCAAGTCCGCCAAGGACAAGGTCGTCGACCACCTGAAGAAGCACAAGAAGGCCTACATCATCGGTGGTGTGGTCGTCGGTGTGACCGTGGTAGGCGTCGTGGTCTTCAAGCGTGCTTCCGCGGCTTCCGCTGCCAAGGACGCGGCTCAGGCTGCGATCGAAGCGGAGCCCCTGCTGCCCTACGTCCTAGGCGAGGGCGAGCACACACTGACCGTGGCGGTTCGTCACTCGCAGGCCGACGCCTTCAACAAGGCTGCGGAGGTCGTCAAGAACTCGCCGATCGTCTCGGTCGACGGTGAGCGCTACCGGATGCCCGACACGTACCTGACGGGCTCGGAGCCGCTGAAGATCTACGACGACATGTACAAGGTCGTCAAGGACAAGGTCGGCGACACCGTGGACAAGATCTTCACGGTCGACGAGATCCCGAAGCTGCGTCCGGTCCACGAGGCCGCGTAGTTCACTGACCATATTCTCTTGAAAGGGGAAGACTGATGAATCCGAATCTGGTCAACTGGATCAAGCAGCACAAGACCGAGACAGTCGTCATCGGCGCGGTGAGCACGATCTATGTGTCCACCATCGTCGCGGCGTCCGTCATCGCGGGGCAGTCGGGAGCCAAGGCGGCTCTCAACGCCATTAAGGCCAGTCCGCTCCGCGTCAACACCAACCCGCAGGACGTGGCACGTGAGCTCGCGCCATATCTCATGACTGCGGTGATGCCCCGATGACCCCGGATGAGAAAGGCGCAGCGCTCGGCTTCCTGCGACTGATCGTCCTCAAAGTCTTCGTGGCAACCTTCATCTACCAGATGGCGAAGATCGCCAACAAGCCCAAACCCTGAAAGGTATATCTATGTCATTCACTGACGACACGACCGCCCTTCCCCTCGAGTCCTCCTTCGACATCCACCTGGGTCTCGTCGAGGCGTACGCCGACATGTTCGTCTCGCAGATGCAGAAGCTGGGTGTCGAGACGCACCAGGACGGCGACGGCTGGGAGGAGTGGGGCACGGCTATGGGCGAGAGCCTCAACGACCAGAACACGTTCCACATCGTCCTGCGCTTCGACCGCGTCGAGAAGGCCATCATGTCGGCCATCCAGATCGCGCAGAAGTACATCGATATCCTGACCCCCATGCGACGCCAGGTCGTCGACACGACGCACAACGGGATCAAGGTGTCGGTCACGTTCTCGGGCAACTGGTCGGAGGGGGTCGTCGATATCCACCAGACGGAGTCGCGCACCTTCGTCGCCAAGTTCCGAGCGCAGCAGGTGGCGCTCCCGTACAAGTAGGCGATATTCGCGAGAATTACATGGGCTTATATGAGACCACCACCGAAAGGACCTCCCCATGACTGTTTTCGCGATTACCGCCTGCATCATCCTGAGTGTCATCACCATCATCCTCGCCGCCACCGCACTGATCATCATTGCCTGGCGGACCGGGGGACTGAAGCATGACCTCCTCATGATGAAGCGCGCCACCCGCAAGATCATCAAGCGGATCATTTCCGACATCAAGCTCCACCCCACCAACTAACCCTGAGGGCCTGTAGTATCACTCCACGATATTACAGGCCCTCAGTGTTTCTGTGAATCGAAGGGATTGTATGCAATACGTATTGCTCGTCGAAAAGCATGGCTTGTGGACGATTCACTCTCAGGGTGATGACTTTGAGAAGCTCGCAGACATGCAAAACGAGCTCGGCAAAAAGAACAAGAAAGCTCGGCTCATCAACATGCTGCGGCTTTAGCTTCACTCGTAGAACACACCCAACCGCTTTATTTCTCTTGAAAGGAGAACACTGATGAGCCAGACGACTGGGATCATCCTGATCGCTATCGAAGGTGCCGGCCTGCTGATCACGGTCGGCTTCGTTATCGCAGCGTACAAGGCATACCGCAAGGCCAAGAAGCAGGCTGAGCAGAAGATGCAGGAGGCGCAGGAGTTCGTCGACGGTATCAAGGTCAAGGCCAACCACGTCATGAGCGAGTTCGAGATCTTCGCTCAGCGTCTCCGCGGGCTCGTCGGCTGATGGGCGAGAGCGTCTTCCCATCCGAGATGGAGTGGTGTAACTTCTGTGGCTATATCCCCAAGGGTGGTATGCACAGCTGGAGTTCTCACACCATGGTCAACTATCATGAGGAGCCGACCAGCTAACCCTCGCGAAATTTACACGGTGTGAAATGAGAAGCGAATTCAAAAACGAATTCAGTGCAATCGAATCCACATCTGTATATTCCATTCACAGCTTCTCATTTTGTGTCTGAAGAAGGAGACCACATGCCGAACTTCGGCTTCGCGGCTAAGAACATTGGCCGCTTCGTAACACATCACTCACCCGTAATCCTCACCTCGGTGGCGGTTGCGGGTGTCCTCTCGACTGCTGTACTTGCTGTGCGCGGTACTCCTCAGGCCATCCGACTCATGGAGGAGGCGCAGGCAGCCAAGGCTGAGCACACGGATGAAGACCTCACGCCGTTCGAGGTCGTCAAGGCGACGTACCTCTGCTATATTCCGGCAGCTTCTGTCGGTCTGGTCACGATCGCCTGCATCATCTCCGGCAACGCAATCTCGACCAAGCGCAACGCAGCTCTGCTGAGCCTGTACACGCTGACCGAGAGCGGCTTCCGCGAGTACCAGGACAAGGTCACCGAGCACATCGGCAAGGACAAGGAAGAGGCAGTCCGAGCTGATGTCATGAAGGACCGCATGGCTCGCGATCGAGAGGCGGTCAACGAGATCGTTATTCTGGATGGCGAGAACAAGGTCCTGTTCTACGACTCCATCTCGGGTCGTTATTTCAAGAACGATGTGCAGTCCATTCGTCGGGCTGAGAACGACCTGAACCAGATCATCCTGCACGGACAGAACCTGGCTTCTCTGAACGAGTTCTGGGGCATGATCGGTCTGTCGAGGACGGAGTACGGCGATGAGGTCGGCTGGACCACCGATCAGCTCCTCAGCGTCAGCTTCGCTACCACGACTGATGAAAGTGGTGAGAAGCCCTGCTTCTCTATCGAATATCGCACGATGCCTATCCAGGGGTATTACGCGAGTTTTCTCGGATAGGGGACGAGTGCATGGACTGCGCGTAGACCATGATTGTGGAGACACTCCCATGGTTTTATGCGACGTCTGCTCTCGTCCCCGCTTCCCCAAAGGACCATCGACATGGTAGACATCGATCCACTGCGTGATTCGATTATTCGGAAGATGCGTGACGCGCAAGAGAAGTATCTTCTGGACATATTTGGTTCGGTCGAGAAAGCGAGAGAGGTAGCGCATCTGTATGTGCTTGAGGAGCATGGCCTGGAGTTCGATTCCGAGCCAAATGCCGACGGCAGATATTCGCTGCGCTACACCTATCTCGTTCGGCCCAAAACCCCGGGGGAGATAGCCGCTGAAGAGGCTGCCAAAGCTGCACGCGAAGCTGAGGAAGCCAAAGCAACCAAGCCGATCGACGAAGTTGAATTCCACGAATGGACGTGGGTTGAGTTTAACTACGCCGGTTATCTTGAGTGCTACTGCGGCTATCGCCCCCAGAACCAGGAGGAGATGAATGCTCATATTCCCCCGGTTTTCCTGGCGCCGACTGATTGAGCACGGGACGTGTGTGCACTGTGGCTGGCTGATCTACAAGATCAAAGGTCGACCATGGTTGCATGCATATTCCCGTGCTCAGCGGTGCTACAGCAACATTCCTGAGTTCATAGCACTACCGCTTTCTTGAAAGGAGAGCTCTGATGAAGAAGAATCCGCCCGTTCCCGGAGTAGTCAAGGCCATCGTCCGGGTTATCAACATCGCCCTGTTCCCGTTCGGTCGCAAGCTGAACGTGTTCATTTCTCGGATCTAACGCATGACTCCACACAGCGTCTATTCATATCCTGGACAATGGTGGGGCACGTCGTCCCAACCATGTACCTGCCCTGCGTCTGAAGATCACGACGCGGGTCCAATCGTCTCGTAGTTTTATTCTCTTGAAAGGAGAAC
>Ga0210040_10003414_pt1 | contig 21458 bp, 29 predicted proteins | sample CryGeyCG12114_NA_FD_185462 | JGI IMG/M metagenome (GOLD analysis project Ga0210040, IMG submission 185462) | Groundwater microbial communities from aquifer - Crystal Geyser CG19_WC_8/21/14_NA (SPAdes) (version 2) | ecosystem: Environmental > Aquatic > Deep subsurface > Groundwater | place: USA...
CGTGCATCGTTTTCTTGCAAAAGCTTTATTTAAACGTATCATTTTTTTCTCAAAATGTAATAAAAATCCTGATTTTTCATGTAATTTGTGAAGACAAAATATATAGTGAGACTATTTTGTAGTAGTATTTTGAAACTTTTTCACGGACGTAACTCAAACCTGCGTGCACCGTACGTTAGCAAATTGCCGGGCGAAGCCCGGCATATTTGCTAGTTATATATTAAGTTGTTGCATGGTGTTACTATTTTACTATGCACCTTGGTCGTTTATGATAGCTTAAAAGAAGTGAAGTCAATATTTAAAAACGTTATTTGCCCTCCCCCCCATTTTTATTCAAAATGATCACACAAAAAGTGATAATATATTTAGCTGTGATGAAAAAAATAGGTCAATACATGCCCGTTCCAAGTCGTTCAAAAAAGTTAAAGCGGCCTTACCGCAAATTTGATAAAGTTTATGAAAATTTCCAAATATTGTATCATCGAGCTTATTTTGTTGGTGTGATTATCGTCTGCTGTTGCGATCTGCATCTGCTACTCGGTGAGCGCATACCTTAAAGGATTTCTGGTCGTAATTATATGAATATTAACAGTTTTATTTGTTCTCAGAACAAAAACACTCGTCTTCAATTATAGCACTCCTGGTTTGCATTGCTCATTTATCAGCCATGACATGGGCGATCGCCATCATATATGGTGAACTTCCTATCATGCAGAATGCTAAGCAGCTGGATCACATGTGCTCCATGGATATCCTACTTTTCAGTTAGTTTTTCATCTCTTTCTCATTCGTTTGATGCTAAAGAATTTTTTTTTAAATCCTTCTAATTTTATCATTCTCTGTCTACTTGAAGACAAGTATTTCAGGACCGAAAAATTTCGGAATCACAGCTGGTCAAACCATGGAAAGCAATTCTATCTTGTCGAATGTTTGACTGTTGTTTGGGGTTTTGTAATAATAATCCCATTTACATGTTCACTCTGTTGGTTGATTGATGCAGATCCAGTTCAACTATGTATGCATCAGCTAGGCTCAAGTTTTAATCTCATAGTGCCTCATTTCGTGCAGCTAATGGTATTACTGCTATATCTCTGGATAGTCGTAGGGTGCACTTATATAGTACTGTACAGTATTAGCAGACTACTTATATATGCGTGCATTTGTGGGTTTTGGACCAGTTTATCATCCAGCGGAGGTGACAATTATTATATTTAAGTTTTCTCGTCGTGTCTTTGTATCTTGTGACTAGATCTTCACATTTTTCTGCAGAAATACAAATGACATTCCAGGAATATCAATCATTTCAAGTTTTGTCAAATATTATGAGGGAGTATTCCGGTATATTTTTGGCTTCTGTGGCTCGACATCTTTGCTGTGGTACCTTTATCTTTTTTGGAATCGTTGTAAACATTGCCTGTATCAACCAACTTAAGGACTACCTCACATTGATTGCGATTGGAGCTACTCTGTTTATAGCTGGCTTTCTGATAATATTTCAAGAGTCCCGCGTAACTCAAATAGTACATTTGTCTTCGTCACAAACGATTCAACGATTTAAGAAGAATGAATCCAAATGTGAATCTTTGAAAGCAAACTCTTTTCGACCTCTAAGAACGCAATTTGGCTGGATAATGTACACGTTTGATGTACTTCAGTTTCTAACTTTCATGCAATACCTATTTGATAAAGTTGTTATTTTCAGACTGTTGTACTGTTAAACAACCAAAAAGATCTTTCTGATTATGTTTTCATTGCTAAATTTATACCTTCATTCTGAAACTTATTGGCATACTTGCGTCGAAAACGGCAAACGCGCAGACGGAATGATAGGGGTACACCTGAAGCCGTGTAAACTCGTACATTTCTACGCTCGTACTTCTCTCAACCAATCAGAGCAGGCTTTCCACCTCTACCTACTCATCTGATTGGCTGGGAGAAGTACGAGCGTAGAAATGTACGAGTTTACACGGCTTCAGGTGTACCCCTGATGTCTATCCCTATAGTGCATTTGGTGAAGCACCACTAAATGGGACAGCACATGTGTAGATTTTTTCGCTTCGTGTCACATTGCCAAATTCAAGTCTTGGTTTCGCCTTTTGCGAGAAGCAGAAACTAAAAGAATTTGAAACTTTACCTCTCACTGCCATGATTACCATTTTGTCCCCGTGGATGTGGAAAGAACCCGAGTGTTGGGAAAACAAGCTACTGAGATTTTCAAGCTTCTAGGTCGTAAGTTGGAATAGGCCGAATAGGCTACCCGAGAAACGCGCCTACGTTTTTTTACCTGCAGGAGCTCTATTGCGTCATTCAACGTGGAAATGCTGCAGGTGTGCTCGCACGCTACCTATCCAAAATCTCGTGGTTTGGATGAAATGTATTATTTTTTATTCCTATAGCTGTTTTTGTTAATCTCATCACCAAACCCTCTTATTTGTAACCATCTATTTGAAAGGATATCGAAATTATAGGCTTCTTGGGCGTGGGTCTTCATAAACCTAGATTAGTTCTTTATCTTTTGAGTGAATTTTTCTCGAGACGTGGAATGAAATCAATCCAAACAGTTCTTGGTTTTGTGTTATGTTGTGTGAAAGTCGGATTGCAGTGCGTTATGTTTTCTAATTTTTTCTTTTGTCAATTTCTGTTGATGGGATATTTTGGGTTGGTACAAGCAGATGAATAAAAAAATTTCACACGATTTAAAAAAACGTAAACAAATGAGACGCTCTTTTTACAAGTTTCGAAAATACTTAAATCTGAGATTTTTCATCTGCACTGAGTTCTAAGATTTAAGTTTCGAAACTTGTAAGAAGAGGGATCTCACATCACCCTAATTGAGGAAGCGCTAAGCAGGAATAGAGAATTTAATACAGGAAATTTTTTCAATAAGTATTTGCCTACGGCCTACGTCTGGTGGTCACAATTAATCAATAGAGAACGGGAATACTTTTATTTATCATAAGCAAAGAGACATTCATTAATACAATACACGTTGCAATCAATTGCATTACGTTATGTTGTCTCTCTTCTGCCAATTAATGTTTGTTCTTTGGCTTCTCTATTTTTAAGTGAATAAACTTAATATTTTTTTAAATCCGAATCTAACAATAATTAATCAAGTTACAAATTATCTACTATCGTGTAGTTACTTATCCCATTCAACTAATTGCTAATTACTAACTAGCTAATTAACTCATTCACTTGAACATAATAAAGATAAGCTAGTTAGTTTTGGTGGGTACGTATACGTAATAATGAACTGGCAAAATAATCTTACTTATCACTTGTAGCATTTGTTTTTTCAAAAAATTAGCAACGAGTTTTCAAGCTAAACTGAATAATAAAATAATTTTCTAAACTGAAGTCAAATCGTAAATATTTTTAATACAAAACTTAACTTTAAAAGTCCTTCAACTTCTATCGATTTTTAAAAGCAATGAGTTATTTAAACTTTCGAAACTGTGTATATCGACTCTAATAATTAATGCAAAAATATATGTCACAAACTCAACATGAAAAAAGGTAGCGAAAGTCATACTGTGCTCGCATACAATACTTTTAAATAATCTGAATAGCTCCTTTTTTCTTAGGTTTCGTTCGATTTGTTTCTTCAGGAGGAGAATCCGAAGAATTCTTTGGTACCATAAAAGACGTCTCAGATTGAGGAGTTGTCACGTCTTCTTCTTCTTTGGAATCACATTTTGCACTACTAGATCCTTCAGAATTCGAGCTCGTCATCTGAGTTTGACCCCGATGATCTCTAGAGCTTGAAGGGACCAAATCGCTATCACCCCGGGAGGTGCAAATACTGTATGGTCGCTCAGCAGACATTGCTGTTGTATTACTAGAAGAAGAATGAGATTCTTCCAGTCCTTTCTTTTTCCTCATACTGGATAAGGGAATTTCTTCATCCCCTTTGCTTTGAGATTGAGATCGCAAGTGAACTCCTCCTGGGGACCCTTCCCGAGATTTTCGGCGGCCTCCTGCATCAAAAAATACGATTGGAAAAATGTATCACAATATTACCTGATTTCCATTTTTTACAACGTGCCTGGTCGAGCTTGACTTCCAGTCTCGCTAACAATAGCCATAGCCAGCCCTGGTAGCGTTTTGCCGATAGGATTATACAAAGGACGGTCTCCTCGGGTCATTTGTTTCCCTGTAATAAAAAAAAATATTTTTAACCTTCGATACACTTATAGAGTAGAGCAAGGTCACTATAGAGACCTTGGAGTAGAGATGCATTGAAGCATCATTACTTACTTCCGAATTTCCGTAAATTTTGGGGAGGTGATGGAGACGTCCCAATTTGATCCAGAAGTTTACCAATTAAATGCAATTTCCGTTCCCTAGCCTTGTACCTTCCTTTCACGAGCCTATTTAAATGAAAAAGATACGCTGGAACTAATTAGCAAGTTGCAAGTTGTAAATTTTCCATTCATTGCCTCTATATTTTACCTTTGTTTAGCTGCCATGCATCGAATATGGTCGTCAAAAACAAATTTTGCTACTAAAAGGGGTGATTTCGTAGAACGAGAGCCACGCTGACAAGTTGGGGAGCTTTTTACTGTGATATGTAAACAACGAGAGTCATGTTGATCTCCCAAAACTTCCATGTCCTGAAAAATGAGTAAAAGCATTGACAAAAGCTACTAAAATGGGTGTAAAGTTTGTAAGCAGTACCTGAAGAAATCCCACAAATTTGGCAACGCCCCAACCCATACGTTTGGGACTAGGACTAGGTTCAACTAAAATCAATTGGAATTGATCGGTAACTAGAAATCGGCGAGTTTTTACATTATCCTTGGTAATCACAGTACATGCTAAGAGGTCGCTATTATCTGAGAAATTCAGAAGTGTTAGTTTTAAAATAAATCATTGACGGAATTTTTTCATTTCTTGAATAATTTAACTTACTTAGGTCAAGAGTTTCGTCTACAGGAACACAATTCTGTGGATTCGTCAATGGCAAATATTTCTCCTGCTCTTTTCGTAGTGTTAGAGATAGTTTTCGTAGCAAGAAATATACACGCATGGATCTCCGACTTCTTTCAACCTGCCAAAAATATATAAATTTAACCTGACGCCAGCGAAATAACCTTTCTATTCTTCAAATTCAAACTGTGATATGAAGCTTTCTTTACTTAAAAAACACACAATTTTTCAGTGGTATAGAATTCAGACAGAATATTTTTTAAAGTCATTTACATTTATGACCAGCTTATTTTCATTAATCAATTTACATGAAATAAACTCGACAATTCTTACCTCCCCACACGGTAGCCGCCGATCGAACGAAATGCCAGTCAATGGAGACCCCGCTGGAGGTAAAAGTAGCCTCGAATCCATCAACAAATGCTCCACACTCAACTCCTTATTTGCTGATAAATCCAAATATTCATCTTCAAAGACTTCCAAAAACATCTCATCATATTTATAGTAACTTTGCAACAGCAATATATTCTCCTCCCTGGCTCCCTCCACTGCTGCCAAATGCACGTCTTTTAGTAAACTTTCTTCCTCTTTTGTCATCACAGTTCGGAGCAATAGGTTTATCACAAGCTGTAAAGTTATCACACGAACTCTGCTGTCTAAAAAAAATTATGTTTAAACTTCAAAACTAAAAAAACGAGCAAATGAAAGGCGAAATTCTTGAAACTCACCACATTTCACACTTTGACTAATCACAGAAATCAGCCGATCCACTAAAGATTCATTGTACGCAGGTTGACGCGCTTCATTATTGTTATCTATATCAGAAGTTTCCGAACTCTTGGGCCGTAAAAAGTTGTTTATAAGCTCTTCAGCAACACCTGATACGTAAAACACAGTTCACAATTTGATACTTCACAACTGTTTTGGGTCGTTTCTATGAAAAATGAAGCTAACTACTAACTAAACAAAAATGTACCGTCTACAATACAGCAATAGATAGATTGGCCAGATCACCAGTCCACAATTTTCAATTTTTTCACAAAATCAATGTTTTGGTGACAAACAGCAGATATCAGGTTTGGGCATTAGATAAATAGAACAAAGAGTAAAAATTACAAGACGGCTAGTTTGCTAGTTAGTTAGTTAGAACGTAGTAGACAAACATTTAGGGTTATGTACGGGGAACAAGAATTTGGCTAAAGTAGGCATTGCTTTTTATGTAGCTACCTGAATTCTGGACTAATGAATGTAGCAAACATAGGGCAAAAAGGGCCGCATAGTCATTTTCATTGGAATCCATGGCTTCCAAAACTGCCGTGAGGAAAGGCCGAGTAGTTAAATCAAATTCTAAGTCGGGCAAGCCAGTAGGCCCCATTTCTGCACTCAGATTTACAGTGGCCTCTGACAGTGAAGAGGAGGACGAAGAAAGAGCTAATACGGGTGAATCTTTTGTGGGACTTTTTTGGGACTTTTCTTCGTCGTCTTCAGTAGCGTTGGAGGCCACGAAATCGATAACTGGCTCCATTTTTTGGCCTTGGATTGGACTGTAGCTGGCGATCGATGAGAGGACTTTTTCGGAGCCGTTGATTATTATGCTGGCGAGCATTTGGACTAGAGGTGCGTGCTGGATTATTAGAAAGATTTGGGAGAGTAGAAATAGAGCCATTATAGTGGATACTTTGGGTGGACTTTTTCCAGTCTAAAAAAAATTATACATAAGTTAGAACTGATTGAGATGATCCAAGCACTATGAACATTGATCAACCTAGAAATTGATGTGTAGTTAATCAAAGAAAGTGAAGCGAATAGTAAAAAGCAAAAAGAGAACTAAAAACAAAAGACAACAATGCGAAGTGAAAGTGAGCGCACATTATGTGGGCGTCACCGTCGCAGTCACGTTAAAAGTGATGACTGTTGAGTGAAAAGGCAAGACAACTCTAAAACAGGCTTTGTTTCCATCTTTGTGAATTCTATTCTCAATAAGATAGTTAATTTACTTTTGTTGCTTAGATTCTTAAAAAACTTATGACATTAATTCTTTTTTTAAAATCTATACTCTATACCGTCTATACAGCAAAAAATATCAAGCAAGAAAGCAAACCTTGTGCACAAAGTTCTTGTCCAATGATGAAATGTACAAAGGGATGAGCAAACGATGAAGCAAATGATCCGTGAGCACTTCATTCAAATCGTCAATATTGAGTCGTAGAATATCATTGATGTAGTGCAAATGGTCTAAATGCTCGGCCACAAGATCCGCCAATTTGGCATGGAATTGTAAACTGTCAGCACTTTCACGAATACATGTGTCCAGCTCTAATACATGATTCCCAATGAACCAAACTAGATTTGAGAAATAAGGGGCTGCAGTTTTGTCTCGGATGAACTTCAGCATTGATTTGTCGTCCACTCGACACACGTTGAGAGTTAGAGTACGAACTGCGATTCGAACCATGTTCTCCGAATGGTTGAAAAATTTTATCGCTTCGGTGTACAATGGGAAATCGTTTGTGTGCTAAAAATGACAGCATAGGTAGGTTAGTAAAAATAAGATAAGTTATGTAGTTAGTAAGTTGTGGACGTGTAAAGTTCACAATATTTTATCACAATAGTTTACCTCATTGAAAAAGAAGTGAATAGTATGAGAGTTGAGCTTGAGAGAGAGCGTTTTCAAAAACGAAATATAGTAGGCCATTACTTCTTCATCGGAGAAATCAAATTTGTGAACAATTATAGAGTTTACGTGGTTGTTTGACAACAGGTAATCTACATGAGGCAACAAAAATCAACGATTGCGTAACATGTGCGGGTTCTAAAGAGCTGATATGGATAGATTTTTGCTTAGACTTACAAAGAGAAGTTTCATTTCGAATGTTCTCAAAAAGAATATTCAGGGTTTGCAATAATTGGACACATACGTAGCTGCCACATTTTTGCTTCATGATTTTGAGGAAAAATGAAAGCATATTTTTCTCCAGAAAGAAGCTGAAAAGTCAATGATATGATAAGTGCTTCAACTCTCAATGCGGAATAGAAATTTTACTTTGGAAGTTTATTTCTAAACCTACTCAAACACAGTAGAGTCGTTTTGATCCCCCCAAATTAAAATTTCAGCAATGGAGCGTAAAGTTTCGACGAGTAAGCTTTTATTGCTTTCAGTCACATTTTGATTCTTTGAAAGAACGTTGTACAGGTATCTACAATAATGCAAATGTAGTTTAAAATTTACCAGGTATAAATTAAGTTAATTAGAGTGAATTTTAATGTTACTAACTTTAAATGCTCCAAAGAGTGTGGATTTTTTGGTTTCCACAGTCCACCTCCACCAAACCAACTCCTGCTTCGAAACATATTGGTTGGTAGTTTTTTAAGCGAGGTCAATTTTTCATTCCATTCTGAATAAATTACTATAACACTTGTTTTTGACTTAAATATGGAAAAATGTATCCCTCCCTATAAATGAGAAAAAGGAGCGACGCAGTAATAATAACTTAATTGATTTTTTGTTATGAGATATCAGAAGGTTAACACTCGCGCTAAAAATTAATTCAAATCTGGGAATGTAAACTCAATGACTGAGGCAATATCAAACTGACTGGGAATTCGCTTTTTGCTTGAAGATGAAAATTTTTGTACATTTCTATTTCGCTATTGCATGTTGCGATTGCATTATCTCTTTTTCATTCTAACTGATGAATGAGCTTAACGATCGGTATAAAAATTGAGAGTATAAATCTTGACACCACAACATTTCTTTCAATTCGATTCTAACTGGTGAAAAAAATTGGAAAAAACAATCGCGGCTATAATCGTGCTTGATAGATTTTTACAAATTACGCCTGTCAAATGGAAGTCCTTATTAAAGCTATATCGAGGATTCTAATTGTACAAACGTTTACTGGGGCAAACTTAATTCGTCGGCAATTATCAAAATTTTCACCCAGTTTCTGTATGTTGAAGGATTAGTTGGTGGTTCAAACAAATAGATTAGGTAGAAAGGACAGACAATTTCAAGCAAATGTGAAAAAGAACATTTTTATTTGAGCAAATAATAAACCAATTGGAGCGTCCCAAAAAATAGTTAGTAAATTGGAAAAAAAATTCCTTAAAAAAAGTTCCCATAGTTACTAAGGACCAAACATGATGTTTCCCTTAATAAGTTCCTAACTAAGACGAATTTCAAAAAAGTGGCTCGTAATTTTGTGGACACGAACGAGCCATATCTACCAATAACTTTTTGAATGGAAGCTCTAGCTTCAAAACTGAATGAGGAGATACAGTTTGAAGGTTTGGTCAAGAGAGGTAACTCCATACTATGAAATGATTTTTCCAGCAAAAATCATTTGGAGAGGTGAGATACTCTCACGCTCGCCCATCCATAGAAAAATGGCCGCAAAAATCTGCCAAATAGAAAAAGCAAAGCCGGCACCAATAGTGCGCGAAATTTCAAACTGCAGTATTTGGCTATTCATTTTGACATTTTTTCTGAGACTGAGAGAGATACATGGGATTGGGAAGCTTTTGTGGCTCATTTTCAAAAGCAGTTTTGTTTATAAAGGTGTCATTGTTTAACTAGATTTTGCTTTGTAAGCTCGGTGTGTATTTAATTTCAGCAAATCAATGTAAGTTCCAATTTTAAGCTAGATATTATGTTCCTACTGCAATTTGTGTTTGTTGTTAGTTGTTAGTCCTGTATTTTTAATCTTGATCGTTGACAAACTTTAAAAAATACTAATTTCCCACAGATGGAAACCACAGAACGTCAGGGATTAGGGACCGACCCTAAAATGGAGGTCGACTATTCGGTTACTTGCGACGAAAAGCTGCCCGAATTCCAAAAAATGGCCAAGGCTGGTAAAATTAAAGAAGCACTTGAAGGACTCGTGGTTCTGGAGAAACAGACTAGAACAGTAAACTTAAAATGCTACGAATTTGAAAACTTAAATCACTTACTGGCCTTGCACTGATTGTTATTTCGAATTTCAGGGTGGAGACATGTTATCCACTGGCAGAGTTTTGGTCGTTGTCGTTCAAATCTGTTTCGAAGCCAAAAATTGGGCTCTACTCAATGAATATATCAATACACTCTGCAAAAGACGTGGCCAGTTGAAACAAGCTGTTGTCAAAATGATTCAAGAGGCTATTACTTATATTGACCAGTTGCCCACTCGTGAATTGAAGTATGAGTTGGTAAAAACACTTCGGGATGTGACCGAAGGCAAAGTAAGGAGTTTTTTCGTTTAAAAAATTGATTACATTTGGTCAGCGTTCCCTGTAGACCATATTATGTTCTTATATTATTTTATTCCTAACTCTTTGCATCTGAGAAATCAATGTTTGTTTTTTGATCAATTTCAGATTTACGTAGAAGTAGAACAAGCCAGGTTGACCCATCGGTATTCGAAAATGAAGGAGGAAGATGGGGATATAGTTGCAGCAGCTACTACAATGCAAGAGTTACAAGTCGAAACTTATGGATCGATGGATAAAAGGGAAAAAGTAAGTAAAACTCACAAAAAAATAGATAAAACATGAAGAATTTATTTTTTCATTTGAATTTTCTATGCAGGTTGAGTTGATTTTAGAGCAAATGCGCTACTGTCTGGCTAATGAAGATTTCATTCGTACCCAAATCATTTCAAAGAAAATCAATTCAAAGTTTTTCGATGATGAGTCCTCACATGACCTTAAGCTGAAGTTTTACGAGTAAGTAGGAAAAAGTATCTAATGTATTTATTTGGGATGTTTTTTTTTACCTTAACAGTTTATTTATTATGAATTTTCAGTTTGATGGTGCAGTTGGACCAAAATGAGAAAAACTTTTTGAAAATCTGTCGTCACTTCAGAGCAATGCTGGACACCCCTGTGATTCAAAATGATGAAAAGGAAAGAAAGAAGTGCATGCGTTCTGCAGTGCTGTATTTGATTTTGAGTCCGTATGACAATGAACAATCAGATTTGTTGCACAGAATGTTGGGTGAACGTGCATTGGAATGTATTCCTACTTTCAAGTAATTTTGGCTTTAATTTTTGAAGAATGTTTATAATTCTAAAACATTTGCTTCAATCACATATCACAAAATTCTAGCCTAGCCATGCAAACTATTTTTTTTCTACCGAATTTAGAGCTTTACTAGAAATTTTCCGAAATCAAGAGCTGATAAATTGGACAGCCCTATGCAAAGACTACGAAAAGGAGTTGAAAGATCAAGTAGCTGGAACAGTGGTCACAGGTGTTTTTGATAATTCACCATTGGGAGTCAAACGATGGGAATGCTTTAAAGATAGAGTTGTAGAGCATGTAAGAAACAAACCAAAAGCAAAAACATTCTTTGCTAGATTGCAAATAAATAGTGGAATCAATTGTGTTTCTATGTTGAATTATCTTTTCTTACAGAATATTCGCATCATGGCCAAGTACTATACCCGGGTGACTCTAAAGCGGATGTCTCAACTTTTAGATTTCAGCCCAGAGGTACTAATTGACTAACTAACTGATTAAATCAAACATTTGTGTAGCCTGTTTTCACTTTATTTTTTTTTTTTTTTGCTTTTCAGAAAGTGGAGGAATTTTTGTGTAATATGATTGTTGCCGGGACCGTAGAAGGTAAAATCGACCGTCCTTCCGGAATCGTGTCCTTCCAACCAGCCAAAGACCCCAGTGAAATGCTAAACGATTGGTCAATGAATTTGAATACACTCATGTCCCTGATTGCTCGCACTACCCATATGATCAATAAGGAAGAAATGGTGCATAAACATCTTTTGGGCTCAAATATGAAAACTGGGAGCAAAGTTGGAGCTACTTCCTCTACCACGCTAGCTCAGGATTCTGGTCCTGCGCCTATGGAAGTGGAAAATTGAGTTTGTATTTGTATTTACTAACTAAATAATTTTATTAGTATTGTGTGGAATGAATGTGGAAATTTTGTATGCAATCGGAATAAAATATGTGAATAAAATCAGGCGTCAATCTTCTAATATTATGAAAAAAATTGTTTATTAAACTTTCGATGCATGGAAAATTAAATGCGTGTGCCATAACTATTGTGACTTTTTTCAGTCTCTTGGAGTAAAAAATTGCCACTATTCCTATTATTCGTATCTTTAATGTCAACATTTTCCCCTGTCGGTTCGTTTTCAACTTCAGATTCCTGTTTTGCCAAACTCTCCGGAAATTTTAACGAAATCTCACTCTTTTTGCACAAATGGAGCAAAATTATCGCTGTGAAGACAATAGCGAGTCCACAAAGCAATCCTATCCAGTTGTGGCCTGAAAGGTGGTCGAATTCCCGGAACAAAATGGCAGAAGCTAAGATTACGCATGTTGTGAAGCATACGTAGTATATTGGAGTCACTACGGCTGTATTGAATGTATCCAGTGACTACAAATGACAAATTCTTTTATTTCAAAATCGCATACGAGAAAACTTACTAAATATTACTGCATGATAACTTGCTACTATGATGTTTCTTACCTTATTCAAAAAATTCATTTGGACGGAAACGGTCAAAACTAATGCCACAATACAAACCCATGTAAGCCAACTCGTAAACTCGTTTCGAATTCCTCCAATGGTATTACTAAGGGCCAATCCTATTCCTTTGGAAGCCATCACACTCAATGATCCAATCAGAGAGCAAACTCCTATCCATATTAGTAGCGTTCTAGTAGCAGTTTCTAAAAAATGACCAAACAAAAACACAACTATTTTTCTTGATGATTTTGATTTTGTTGTATTGGACTTAAATTAAAAAACAAACAAATGTATACATTCCCTTTTCCACTACCTTACTTACCTTTGTATTTTGGACGGAAATAGTAAATCAAAATCAAGCTAACTGCAATACACACAATTAGGTAAAAGATGAACAATGGAGCCCCAATTTTGCTTTGCAGTTCCGGCATACTGGTAACTCCTTGTTCAACAGGAGCGTGTATAACAATTATGACGGATCCTACTCCACTCAGCCAGCAGCCCATCTATTTAATTTATGCATGTTTTGAAATTAACTAGCTAGTATGCTAGTATAATATTGTTCCAGCATGTATTTTTGAAACTCCAAATTTAAACTTTTTTTGTAATACCGGATTCAGGGCACTATTTAGTTTGCAAGATATGATGTTGAAAATAGCGGGTTTGTGCCACACTGCTTTATAATTACATTTTGAAAAGTTTAAGAATCTACGCTTTGATATTTTTTTGGCAGTCTACAATCTCTATGATAAGGACTTTTAAAGAGACTTTTCACCTTGGCATACATCTGCTTGTGCAGAAACACTGCTAGACAAAGTTTTAAATAATAATTATATTACCGTACACAATTAGTACACCATGTAAAGATCTATTTTGGTGTGCTTGGGGTTTACGAATTGCGGTATAATATTTTAATTTCCTTAACTAGGAGTTTGTGGTACATTTCGGTTTCGGAATCGGAAGCATCAAAATGGGAAAACGTTACCTTGCCCAAAAAATTCAAACGCTCATTTAAGAATTTAGCGGATAGAATTGTAGTCACAAGTACGCTAAGGACTCCCAGAGTTGAAACTAAAGATGCTGGAGCAAACGCATATGCTATAAAATTTGCTGCCTCTCCTATACCCACTGTAAGCAATAAAAAAAACGTATTGAAGTGCTTTACGATCTTTGTATCCAATATTTTACATATTTAAGTTTATATTACTTCACCAGAATAATTTCAAAATTGTATCCTTCAGGATATAACAAATAACTTTTTCTACGTATTTTAAAACATTTAAATATTTTCAACTGCAGATAATATCTCCTTTTATATCAATACGGTTATATGTTTAAAAAAGATAATAATTTTTATGTTTAAATGATTCGTATGCAATTACATCCTTTCATTGCTTAACCAACTAAACCTTGAAATTATTCATCCATTCATATTTTACAGTGGTGAACATATTTTTAACATACTGGACAACAATCCAGCCCACCAAATAAAACTTTTCAGATATCCATATCCTCCAGCATTGGCTCTGGTTCCAGCATGACTTAATCGAATCAGCGCCTTCTTCTTGATGATAAAGCTTGCTCCAATGAATAAACTGGAGAACACTGACAAACCCACACCTATCCAAAACCTTATTAGTTTTGTCTCATGCGTAAACTCTGGCCTACTAGTAGTAGTAGTCGAATCCAAAATTGTTAAATAATCAGGATCTGTAGTCTCTGTTTCTATATTTGTTAATTTTGGATCCATTTTGTTGTGACATTATACTGAATAAATGAAATGACAGAATATTGCCATTGCCTTGATTATTTATAGAAAGACAAAATTTATCTGATATTCAGCTTATCTTATCTTTTTGTACATTATTTGTTTGTTCAATTTTGTAGGTAAAGTTAGCATGGAATTTGTAAGGTTATGGTGTCAATATACATAATATTAGTTAGAAGGTAAACACATACATATAGGTAAATTTATAGGTGTAGTCTACAAATACTACTCTATATACCTTGGGTGTAGGTAGGTTTTTGTAAACACATTTCGATAAATATTTCAATTCCAATATGTAACTTTTCTATAATTTGGCCTGTAGGGAGATGAAAAAATATTTCTAGAAATTTTAAGCAACAGTCATTTCAGGGAAGGTCAGAACTGCCATGGAGAAAATTAACGAAACGACGAACTAAATCAGCTCAATTCCTGAAATGCGTTGAAAGTTGCAAAATTGGTAGAAATTCATTTTGTCCATAAAATGAATACATGACGAAATTTCAATGCAAAAATGTCTCTAAAATGTCGAAATTTTTTCATTTGTTGCTTCTTTAGTATCTGGCTACTTTCTGAATGCATTGTAGAAGGTATATTGATGAATATTTCTTGGGTTTGCCGTTTTTTTTCAAGAATTTAAGAAAAACGTATTTCATGTTTTTTGTTCGGCACCTTTCCACAGGTCTCCGCTGCAATGAATTATTTTGCTTCACCGTGGACCCAAAAACTACGCGAAAGGAGCATATGGAAACATGCAAAGCGAAATTGAAGAACAACAAGGAAACTTGTGAAGGTAATGTTAATAAACAAAAAAAAAAGTTTTCTAACCCGGACAAAGTTTTTTAAATCCGAATTTCTATGCGTTAAATGAAAACTGATAATTAAAACTCAACTGCTGACATGTTCTGTATTGCTAATTGCTAGCAATTCCAAGGAACGGGAAAATCGCCGCTTGCATAGTCGAATCTGCTACAAGCACTGCAAAAGTGGATGACATACGGGCGACATCGTTCCTGCACTTGTTTGGCTGCTATCCACCGGACTTTAGTAAATATAACATAACAGAAGAAGAACTTCAAACGAAAACAGAAGATGTTTTAAGGAAAACTGAAGGTCTTAAGCATCATAAAGATATGTACAATCTGTTAAAGGAGCTGAAATTGGAAGCTTCAGAATGCTATGATTTGAGTGCAAAAGATGAAAGTGATGATACAAATCCTACAGAGGGGTAAAAAATTTTGCTTTGTCCATGCATGCAAACTTTTTTACAACATTTTTCGTAGCGTATATTTTTAGCTTATTAGAATAGAAGCGTTTTTGAATATTCCATTGTTTAAAGAATTTGGACTTTTATCCTAATAGCCTGAGTGTGTGTATAGTTCATGGCTTTGATTTGACTTTGTGATGGTTAGATAGTAGAAAAATGCATACTGTCAGGATTTAATACAGTATATGCCGTTCTTTAATTACCTTTGTAGGGATAATGGGATTTCAGTGGAAAGCAAATCTCTAGCTTGCACATGTGACACGGACTTATGCAACGAGGAAAATTTGTTCACCAGATCAAACGCTGGAGAAGCTAGTGCGAGCGTTATGGAAAATTTAGCTTCTAAAAATGTTCAAAATTCTGTACAATCAGGGATTCTGTTGATGCTTTTGTTTTTATATCGAAAGTATAGTTTAGTTAGTTAGCAATCATGTAGTATGCTAACGAAAATATTAAATCGATTCCAAGGCTTAGTATTACATTCTGAATAAAAGAAATACAATATTTCTTTTCCGTAGCTTTTTGTACGTACGTACACAAGAAAATTATAATCATGAAACTGTGTAGCCTTTTTTGAACCAGGCAATCATGATGAAATTCCTGTCTTTCATTGCGAGCAATGTTTTTCGACTAGAAAATTGGTTGAGTGTAGGTAAAATTTGGTGAAATTGAGGAAACCGAAAAATTTTGGTTTGGTAATTTTAATCGTTTGCAATTGCAACTATAAAGATCGTTATTTTTTAAATTTCAAATTGTACAGTGAGTGAGGACGAGATAATTTATCTGAGAAGGCTATGTGAGCAATGTTTGAATCTGGCCTTTATGATTACGTGAAAATGATTATCAATCCTGTAAATTCATATAATCAGAGAATAAGAAAATTGTGAAGCTATCAGTCGTATTCGGATTCTAATATGGTGTTAATATTTTACAGTCCTATTGACTCCGCTAAGCTTTGCGATTTAATTTTTTTGGTTGGGTTGAATCTTATGGAAACTTTTTAGTCAACTTACTTGGATGTATTATTTTCTGGCCTTCATCAGTCATATTTTGATGTAAGCTCTGTTTTCAAATTATAGGGGAATTAGAATCGTTGGGGCAATATTTGCCTAAGCGTATGGGGAATATGAAACATCAACGGCTCACCTATAGTCAAGTCGTCAAAATGCAATTCACCAATCACCTTCAACCAACATCATTATAGTTGTTGTGGTGCTCCCCTTCACTTTAAAAAAAATGCACTTGGGCATGAATTTACATGGCCAAATTTATATTTGTGTATCACAGATACCAGGCAAAAACTATTTTCTGGTGTGCTTTCTCAATATGAAGGACATTTACTTGCTCTAAGAATTAAAAGTTTAATACTATACGGCAAGCTATCGATAATTAAGAAGAAAATGTTGGCAAAATATTCTGCTGTAGCTATGCTTCCCATCCCAAGAAAGTATTTTATTACATATGACGACCCTGTTTAGAGCCTTTTAGTTTTATAGTGATAATGGAAATAATTTAAATGCTAAAAATTGAAGCAGATTAAATGTTACAATTAGTTCATAGCAAGCCAAAGAGCTTCAATGCTGTCTATTGCCACAATTGGACGTGAATAAAATGAATATTCCCAGGCACTAAACCATTGGAGACTACCTTTAGCTTAAGGACTGTGTAAACAGAATTTCATCTAATTACAAAACGGCTATAAATTAAAAAATAACTAAAATTTGAAAACAGTTCTATGAACAAAATATGTTTTTCAAATGGCGCAAAAAAAAGGTCCAAAAAAGCTGCGTGATTGCACACTTCTAGACTACAATCTACAGTCCTTTAACATCCGTTAGCCCAATAAGAAAGAATGAAAACAACATAGCCCTATCTCCTGCAGGCTGCAACGCAATTGCCAAAAATATACCTTAAACTTCAAATTTTCCAAAACTTTTTTCACCCATAATACTTACCGAATTCATTGCTTCATTTTGACTAAAAAATTTCTACCAAACTCGATTTCAAACTCAAGTAAATTGCAATTAAAGTTTAGCATTGCCTTGGTGGGCTCAACAAAACTGTCCCACATTTTCCATCTTTAATCAATTATTGTAAAATTTGCATGATTCCAAATCTCCATAATTTTAGCTCAACCTTTAGCGAACACTTGTTTCAATCCTACTAACAAGAATTTTTTATAAAATTCTTCTCAGTTTTTTCAAAAATTTGAAAAACACAACAACATTTTTGGAATGTGTACCAAGTTTTCAACATATATTCCTCTGTGCATTAAAAACTATTTGACCAATATTTTTGAAAGTGGTATCAAATGAAAGAGGAAACTTTATACAATCATTTTTATTTGAAACATGTTGGAGTTAAGAGGCATCTGGGGTATAAAATTTGGGGGAAATGGGAGTGGAAAGCACACAAGAGGTAGGGAAGAGATGACAGGAAGAGTTTGTTTTCATTCTAGTTGCAGAGCACTCCTTTGACGTCCGCTCATAGTCCATATAGATTCTGCGTCCCGTCTGCACATTTACCATTCACTTTGTTCCACTTTGTTTGATAACAAGTCTGTGTAAAAGTCTCTCCAATTGTTTCGCAATCATTGTTGTACCAACTCTCAAGTTCACTCTCAATTGCTGAAGAATTGTGTTCTCTTTTGTGTGAATACCACGAAAATTTTACGAAAAGTAAGTGCTAATTTTTGCAGTTATAATAGCATAGGCGGGCTTTTATCTCCCATCAAAATGAACGATCAGCTAAATTGGATTTTAACAAATTTTTAGCCTGCAAATGATTGAATTGTTGTCGTGTTCAATTAATTTGGGTTATATTTCGCACAAGGAATCAGTGTGGCTGTTTTTTTTGCTAGATTGTAGTATTTGAGCTTAGACGTTTTTGGGCGGGAGGATTTTTTTTAGCATTTTCTATTTTTTGAGACAGTTGAAGGAAGCTGAGGTAGTTGAGGATGCATTATCGAATATTGATCCATATCCATAGTAGGATTAGGCTATGGCTCATTATGCACCAACATGAACCTAATTTTTTTTATTAAATTGCAGATGTCTGCCGTAACTGAAACTGTAGCTCCAGCTGCACCAGCAGCCGCTGCCGCGCCCGCCAAAAAGGCTGTGAAGACCAAGTCTCCATCCCGGGCTGCAGCCAAGTCTTCTCACCCCACATACCCAGCGATGGTAGTGGCAGCCGTGAAAGCATTGAACGAGAAAGGAGGATCCTCTGTGGCGGCCATAAAGAAGTACATCTTGGCCAACTACCATGTGGACCCTGCCAAAATGCAGTCCCCCTTGAAGAAGGCATTGAAAACCAGCATCGAGGCTGGCACGATTTTGCAAGCTAAAGGAAAAGGACTCTCTGGATCCTTCAAGTTGGGAGGAGTAAAGAAAGTCAAGAAGGCAAAATCTGTGAGCCCTGCCAAGAAAGTTGCTTTGAAGAAACCTGCTTCTCCCAAAAAGAAGAAAGCTTCACCCAAAAAGAAGGTGGCCAAGGCTCCAGGATCGCCCAAGAAGGCTGTAGCTGCTCCTAAGACTGCAGCAGCTGCCAAAGCTGCAGCGGCTCCGAAGGCTGCTGCCGCTCCTAAGGCTACTGCTGCTCCCAAAGCTAAAGTAGTTTTGCCGAAGAAATCCGCTCCTGCAGCTGCTGCAAGAAAATCTTTGGCTAAGAAGAAAGCCGCCACTAAGACGAAAGCTCCAAAGGTGGCTAAGAAATCTGCTTCTCCAAAGAAAGCAGTGACACCAAAAAAGATGAAGAGTCCAAAAGCTCCTAAAGCTCCAAAGCCGAAGACGGCGAAAAAGGCAGCTCCAAAGAAAGCCTAGATAGATCTCCCCTTCTCCCCTTTTTTACGATAAATTCATTTTATGATCTTATCGATACCAACCACAAAACCATGAAAAATTAATTACTCATACAATATTAATTTAGATGATACTTCTATTTTACTTTTTTTAGATCTCACCATTGTATTTTATAGTTTAACCTTACATGGCTAGTTTTAGGATCATGTATCATGTATAGCATAGTAGACCAAGACCACTATGGCGTTTGGTGCGTATGCCCTGTTGTAAATATAAATACAAATCTCTGTATATTGTACAAATTATGCATAAGGTATCGACATGAATTCCAGTCAAAGAATAAATATATTTATGGATGAGTTTTACAGAAAGTACTGTCTTAGTCGTGTGTATGTAAAATATAATTTTATTATTCACTTATTCTCCGAAGCTTCAGATAACATTTGCACCATTTGCCTAGCTCTAGCATACTTTAAAGAATCAGACTCGGATGGATTCTTGGTTTGCTTTTCCTCATAATTATTTAACTGGGTTTCCATTTCGGACAAAGTAGTTTTTCGTGCATGCCCTCTTATAGAAGCTACATAGCGTAGAAGGAGTTCAAAATGGGAGTCTGAAATTACTTGGGGATCTAGGGCATGTTTAAGCAGAAATACTTGTTTTAGTTTTTCGAATTTCCAGTGCGACCGTTCGCAATCCCATAATTGGAGGTAAGAGATTGCTCCCTTCATAAGTCGAGTTTTCCCATCCGGATCTTCAGCAGACTTATTCGGGCTTGTATTGCTAGCCCGTTTTTTCTTCTTTTTCTTCTTTTTGGATTGTTTAGGTGGATCCGTTGCTTCGAGTGTATTCGCTGGTTTTTGCACTGTGCAGAAAAAATTATTAAATTGGTAGCAAGATCCAAGATCGAATGAGAACGAGCGCAAGTTTTTGGTTTTTGCATATTTTACTAACTACTCTAAAAAGCAGAAGCATACACATCTGCGACACACACACACCCCGAAGCACTTATTATTTCGAACATTGAAATTGAAGTAGAAATTGAATATAAGTAAGAAAAAAACTCAAGTTTCCGAATCATTTATTTTTGGTGGAAAATAAATTTTGGGTAAAATGAAAGCGAGTCGCTGTAAAGGTTGAAAAAATAACAGAGCACCCAAGAAAAAGTGACTAAAATTAATAAGGAGAGCTGGAAAATGCAACTTATAGGCGTAGTTCACTCAAAAGGGACATTTAATGAGTTTGCAGCTATGCTGTTTTGACGGTAAAAGTATAAACATTCTGATATTTGAGATTTGACCATTATTGTAGTTGTTGTGACTTACGTTCAGCTTTACGCTTTTGCTTCTGTTCTTCAGAGTGCCGTGCTTTCCGTTTTTTCTTTGCCGCCGGTGTTTCGAACATAGTGGGATCATACTCTAATGAAGGGTCGATTTCAGCTATAGGAGTATGCTTGAGAATCCCTTTGAGGCCCTTTGAAGAAGGTACTTTAGTTTCGACAGGCACAAATTTTGATGCTTTTTCCAAAATTGCTTCCTCAAGCTGCTTCCGCCTTTTAGGAGCGTTTCTGGGCCTCTGATTGACCGTTTCAGACATGATGAGTCTGTCTGTAGATAATGTAGAATTGTAGAATATGTAATAATGTTTTTTTCTCGAATTTACACATAATTTACATGCATTTTAAATGGGAGCCCAAACTATGCTTCTTTCAAAAGCTACACTTGGAGTTCTAGCAAACGGATTTTCAAACTGTTTGAAGTGCATGATAGCCCTTGATTTTAGCTATCATGTCACATAAAAGTTGTTGACATCTGTTCAAGATGTTTTGAGAAATTGGCAAAAAATCGAAAAAACCGCTGATTCTCACTTCGCCCCTTATGGGAATTAACACGTGTAAACTTTTTTTTCGGACACCAAAAAATAGTTTTTTGAGAATTTCTCGCCAACCCTTGATCCGATCGGGATGAAACTTGACATGTATGCATTGCTTGTTAGTAGTAACAGAATACATGAAAATTACTATCTCTGCCCTCCTAGTTATTTGTATATCCCAAAAATCTAGGTGTAAACTTTTTTTTCGGACAGAGTGTACAGAAAGTTATAGACCGCCATGAAAGTTACAAACAGGGTGCTTGAAATAGATTCGTCTGTCTATTGCAAGTCATCAAACGAATCACTGACTACATTTGCTTGTAATAAGTCTAATCTTTGCATAT
>Ga0210040_10003415_pt1 | contig 21453 bp, 20 predicted proteins | sample CryGeyCG12114_NA_FD_185462 | JGI IMG/M metagenome (GOLD analysis project Ga0210040, IMG submission 185462) | Groundwater microbial communities from aquifer - Crystal Geyser CG19_WC_8/21/14_NA (SPAdes) (version 2) | ecosystem: Environmental > Aquatic > Deep subsurface > Groundwater | place: USA...
CTGGATCAAAAGTGTAAATAAAGAAAAAATTATATTTTGTTTTCAGTTATGTGCGTATTTAAGCTATTTCTTTGGTATCCTTGAAATTCTCATATATAATATCAGCTGCGGTATTCGAAATATAATTACTATTCATTCACATCTATTTTTGATATGCCAAATGCGTGCATTTTTTTTTGTCGGTGACGGCTCTTTTCGCTGTCGGTGTTGGCTCTCTTCGCTGTCGGCTGTCTTCGCTGTCGTTGTCGGCTCTCTTCGCTGTCGGTGTGGGCTCTCTTCGCTGTCGTTGTCGGTAGAAAGTCTTGTCGTTGTCGGCTCTCTTCGCTGTCGGTGTCGGCTCTCTTAGGATTCCCTAAATTTTGTATCGTCTGATAAGTTGTCGTCTGATTGTCTGCTCAAAGGTAGATGTCAGATACTACAGAACACAGACCATTCTTTGCATTTCCATTCCATATGTACGATGTTTCATGCACGATGGAGTTACATAATGGTCCATTTGGGCTAGTTATTAAGGTACCATGTTTTTTTATTTATGTTTGTTATTTATTATATTACAATATGTATATATTCATTTGAGTTTCCTTCATTTTAATTTCAGGGCTTCAAAGGCGCTACAAATTCATTGTAGTTTGAAATACTATCGTTATTCATTGAAGTTGCTTTGACGATATGCGATTAGTGTAGTTTCCCATAGGTTTGGAATGTTCCACCCGTATACCTCGAAAGTAAAAACAGCGAAACAAAAAACAGCGAAAAAATCACCTCGACAACGAAAAACAGCGAAAGGAAATAATATCGAAACTTTGTTCTAACTGGGAAAATTCTACTAAATAAAAAGGTCTATTCAAATAATGCATGATCTATTTACTTCTAATCGAGAACTACGACGCGACAAGGCTTCGCCCGATATGTAGGAGCTCCGCCCATGCTGGAGGAATATTTCTAATCTGGCCGAGGGGGGTGTGGGGAGAGTGGGGAAGTCTTTTCGAGCACAGGCCGGAGTGTAGAAGGGAGCTGGGAAGGCCTTGGGTTCGGTAATCGCCAAAGGCGATTTCCGGCGGGCCTTCCCAGGTTCCTTCAAACGAGGGGTTGTGTGAAGCAAAAGTCTTTTTAGCGTCCCCCCACGATTCGTTGGTAGAAAACTTTTACAGTAGACTTCGAGATATTTAGTTTCTATGGATTTTTGTTTCGTTGTTATTATTTTCGTTGTTTTTACTTTCGCTGTTTTTCGTTTCGCTTAGAAACCATTCTATGTTTATTGGTTGAGGCGGTTTGGAAGCATACATTTTGGCTCAATTCATGACTTCATGGAATTCGAGGGAAAACTATTTTGACTTGTTGTAACTCAACTCTAAATCCATAGATTAAATCGTTGAAAAGTCCCTCTCCATACAAATCGTCAAATAAAATTTAACGGTTTAAGACATCATTCATTTGAAGGCACAGAAAATGTATAATGTTAATAGCAAGCAAAAATAATTATATTTGTAACATTCATGAATGTCCTATGTAAATTTCATGTGTTGTCATTTCGGCCGGGGTGTCGTACTGGATAGAGCAGTCCCCATGATACGACTCGTTGAGAATTAGCCCTTGACTGGAAGATTCGTCCTGATGGTTGGACGGATTTAATATTGGAAACACGTTGAAAATAATGCAATTTTTATTTTGCTGTCAATAATTTGTTAAAGATAAAAGTCATATTCAGTATTCCGATTATCTTGGCTCTTTATTACAAAGCCATTCATGGCAAGTCATGTAATTCAAAGAAACGGAAAAATCCCATTGCTCCACATGTTAAAGCCATAATCACTGGAAAACGCAAGTTTGGAATTTTTGAAAACACACTCTGTTTCGAACGGGGTTTCAGACAAGCACCAGTGTAACCTGAATCGATCAAATTTTGGGTCCATTTTTTAATTTAATATCGGATTTTGACAGGCTTAGGTATTTTTTTCATCATGTGATGGGTTTACTCAAAATAATTTGTTTCATATTATTGTTGGCGCTAAAGGAAATTACAACACAATAATATTACAATATAACCTGGATTCATAATTACATCTCGCTGAGGTTTATTGCATGCATACAAACTAGAAAACTTCCAAAATGTAGAAAATGGAATTTAACTTTGCATGACTTCAAAAATGCATAGATCTCAACCATAGTGACTTGCGTGAACAAGCATAGAAAATTTTTTGCAACTTACACCGGGAAACCATTGTTTTTATTATTTGGCAAGAGTTAAGGCAGGTTGAGGTTGAGAGGTTGAAAGTGGAAATAATGTTTATGTTGAAGAGGCTTTAAAAGTTAGTAAAAGGCTAATAATATAATTGGTCAACAGTTCAATTAAAGTTTTTTAGCTTGAAATACCAAAAGAGGCTTGTTTGCTCACGACAATAAACATATTTGATGCAGCGAAAATTAAATGGTAATACAATTATCTATGGTCTTATAGTCTTTTGCCGTATGCTCTGTATGATTTGGATCATAGTAATAGCAAGAATATTTGTTCTAAAACCGAACCAATATTTGTGTATTAATGTTATTTATATGCACGAATACTAGCAGTTTAATATATTAAAATGACTAGATGCTTGAATTTAGCTTTAGCGTTTGTTAATATTCTTAATCGATTTTATTTTATTCTTAAAATAACCCCCCTTATGTCACACTGGCTTTTTAATCATGTTTGGCTGACTATTTCAATAACTTAAATTCAAAATACAAATGTAGACATAATTTTGGTCTCGTAATTAATCAATTGTTTTTTGTTTGTTTCATTTTAGATGAATACTGGTTACTGGTCAATAGAAGTTCTAAGTCACCGGATAGTTTGTACCGGAAATCATACAATAGATAATATAATAGATATGAATTCCATCTGGTGTTATGTCTATTAAACCCCTGCCTAATTAAAAACTCTACTGAATCAACCTTCACCAATTTATGCTTCCTCTCTGTGTCATGATGTAGTTACAATTAATGGAGTGACAAAACACTTGAAAACATACACACTTCAACCTCACACCCATTACTAAAATCACCGTGATGTTAAGCATAACTAAAATGGTTGCTGGAAAAGTAACCACTGTTATTGCCAACGTGATAAAAATTGGTGCTATTCTTCATTGCACTGTGGAATACATTGGAGACTTCGTTATTGTACGTGAGCATGCATGAGCTTTATTTTTCGTTTGCTAAAAGTTTGTGGTTGAAAATGTTCGGCCCTAATTTTTATCTCGGAAAATATCATATATTAATTAAGTAGTATAATCCCATTTCGTTATGCAAGATAAGTTTCAGTGTAAAAACGTGTATAGATCAGAAATATTCGCTGTGCACTATTTATATTTTATAATAATATTGATTAAAGGGAATTACGGTGTTAGATATCATGATTCTTGTCTTATTCATTCAAATTATTTGCAGACATGATAGTCATTTATGCACGCACATTAATAGTTCTAGAATGCGTACTGTACTATGCCCCTCTGGTACTTTACTAGCTTTGTTTATCGAAAATCGAAATTTAAATTTGAAATCGTGTGAAAAAGCGAAGCACATAGCTTCTCGTTTAATAGCAGTTCAATATATACTAACTGTGACTATGTGAACTTTGTTTATATTTTTGGGAGAATTTACAGTATAATGACCTCAATTTAATATTGTTATCTTCCATTCTTTTTCCTTCATCATTCAAGATTCATTGCGTGTTTATTATTCTCAGATTTGAATATTGAATGAATAACCTAGTGTAACGCTGTTTCATCAAGATTTCCAAATACCGTACCGTTCATGAATCATGATCGATGTATTCGGGAAGCTGTATAATTATTTTACAGCATTTAAAACCATATATGCTTATCGAAGGTCATTGAAAGAATGGATTTGAGATATGGTAATCACGATGTGACCAACTTCAGTGTAAAGGCTTATTGTCTGATCGGCGTTATCTTTTGTCTAAGTTTAACTCTCTGGACTAACTGTATAAACTACATTATTTCAAGCCATGTACTTTTTGTGCTTAAATACAGTGTTCGGGTCCAAGCATGGAACCCAATATAAAAGACGACGATGTTCTTCTCACTGAACACGTCTCTGTTCGAATGAATCGACTCTCTCGTGGGGATGTGATCATCACGCGATCTCCTATGAATCCTCTTCAATATATTTGCAAAAGGATCCGAGCTGTTCCTGGCGACAAACTGATACAAACTGACGGCACATTTCTCTATGTATGTTCATTATGCCATCTAGCCGTAGTAGTATTCCTTCCTCTCTTAAAAAGTGTACTAAACTTAATGAGTTCTTAGATTTTGCTAGATAATCTAGTGTTAGTCTCCCACAGTAGAGTACATTACCTGCTGTCCAATACTAAAAGAAAGTCATCTGCCTAACATACGTTTAGCTTTACTTATACAAATTACAAATATCGTTTACGCTTTTAGTTTTAGTTTGTGTATTGCATGATTACATATAAATAAAATCCAGAGGTGTACCTTAAACGTACAGATGCAATGTAATCGGGGTATAACATGCAAGTGTAAAAATCATTGTTACAGGTCCCCAAAGGCCACGTGTGGGTGGAAGGGGATAATCATGGAAACTCCACAGATTCTAGAAATTATGGACCAATTCCTATTGGATTGGTAAGGGGACGTGCTCTGCTTCGAATATGGCCTTTACAAAGCATCCAGTCGTTTTAATATGTTAAACTGTTGGTATTCTTACACACAAATACATTCATACGATTCATACATAAATATTCTTGCTATGATCCCCTATAGTCTTATAGTTAATATTGACGTCCATATGATTTAGTTTTCAATATTGTGTAAATAAACAATGGATTTTTATCTTTTGTTCTCAATTTATATTCTACAATTCATGTATGGTTATAGTACTACTACTTCTACTAGTGCGAGCTGCTTAAGATGATATCACAAATAGGCATAATAGTCAATTTCTCCAGTGAAAATCGAAAGTATTCATAACCATAATTGGACTTTACACATGCATAATAATCACACACTTATGTAAAAGTGTATGGTATGCAATTTGCGCTTGCTATTTAGCGTCGATAAAAATATGATAGTCATAAAACTTAGAGTCCAAATTTAATTGCTATGATTTAATTGGGAACGCAAATCGTAAATCGTTAGAGGCGATTACATTACAGTTACTAGCTTTTAAAATATGCAATAGTTTGTGTTTCCGAGACAAAAGTCATGAAAACATGGTCCATAATTTCATATTGTAAGGAATTGTGGAATTAAAAATGTATTGCAGTTTCTGCCAAGGGATTTTTTTCAGTCTGCTTGATTTCCAAGGAGCAAATTCTTATTGTGTATATTTTTATGCGTATAAGATATGACTTGTTTAATAAACAATGACAAGGAAATAATTTTATATTGCATGCTTATTAAACGTGAATTTGATAGCACCAACTTGCTACCCTCTGGTAGTTAATTTAAAATGCACCAGAATATTAAATCGTTCTAGTGCATGAACTGGTCTTGCGTAATTTTTTAGAGATCTGAAATTTGATCTCAGTATTCTGTACTTAGTGACTGACCCATCTTCCAAGATCTTGTAATCCAACAGAGTTATTATTAATTCAAAATGTAAATGCTTTAATTCGTTGCGATCCCCGTTTGAAACATTACGGATAATGTGTTGCATATTTGCATGAAAATACATGGTGGCTGATTTATTACATAAGGAACGTCGCCATGGGGACCGTCACAAAAAGTGGCCAAAAACAAGCTAACGACAACAGATGTAAGGAAGAAGAAATAACTAACACAGCTCAATCCTTCTTTGACTTCTGATCAGAGCACACTGTCAAATTTTTCTCATCCACCATCTTATCATTTTGCTTCTCGCAACCTTACTTTTTCTTCTCACATCCATTCTTAACGTTTCGGCGTAAAAAAAATTGGTGTTAGCGTATTTTTTAGTGTTCAATTGTCAAGAAAACTAATTATCCTTAATTTTTTCTGCTCGTTTGCAAATTCCAGTTTATTTTGGATTGAACTTTGATTGCTGTAGGTGGTTTACATACATTCGTAGTGCAATAAGACGAGAGAAACCAATGGGAGCCAAAGTGAATCCTGTATCCATCAAGCCAACTGCTACTGCACCCGTAAGTTTTGTTTTATGATCATTTTATCATCTCAAAACTATTTCATTGCAAGGCGAAAAGGCAATTCATTTGAACCATGTAATTCAAAACTGATCTCAAATTGGTTTAGTTGCATCATTTGAAACCGAATGATTAGTTTTTATGACCACATGTTGTATACCCATTACTTTTTTCTCCTTACCTAATTCCTCATTTTTAGTGTAAGATTTCATTGTGGGAGCTGGGCATATTTTCTATAGTCTAGCATCTCTATACTTTAGTTACATGATTGTGTAAGTAAAACATGGGTTCCAAAGTGCCAGTTCCCATGGAGAAACTTTATCTGTAATTCTGTAACGACTTAGTATTATAAGTTCGTTGGTACAGGCTGCGTTGTGACGAGCTGAGTTGAGGCTTGTACTTCCATGAACTTCAAGTCTCCTTTTCTTTCCTATCTTTTGACCTTAGGACATACGTAAACTAGTGCTTATTAGTAATCGGAATTTTTAATATGTGCCTGAGATCATTTTGTTTACAAGTTTTTCACTCATTTTATTATGTTTTTTCAAAACTTGGACGTGTACTTAGACGGCAAAATGGCTTTGTAAAATATTTCATTCATTTATTCATCAATCAGCTAATGTACTTGCTTTCATGCTATAAACTAAACTATGCATCACTCTGAATCAATTTTGTTAATCCAATACTTGCCGAACGAAAGTGAAAAATATTTTCATAGTCTTGGACTCCACATGTTTCTCTTTCTAGTTTTATTTTTTGAGGGGCAATTTGTTTTCTCTTCATGCATGTTTACTGGAATTCTTATGAAATCAGACTGCGGTGAGAAAAAAGTTAGATGAGTTTAGACTCGTCCTAGTACAGCATATCTAATCTCTAAATGCGTCTAATTCTCTAAAAGCATGACTCATATGTATATAAATTGCTCCTCCACCAGATGCAGATAAGAAGGACCAATATGCAAAACTTAAAATCAACTAATCTCTTTTGTCTTACATTCGACTTACCCATTAATGGTAATATATTATATGTTTCAAATACTAACAACGCTTGGCTTTTAACAGATTATATTTGTTTATAAAGTAACCCCTGTTTACAGGTTATCTGCACAATACCACGCATGCCACTTCCGTTAGAAATATATTTTCATTTTTCATCGTTTTCCGCTTGCATATCAGATATGTAAAGCCAAAAAGACAGCATCAAAAGATACAGAGATACAGACTGAAGCTTTATTAGCTGGCATTATCGCTGACATAATATGTATGTGAATGTGACTCGAGTACGCATTCGTACGGATTGAGTTGGGCACCAACAATACGATTAGTTAGTTGAGTGAATTGGCTTGTGCGTGCGTCTATGCACGGCGAAACGGCGAATGGACATTTTGTATTGCATATAGGAAAAATCAATACACACTTAACACAAGTGTGGAAATATGACTCGATCGTTTACACCATAAGTATAGGGAGACAGTGAACTGAGGGCATAGACAGCTAAAAGAGACCACTGTGTATACGCAGAGAGAGAGAGAGACAGAGAGAAAGACTATAGTTGGTGGTTTTCTAGAGAAAGGGAAAACTTCGTGTGTGTGAGTTTATTGGTGAAAGAGTCTGCTTTTTTATCAAGGGTTGAATGATCAGCTGGGTTCAGCTTTTGGCATCTTCTATTTACTAGTTAGTTAGCTAGTGATTGTCACAGGCACAAGACTGTTCAATTAATGATTTAATTGTGGTCAAAAGGGATATCTGGGCCAGTGCGTAGGATCATCATTGTTGTCTCTGCAAGCGAGGCTACTTGTGACGTTGTCCGTACATTTGCAAATGTATGATTCTTAAGTGGTTAGTTTCCGAAAAAGTACTTCTCGTGTCATGTCTACGGCGACACTGATTTACTGTTATCATGGAGCCCGGAGCATCTAGTTGACGGTTTCATCCCTATTAGTCTTTTGTTCCTTTTTTGTCACGGTGCCATACAACTCTCCATTGTTATTTCGTCTTGAGTGCGTTTTTATTATAGTTTTTAAAATTCTGACACACAGCTTCCCTTCAAAGATTGGTTAGTTTTCACATGAACGATACTTTTGGTCGTGTATTTAATGGCTTTTGATTTACATGATTTAGCTTGATTTAGATGTGGAGGTGAATATTGTTGACGATTTTTTTGCAAGAATCTGGTTTTGGTTCTTTCAGAAAGCCAAGAATACTAAAATGGGTAGCGCAAAAGGAAATAAAGGTAAACTCTTCGTCATGTTTACGATGACGTTCACCTTTTTTCTGGTTGAGATCTCAGTAGGATATGCTACTAATTCAATGGCCCTCGTCGCTGACAGTTTTCATATGTTGAGTGATGTGGCTGCGCTAGTTGTTGCTTTTGTCTCCGTTAAGGTATTGTATTTACTTCTCAAGAATATGCACATATGATGCGTATTTCCTTTAGATTAAATATTTTTGATAATGTGGATTTAAAAATGTGCTTTCAGATTTCTCCTAAAAAATGGTCTAAAAATACATTTGGTTGGGCAAGGGCGGAAGTGTTGGGAGCTTTAGTCAACGCTGTTTTTTTAACAGCACTTTGCTTTTCCATCACTGTGGAATCTGTCAAACGGTAAAAATTGTTCATACTGTTCCTGTAAATCCTATATGCATGATTCCAAATCAATTCATCATATTTGCTCCTTTTTTAGATTTATACATGTTGAAGAAATAGATAATCCCAAACTTATACTATGGGTGGGAATATTCGGTCTCATTGTAAACGCTATCGGACTGTGCCTGTTTCACGGTAAATTGCACTGCACGAATCGACAAACTTGCGTAGTTTATTTGAACTACTTATTTTATCTCGCTTTTGCTGGCATAGGTCATGGTGGTTCCGGTCATTCTCATCATACAATAAAACAACAGAATCATCTCACACAAATAGTAGCTACAGACGACAATGAAAATGACGAAAGAGTTACATCCCCTGAAAATGCTCCAGTTCAGCCACCAGCTCACAAGCCAAAAACTGCTACTCAGGTGCGACCACAGAAACCAGCCACGATACATTTGTGACCACTTAGTTCCTGGTTGCTGCGTAGTAAAAGTCAATGAAATCGCTTGGGAATTTTATTATATCTATTCTGCATCATATTTACGTACGATAGATTAAATATTTATCAAAAAAACTTCCCCAGTTTTGCGTTAAAAAAAATCCTGAATAGCCAAAATTTCAAAAATCAAATCAGAAACCTAGGCGGAGTATAAGGAAGTCATGAAAATAAACGCACTTCGCTCATCTCATTCGTTCTCCTTTTCCACTGAAAGCTTGGAAACCCTTTTTGAACCCATGAAAGCCGTCAAAATTTTTCGATTCTGGGAACCAAAACATGACTTTAGCTCCAGAGGGTCATAATACCAAATCCGGGACCCCTTTTTTATCGTCAACCATGGACCTTTTTTACCGGGTAGTAAATTTCATTAAAAGGTCACTAAGGTGGAGTTAAAATATAGACGCACATGATGTATACGACCTAGTAAGGTCAAAAGAATTACTAGGGCGAGTATTGACCTATAATTTAACTTATTACTTGATCTACTTTTCTTCACTATTAGATTTCAAGAGTTTTTTGACATGTTGATTTCGAATTTTTACGCACTTTTCACTGTAGGTCATGTATACCAAATTTGTGAATGATAGTTTTATTTCCACCGTTTAACCTTTATACTACACGATAACTTTAATTACCCGGTAAACAAGGTCCATGGCTGAATAATCGGTGATGTCAATATCAGAACCCATAAGTTCATATTTGACTAGAAAATTCACAGAAAAACTTAAAGTTTATCCACCCTCTCATACCCATATGGTATAAATCAAGATGTTGACTTCTGGAATGATCTTTCCTAGTAAGCAATACTAACCGTTAACGAATAAAAATCCGGGATTGCCAGACTCGCTATCGTGAAGGGAACCTCAAAGCCGCTTGATTTTGTTTTCAGTTTAATAAAGTGAAAGAGATCGGTTTACCCTTTTCTTTAAACTAGGTCATAATTTGATCTTAAGGTTCCTTATCTGTGTTTTAAATTCGACAGTGCGGTATTTTATAATAGCATTGTGAACTTCTGGTAAGAACTAATTTTGGAACGAGCCGGTAAAATGATAGTCAATTTGGGTGGCATTTGGAGGGTATGGGCACTGATCACTGATGGGCAATTTGTAACTGCTGGTTCATGGTGTTATATTGCATTATTTTGCCTATTTAGTACTATATAGTACTTATACGTTTTATGATCGGCTTCGTTGTTGGATTTCAATCTCCTTAATTATAATTTATTTTCAACTAGATGAACATGCGAGGGGTTTTTCTCCATATTATGGCTGATGCACTTGGATCTGTAATCGTTATTATATCTGCTCTGATAATCATGTTGACAGAATGGGAATACCGAATGTATGTTGACCCTGCTCTCAGTTGTGTCATGGTGACATTGATTCTTTATTCTGTCTGGCCTCTTTGTAAGCTCATTAATCTTAAATCACCATTTATATGCGGGGAATTATAATATAATGCTCAAGGATTGATATTTGTATTTTTTAATATCACAGTGCATGAGTCGGCGCTTATTCTGCTACAAACTGTTCCTACGCACATTCAAGTAATTTACAACTTTTGTAAAAACAGAGTTTTTATGCTTTTTTATAAACCATGAATGTTATTTGTTATATACTATAGATTGACGACTTGCAACGAAAGTTGGTCCAAAAAATTGACGGCGTTATCGCAGTACACGAATTTCACATTTGGCAACTAGCTGGGGATCGTATAATCGCATCCGCTCATATTCGTTGCCGCAACTTAACCGATTATGTACAGATTGCGGAGAAAGTAAAGGAGTTATTTCACAACGAAGGCATTCATTCTACTACTATCCAGCCTGAATTCAGCGAAGTAAGTTATTTGCTAATGTCCGGGCCCCACATTATGCAACTGCTAAACGCAGTCAGTAAAGAGAATGGCGGCTGTATACCAAACCAAATATGTTTCGGGCCTTGTATGGCAGTTATATGATTTCGACTTGTCGAATCAAATCAATCGAATACTACATTATGACTACAAAAAGCCATTCCTTTCACTAATAAACTAACACGTTATTTTTGTAGCAATATCAAGGCGAGCGAAGGAACAGTGGATCATCCGACTGTTTTCTCCCATGTCCAGAACCTGTGTCAAACGAGACTGATTGCGCAGCTCAGACTTGCTGTGGTCCTTTAAAAGGTGGCACTTTAGAAAGTATTGATGTCGTTCACCCAGCAAGAGAGCAGCTTTTACCAAATGAATCCACTTAGTCCACACCACATTCTAATACGACCTAAATAATGTTCTCATTCATACTACATACACATTTTTATATTCTTATTACCATGTTTAATGCTAGTATACTATTTAACGTCTATACTATGCATTTTTAAAGAAAAAGTGCAACATTGAACAACAAAAACCAATGAAAAAAACCAAGTTTAAGCAGCACCAATCATCACCAATGATATAATCGTCAATGCACTCGAATGCAGTGACGACGACATCCCAAATCTCTTGTAGAATATTGTAGCAAAAGTGCTATTGCAACACGAATGAAGTAATGTAACATAAGTGCAAACATTGGTAGAGTGAATAAGATCCTGCATGAACGTGTACATGTGTATTATGAATTGAAATATTTAACACTATACTCTATTGATTGTAATAAATTGTTGAATTATATGCATGCATGACTGGTACGTAATTTAATTGCTTGTGAGAAGCTGAGAAGGGCTTGGAAGATTTGACTTAGAAAACGTGCATTATGTCCACTGATACTGTTCTAAGTACTAGCAATAAATATTGTATCTTCATATTATTTCCATATAATTTATTTGTCGTGGGAAAAAAGATCAACCAGATTTGACAAAAATCGAAATATTAATGCAGCTACATATGTGAATAAATATGACAGTGATCATCTCAGGTTAAAATGGCTACTTTTAGATTATACATTTTTATATTTTATGCTTTTAGAGTGAACAATGACTTCGGATAATAATTTGATCACGGATTGTTTTTAAATACTCACAGTAATTTTCTTTGCTAACTAATGACTTAGATTCGATAAAGTAATTATCCATCTTTCAGGTTGCAACACTTCCAAAACTACCTTGCGGAGGCCTGTACAGTTTTGGAAGAGTCATTCTTTGAAATGAGTTGAATGCATATTTTCGTTGACCGATATTCTTCAGAGTGTTTTCTCTCCGACAACCCTCACTACAAAAATATTGAGAATGCCATATTAACATATTGAATCTTGAAGTTGGAGTTGGACCAATTAAGTCATCATTATCATTACACAGAAGTTAATGCTGGAAGTTGACAAGCGGTTAATTAAATAGGATACCTTCGCATAGCCTCCAAGGCAGACTCGAACTCATGATCTGATAAATCATACTCTTCACGAAGTACATGGCACTGCTCCAAAGTTACTGACATTGACGTTCGATCTTTTCCACTCTTACAACTCGTGCAGCGTAATCCTGAGTGTACAAATACAGTTTCTATGTTGAAAAGACTAGTATTTGTTTTTATTTTTCGCATTTTGAAAGTGACATACCGAATAATCTTCTTGTAATCTGCGCTGCAAGATGAATTATTTCCACATTTTTGTGCTTTTTCGATAAAATTTCTTGATGCATTTGATCCACAATTGAATCTAAGTCAGAATCTAAAATCGAACAAGACCCTAAAACAAACAAGCGAAACATACTTCCATCAGAAATCTAAAGTGATCACAAGTAACACTAACACTACATATAATGCTTGCATAGCATATAATCAGATTAATGCATACCTCTGTTTCCTACATTAGACAAAGGAATCGTCAGCTTCTTGAATCGACGATAATACTCATTCAACTTTGCAAAGTTATATAAGTTGCATTTATCTTGTGGTTCAATATTACCCAGCCTGTGGGCGATTGAGGCCTGCTCATTGATTCCAACACTAAAAAATACTGGCGTTATCATAAAACTTTTCGGGCCACCGAGCATGGCAAATACTGACTGAGGTACTGTGAGAAAAACTTTCAATCGCATTCTACATCCCTGGATTTTGACTGCAGGGGGTACATGATCATCGCTCTCTTCTCTCGTTTCACCGCGAACTAACACAAATTCCACTGAGCAAAGGTCATTGATAGCTACAGTCATGTCGTTGAACATTTCAGCTTCGTGAGATCGGTAAGTAAGTAGAGAGATAAAAGAGACCAGTGGACCAACTCTCGTCAATACATAAAGGAATCCAATTTCCACAGGGCGACACCACAATCGAGCCATAAGAGCTGTCACTACAGTCGTCAACTATATGGCAAACAAAAAGAAGTACAATATACTTGCAGTCCAAAAAGTATAAATCAACATTTACTAGTAGCTGTATTTGCTGTATGCATAAAACTTACCGAATGCGAAAAACAGACATCTCTTCTGTATTTTATAATAAATCCTAACTGAGTTTTTTCATCATTTTCCTGCAGTCTAAATATGCTATGGGCAAGACGACATGTTTTCAGAAGTCCATCCATAGCTAGTCTCAACTTCTTGGCACTTGCTTTCAGTTCTTCGCTCCAGTCAACGTTGTCCAGCTCTTCATAAGTAGACGCATCATTATTATTATTGCTACTTTCAAACCCACTTGAATCATGCACTTTGCTTCCAGATGACCCACTATTTTCAAACGATCGGCTGCCCGCGACAGACGCTAGAACTCCAATTTTACTTTTTAAACTGATAACACTGGCTTGGATATTTAGTTGAGTAAGCTCCCATGGCTCAGGTTCTTCTGAAGGCCGGTAGTAATTAGAACTAGGTGCGTCTAGGAAGGAACCAATAATCTCTTCCAAGCCGAGTCCCGAATCTGGTGTGATATTATGCGACTGCTCATCTCTCTTTTTACGAATTAATTCAGAGAATGAGTGAGCAGGAGAGCTTGGTGGATCCAACTCATCATCCAGGTTGTCTTCATAAGATGCAAAGCGACCTAGAGATGAGGATGCAAGCTTTTTGTCCTCGAAAAACTCCAAAGCTTCTTCAATTAAAGATTCTTCACATATGTGTAACAAGTTCCCACACTATATAGAAAAGTACAAAATATTATAAGTAGAATAATTAAAAAATTGAAATTATCGGTCAAATATAAAATATTATGACAGCAATACATACCCTTTGGTATATTTCTCCAACATAGCAATTCATTTCTTGAATCTTTCTTTCCTTCGCAACTTTGACAATCAACTGTAAACGCTCTACAATTTCTCTTCGTAATGTTTTGATTTTCTGAAAAATCATCAAAATCAAAACTTGTCAAAAACTATAGCAACAGTTTTCAAAAGGCATCTGAAGAGAAAACAACTAGATAGTATAGTTAATAGCATGAAGGCATCATTAAATAAGCTAAATACCTGAATGCAGTCTGCTGTCATCAGAACTTTGCTGGGAATGAAAAATGTTGACTTATGGGAGTCTTTATTTTCCCCACATCGTTTCCATTCATCAATAATTCTATATTCAAAAAATTCAAAATATTTAATGCTATTAACATTAAAGTGAATTTGTTCTGATTGAATGGAATGGATCTATGCATATTCACTTTTATTACTAGATATTTTTAATAAAAGCACTTAACAAAAAAAATCGTGTACCTGGAAAGACCCCCTTGTTCATAACCAAGAGCATACGCAGTAAAAGCTCCCACGGTAATCACATCATGGAATCCACTTTTGCGAAGAGTTTCATTTTGTGCCCAAATTCTTTGCAGGTGTAGATTTACGGGAACAAATTCGTACTCGTCGGCATCTTTCATAGCACTGGGCTTGAAATCGTCTACATAACAGCAAAATTGTGAATAAATGGTACTAAAAGTGATGAAACTATAAACTATGAGTTCGTGATATTCACACGTCTACATAAAAACATTCAATCACAAGCTGTACTACTACCCCCCCCCCTCCTTACTGAGTATATATGACACATTACCTTTGTATTGCTCTAATTGCTGAACTCGTTGGTTATAAAGATTAACAATAGACATGTGTTTTTCCATCAAATCGACTTGCTTAGAGTGCCATGGCTCCATTAACTCGCCTAAACCAATCATTTCCTGCAGCAATTCTTTTTCCTCTCCAGCCCAGATACAGCTATAACCACAAATTAGCAAGCAGTGAGTTAAGACTGGTCACAAAATTAAACCTTAATCAAGAAAAACAATCAATATCAATAATCAATGCTTGCTGGCTCACAGTAACTGCTGCGGAAGAGAAAAAGAGTATTTTGATTCGGCCATTATTTCTTGCACAAATATTTCACCGCCAAGTCCGGAATGAAAACGGTATGTTTGAAGATAAGGATTAGCAAATAAATTTTTAACAGATGTTTGAACTGTAAAATTTTGCTTTGTAACAAACTTTGAAGGTAACGATTGTGTGCGCCGATGTGAATATATCTGCAGAATAACGGTACAGTTAGCGCATTAGAATGCGGAAGGAAAGAGAAAGCAATGCATGAGTAACTCTATTACAGCATTCACATACGTATGCTTTTGGTTGGCAAATACTAGTACGACATGGAGTAGACTCGGTGCTTCCACCTTCTTCTTTTCCCAAATAATAGAGAACGATGGTTAGAAATCCAGCTTGTGATTCCAAATTAGAATTCAAATTCAAACGAACTCGATCCACCTCACGCAATGCAGATAGAGTAGTTACGACTTGCCCCAAAAAGGTCTGCGTTCCACTACTTCTTTCCCGCACACTGTACACAGTAAAAAGAAGCTCCGTTTTTTCAAGCACAAGCCCATCACTCTCTCGAAAACTCACGGTGCATAAATATGACGGATTACTAGTTTTCTGAAAAAAAATAACAGTAAAATCGTGAATGAACAGTTTGAATGTTATTAAATTCTTACAATGCTCCAACTTAAAATCCCTACAAACCTCAATAATCTCTGTTGTCGCATATTTTGTCCATTGCAGCGTGGGTTTATTTCGAACATGAACAATGATTCGAGCACTAGGAGATCTTCCATAGCTGTCACATCTAAGGTTGTCACAAGAAAGCGTGATGACGAAAATCGGACATTCCGCTACGTCGTCAACATGGCCACTGCCCTTTAAAGTTGATTTGGTTTCTCTTCTATTTGCAACGCAGTCAGAGTTTGACAATCGACTTTGAATTTCCAACTTTAAGTTATTTAACTTAGCTTTCATTGTAAAATATCCAGCATTATTTAATGCAGTTATCCACGATGCCCGTTCTTTTGGAGTGGCAGCACTGAACACGTAAACGCCACTTTGTCCACGAAAATCTACCAAAAAAAACACGTTGTAAGATCTAACAAAAAGAGAGTACACAAGTGAAAAGTTGCACGGTCTTTTTTGAATAACTTACTTATTGCAAACAAGAATCCAGGTGCATTTTTTTCTGGTTCAATTTCAGCAACTGTGCAGTATTCCAAAACAATTAGCCCATATGGCTCGGACCAATGGTTTCCCGATTTCAAATAGAACAGAAGATTTCCTGTGAGGCGACACCATCGTTCAGTGAAATCTATAACGACAAAAAAAATTCAACTCAAAAACCGGATACCAGGGCCAATCAATAAAAAATTCTATCGATTTGATAATCATCGCACATGTTAACTTACTATAGTTGCGACGAAAAAATCCATCACATCTCTCTCGAAACGATAACAGCCCTTCCTTTTCATATTTGTTAGGCGATTGGTTAGCAAGGGACTCTAACTCATGTTTGCTATATCTCATGGTAAGCTAACTGCTACCACGATTGAAATCTCGTTAGATAGATGACTGTCAAATACCTGATGTTAATGACTAATCAAACTGTGGGTTTCAAATAATTGTGCACCCATACAAATAGGATCATTGCTTCCAAACACTGGGAACCACAATAAAACTGAATTTTTTAAACAACCTCACTACACGGATGAGCTTTTTGCTCCTCAATATAGATGTGCCATTCACTATTCATTTTTATCAAAACAAAATCTGATCAACAGGGGTATCGGCCCGATACTATCGGGTTAATCGGGTCGGTTATCATTACAGGTAAGTGTTGGTTATACACAAAAACTTAACGGAACGGAAATGTAAATTAATATTTCACAGATGCATCTCGCTGACCCTATCGTTTGTCCGAAGCCTTCGATATCTATCAATATACGCTACACTCTAAAAGCTTCTATATATAAATACACAAACAAAATACAACGGAAAACTGCGAATCTATGGCATCAAGCTACTTTCACCATATCCACCATATAATATGAATATACACCTAGCGTATTAGCATTTACCTTAAAAACCTAACCTACATATTCTCGTTGTACGCATTGTAGATATTGTAGAATGCTTTCACTTCAGGAAAAGTGTGCGACTAGCGAATAACAGCCTATATGATCGCGGTTTGCTTTACGCTGTCGCTTCACATGTTGGAAAGAACACAATGTGAGAGATTCTGGGAACTGAATTGATATTTTAATTGCATTCAAATTTGCGATAGTATTTGTGCTCAGTGAGAGAATAAACTGCTTAGAAAAGACAGTGAAACTTTACATAGCGTAAGCAACACGGTCTTCATTAGGAATAGGAACAGGAAAGGACTCACCATATAGGTAGCATTCTAAAGCCAGTTAAATATAATCAACAATATATGCATTGTTACTATATAGGAAGTTTACTGTGTGTTATTTTGGTTTTCAGTTCTGGCGAAAGGAATTGGAGCTTGTTCGTCATGTCTTGTTAGTATGATTTCGGATGGAGAACCGGTCCTTCTATAGCAGAAGACCCTTACCAGTTGTAAAATCTTCGTCAACTTCACGAGAGTATGACTTTGATGAAAGTCTAATTGATAAAATCTTATGCGCTCCAGATAAAATAAATATTCCTGAGAGATATATTCCGGAAGCTGAAGACCTGCCGCCTGAAGAAGAGAGGAAACGTTTAGAAAAAGCAGAAAAAATTTGTCGCCTTTTATCCAAATCGAATGGAATTGCACCCATTCCTCCAGTTGTATCCAATCGCTTAACATTATCATCTAAAGATTTGTCCAGAAACGAGCTTACACCAGTTCGAAACCGGAAAGTGGTTAATGAAACTGCAACTCATTTGCAGCATTGCTCATTCCAATACAAATCAGAAGATTTTGGATTCGAATCTTCTTCGCACAGTCAACCTTGTAGCCCTGTAAGGAGAGCTGCTAGATCCTTACAAAATCAAGCTTTGTTAAAACAAACCAAAGGAGCCAGCCAAAGTTCTGCGAACTGCGACTGGTCGTTAGCAGGAGTCAGAATAAGCCCGTCTTCTTCTACATAGTACGTTTTTTCTTGCCAAAATTCCATTACACATTATCTTGCTATACTTATGAGCCTGCAATGCTTTCACGATGCCCCTATGCTGTTGCTGTTGACGATATAATTATTTTGTCACGTCGTTTATAATTGTTATGTCATGTTGCCGTTGCCCTTTCTTACAGCCCGGCACCGGCAGCAATACCAGCATCAAGTTTCACAAGAAACAATTACAATTTTAGTGATCTCTACGGCACACGGGGAACCCATTTAAACCAAAATTCTAGGGCTAGGTCAATCTCAAACAAGCCTCCTCTTTCAAGATTTAGTAACACTATTGATTTCAACATACCTGGTCCTGCTTCATCTTCGTATGAAACCAGAGGGGAGGAGATAAGAATCCCGAAAAAAAGTACTCAACGAGAGGAATTTTTGCATTTGCAGCACAATCTTGCTCGTGAAGTTAGAGATAGAAGTCGAATTGTAGCAGTTCAAGCTACAGCATCGAATCCGTCTTATCATTGTGGTGACACAAGTCCTTCATATCAGTTAGTTCTCAATTAAGGTTGTTCTCTTGATGACATGTGCACTGTGCACATGTGCCACTGCTATGTATGATAATTTAATATAAGTCAGAGAAATTATGTAACACGACTATTCTGCATGAAATAGATTCAGTCTTGCTAAATCAAAAATTGTATTTTTTCGCAGTTATCGCGACCCGTCTCCTCCCAGCCCGGTTAAATTGCCTACAGTTCAGCAAAGAGAAGGATTTTTCACTTAATAAATGCATCCTGATCTGGCCACTCACTTGCATTCTGCAGAGTGCAATCTGTTAATTGAAGCATTCAAAAAGTGTCATCAAGATGTAAGTTTAGTTCAGCTAAATTTTCCATTAATTTGATGTGTACTTTTGTCGTAATGAAAAAAGTTAATTTTTCCGATATCCTGTGTGGCAGCATAAGTTGGGGAAATTTTTTGGAGCATGTAACGAGGCAAACTCTCTTATGATTAAATGCCTGAAACAAGAAGTAAGTTTTATATTTTCTTCGAAGACTTTAAGCTTAGATTAGTCTATTATTATTACTCTCTGGAATCTGTGTAGCTTAAGGTAAAACGTAAAACAATTAAATTATTTGACACGTGTTTAATATCCACAGAGGATAATTAGAAGACAGAAAAACCGAGACGAATCGTTGGCACGCTACAATCGCAGAGATACCTCAAACAAAGAGGGTTAAGGATTTTTGCTGCTCAAAATCGTGTCGAGTAATCTATTTTGTCGTGTCATTTAGTATTATTGTGTTATCAATAAAAGAATGGGAGATACTAGCATTGAAGAAGACTATATGAAGAACTTCGATTTGTTGAACGAAGAACGTAGTTATGAAAAGCGCTATTTACGGGACCCGAAAGCCGGTGACTGTATGCTGAATGCCTATAGCAATAAGGTGTGTGTGGTTACATTAGCTCCTGCTCATCCCATTATCAAAAACAACCTTGAAGTGACCTCTATTTGTTTTCAAGTAAGCATTTACTTGCTTTTATAGTAATTATGTTATCATGTTATGCCGTGTTTAATTTTATGTATTCTTCACTTCGTTCATTGTGCTTAGTATGAAGAAAGTAATGTTATTATGAATAGGCAAATCAAAAACTAAACCGCATGGATAACTGCGCGTCCGGGAAGAAAAAACTTGGTGCTCAATTGTTGTCACAAAATTCTATTTTGTGCACTGTAAGTTTTGTTAATTAATTACAATTTCTTAGTTTGTTACCTTTTTTATGTTTTCATTTAAAAAATACAGGTTCAATGCAAAGATGTTGAATCTCCATTCGTCATTCGTTCAGGAATTGTTGGTAAACTACTGGAGATGAACCCCAACCTTGCGGATGCTCCAAATTTGATCAAATCCATCAACTTGGGATACATAGCTATTATTTTGCCAAAGCGAGGAGAGTTTGAGCGTGAAGTAAATCGGTGGCTGACCACAGAAAATTACTTAAAGCTTTTCGATGAGGTTGAAAAAGACTAACAATGTTTGAAGTTTGGGAATTTTTCTTTTCATTGTATTGATAGTTATTAATTAAGATTAGCTGTTCTGTGTAGATATATTCGTTTACAGAAAGTACCATTTGCGAATGATTGATGATATAGCAGGGTAGAGCAGTGGAATTTTGAATTTTAACCCCTCTTCGACATTTACTTTTTGGATTGGCGCCCTGTTAGTTTATTTTGCTTTACAATTAACTCTGAACTAAAACTACCAACAAAAATATGTTATGCAGCTATTTTAGCTCGAATTTCTTTTAATATCGTCGAGACCACAGCTAAGACCCTTTTAATAGTTTTTCCACTATCCCATTTTCAAAAAACAAATATTCAGAAAGTTAAAATAGTGACATGTATAGAGCATTCTTACGTAGAGTTAGGCTAATAATGTTATAATGGACCTGGGACTATCCACATAATTCATATAGTTCCGAGCTCCGGCTTATAAGTTAACATTTAAGTAGATGTCTTGCGTGTATTTGCTGTCGCGCTGTAGATCTGTAAATATGTTGCTGATTGTTAACAACTTTAATTAGCGAATTATTCAGCGACTAGGGGGAATAAACCATTGTTATACAATGGACGTATAACTATTCCCACTCCCTTTCATTCATTCTTCTGTCCAGTTCATCGAGCTACATAGGGACCATACTTCGCCATGGGTGAGACCTGCGGGGGGGGGTTAAAATCGTCAGGCGAGATCGGCCCCGAAGGGGCCAGCCTGACGAGGGCGCTAGAGGGCCCGGCAGGGCGAAAAATTTTTTCAGACATCATAGTCTTATGGCCAGCTTCAAGGAAATTTTAAAATTCACCTATTTTTGTTTGCATATTACTGCATATTTACTATTTTTCATTACTTACTAATTTTGTTTGCATTGTAATACC
>Ga0210040_10003416_pt1 | contig 21453 bp, 6 predicted proteins | sample CryGeyCG12114_NA_FD_185462 | JGI IMG/M metagenome (GOLD analysis project Ga0210040, IMG submission 185462) | Groundwater microbial communities from aquifer - Crystal Geyser CG19_WC_8/21/14_NA (SPAdes) (version 2) | ecosystem: Environmental > Aquatic > Deep subsurface > Groundwater | place: USA...
TAAGTTGCCAGCGATGCTTTTCTCATTAGAATCCTAGAGTCTTAAAGTGCGGTCATTTCGACCTGATTACTTTCCTTATGACAAACTAAAAGCTGTGCCTAGAATTAATTTCGTTTTGCGCAGCTAGTATTATTTCCTTTTACAAGTGTGCAATCAGCGGAACAGTTTCTCTCATTTCCAGGTAACAGTTTGTATTTTTTTACACGGCTACTGGCTTTAGTCAGTTAGTATTAGTAATGCTAAGTTTACAGGAGTCATTGAGTTAGTTGTAGTTACATTTTCTAATGAATCGTACATGAGTTGTTTAACTGCATAATTAAAATTTATTTGGCTCAAGTGGTCCAGTGCTAAAGGGAAATACATGACATTTGCTTTGCGCGTCTAGTATTATTGTTATGGGAGAATCTATGGTGCTTAAATGAATTTCACGAGGTAATTTCTTGTTATTGAATTTACCGAGGGAATGGAAAAATTTAATATTTAACTGACTGAGTTTGCTTTCAAAAGGTTCACGAAATTCAATTTTCAATACGCAATTGAATAAAGTTAGTTAGCTTTAACTGGGAAGCGGTTTTCCCTGGAAATTATTACACATTGGCATAATTGAACTTCGAATCGCATAATTTTTAAAATATGCATGCTTACCTGTTTTGGTAGGGGAATAATATTTTAACACGTCATTTAAATCGATTTGTTAGGCGGCAGCTAAAAGTGGAAAAGCTCTGTCCATCAAGTCTGTCAGTTGTCAGTTTGTCCATAGCAAATCTTCCAAACCGATCAGAATGAAATTTTACACATGGCAGTTAAAATTTACAAAATTGACCTCAAAAACAAAATAATTTAGTTTATACGCAATTTTACTTTTACTAATAAATATTTGAATTGCGGGTAAAACTGTTTTCACAATCTTCAACTGTGTTTTACACATCTTTTACTTTTTTATCGCTGTATACTTGCATCTGTTTTACAGAAACTTTATTTTTACATCCACAGGATTATGCATATTCGTCATTGTCAACCTTGTGAACTCTGTATAAACAGGAGTGCATTTAGAAAATCATTTGTATTGATAAGGTTTTACCCATTGCGTGACAACGAGAATTCCCTGAGTAATGCCAGAATGTTCCTACCTACTACTTTATACATGCAACCTTTCCTGTGTGCCCATCATTATTCATCAGACGACAGTGCTATGATAAATCAATGCAATAAGTCAACCTATTGTATACTTGTGACTACGAAAATGTACCGATATCTCCTATTGTTACTCCCAAACTAAACCTAAAACGAAACACGCAATACAAATTACAGTAGGGAGCATTTTGTGCATAACAAAATCGTTATTAGTTGCCACTAATTATTGCTTCACTTTACGGGCAAAAGTTGGCCCAAAATTCCACATCTCACTAAAAAACCAACATGTCCAAAGTAACTTTTCCGACTTGTAAAAATTTCATGGCAGAGCAGGTCCCGAAAGTTGATTTCTGTAGGCCATAGTTGGCACAGAAATGTTTAGTAAGCTAGTAAGTAATATAAAGATTGCCTTGTTATTATTCGCTTGATTTTTAAATTTAATCTACTTAAAACTTGCAAACTTATAATATAGACTGAGTCATAGATTAAAGCACACTTGCCCTGCAAATATTTACTTTCTCATTAAGACTCCAAGTGCATAAGAAACGGAAATGAAGTTGTGCTTTCATGTTTTCACCAAGTCAGCAAAAAAATGAGCACTAGTTAGAAAGAAAGTGCTAATGCATAAAAGTATGCCCACAAAATAACTATTTCTCTTCTCGTAGATAAAGTTACTCACTCACGTACTCACTACTATAGTTATACCATTTGGCCCATTTGGTAGAAAAAGGCAGTGCATGCACACGATTGAATCCACTTATCTGTTTCTCGCTTTTTAATGCAGTCCGTTGGTTATAAAAAACGAGCCAAACTGTCATCTCCAACTTGCTAAAAATACGGCAAACTAATTAAACCTTGAACAGTCAAAACATTCCAGTCAATACAAATGGTGCTGATTCCATATAACAACTTTTTGCAATCCTAACTAACCTTCCCAAAGTCAGGGAAAACAAAAAGTAGAGGATTGAAAAAAACTGCAGCTGAACTTAAACGCGCAAAGTGAAAAAATAAAGAATACATAACATAGAGTGAAAGTGTCACCAGTTGTACTATCCAACTATAAAAGTAAGATCCCAATCCCACATACATTTGATTTCTCACAGTGTTGCTTCTTGCAACCACAGCACACATGGTACAACTCCATTTTTTCCCCTTTCTGAGGTGTACATTTTCAGTGGAAAATTGGAATTGGACTGTGCATGAGAATCAAAGTGAATCCACCATATTACTAACTCACTCACTCACTACTACACATAGAACATAGGAATGTGTATGCTCACTTTCTCCACACTACTTTCTCCAGCACATAGGCATAGCAAATAGGGAGTTAGTTGGTTCCTTACTAGCTGTAGTAGTCCAAGTGGAAAAGAAAATCGAATTTTTTGTGCCAGAGCTATAAGGGAAGCTCACGTTGTAACTAACTACACATATACGTACCTAGGAGTAGTGAGTGAGCACGACTTTGCCTACCTACGTAGCCCAACCATAGGGCCCTGCATGTAGTATGCGCTACATGACTTTCACTTGGGAGTAGAAAAGCAAAGAGTCTCATATTTCTGCTCTCACTCACAGACGAGAAGCTCACCAATCCTCTCGTTGTTCCGTTTATAGTTCCATGTGTGTGCAGAGCTGAGAGTTCCATTTATACGAACCAACCAACTAACTAGCAACTTACTGGAGAGATTTTGTAGTTTAGTTTCACGCACTGTGGCACTTGAGCCCCATTTATCTATTTGTTTCAGTCAACATGTGAGCCCCCTTGCAGTTACTTAGTTAGTTAATGGAAATCAATGCTAGGCTTTACGAAACCCCTGTTCTTTGACTCGGTGCTGAGTGAAAAATTAATGAACTTTTAAACCAGGCGCGGTCTCCGAAAACAGTGACAATTCTATCACGTACTCAATCGTACAGGATTTACCAGCTTGTTCTCACTACTTTGTGGATAAGTACTGGAGGCTTTAGCCAACTAACTTGTAACTAACTATTCCTTGGGCCAGAGAGACCAGTTGGGGCTCTCTTATTGAAAATAGTAATTACTAACTAACAAACTGGACCGTGGTCACGTTTCCTTGTGTCTCTTATTTTGCCAGGGAAAAGCATATAACACTTGACTGGGATCTATAATAGCAAACCAACAACCGGTCTCATAAATACAGCCAACTTTTGCCACAAGTGAACACTTACAGTTGGTTAGTTGACACGTGTGACGCATGAGAACGGCCTAGGCACTTTCTTCTACATTGACTTTTAGCCATTTTTTTGTGCGAACCACAATACAGGAGGGGAACTAAAATCCAGTTACTTGACACACTCCTCAACTCTTCCCCAGTCACACAAAGACACCAGTGACGAATGGCTTCCTGACTGTCATTTCAATTTCAAGGCTCATAGTTACACATGAAAAATCGCGTATAAATCATTTCCCAGGAAATAAGACATTGCCCCTTCCTATCTATAGAGCTATACATACACCTAACTGGCAAAGCTGCTCGTCTCACATTATTTGACGACGTTTGCATGAGTAGTGCGAGTGACTAACCACATCTTGTGGACGGACCAACATTCAACTAAATGACACGGGATTTCTCTCAGGAGTAATAACATGCTAATATTGTCCCTTGTCAGCACAACTGAAAACTTACTCCACTCATCCCCTTATTTGCCAGCTCTCCCTGCTTTCTCCTGTACAAGGACCTATCCAAACTAACTAACTAACTGACGGGAATCTCCTATCTTCAAATTCATTTCGCCTTTTAGTCACTAATTGAATGGGAGTGAAAAAAGTAAAGTCAGTTAGAACCGTGTCACTTTCCTCAGGGTTATGTAAGCTTATAGTGATCATCATCAGAGTCCGTGTGTAATTGAAACCTGAACTCATACTATACTGTAGTGTGCCAGAAAAAAAAGAATATACTGACTGTATACGCCGTTAGTGGCTGTACCTAATACCAGGATTGAGGTATTCAAAATGTGCAATCCGAAATAGATACTTGTGTGAGTGGCGCGTGCAAGGAAAGTGAGAATTCAAGTGGGACACACATTCATTGAGTTGTGTGCTCTGGAAAGTTTAAGTACGAGCAGTCAGTCTGTCAATTGTGAGTACTATACTCCTTATAGTTTGGTTCCGTGCGCTGAGTAAACAGTTGGAAAGTTGATGCCAACGAAAGGAGTTTTTTTCTGCAACTCTATGCAGTTAGTTACAATTAAAACTTTCCCTATCCATATTGACTAATTTGGCCCGGCCTTTGAAACTGTGGGTGTTTAGACTGGGAATAAGGACGGCGGATTCTAGGGAGTTATATAGATTGACACATTCCACTTTCCAAAAATACCTAATGCAACACATGTAATAATTTCAGGACTAGACTTTGAAAGTGAAGCAAAGTTTGTGGTAGCACCTTATAGAGCATACTAAAAGTTAGTATCGATATTCCTTTGAAGCGGTGAGTTACTCTGGCCGAATGGATTTTTGGTGTGCGGGATATACAAGAGAAATAAATACTGTACGGTTTGTGTGTAAAGTATTTGCCCTGCTGTGAAAATCTTGGCAACCGGTTCAAGTTATAGTTGGCATTGTGAGGAACACAGCGGGTAGCTGATGTCAACTGACTAACAAAGTTTTTGGTCTCTTGATCAAGTGATTCTGATATATACGGGGGATATGATGGCGACCCGGGACGGGTTACGGAAATGTTAAATACTGGAATCATCAGTGAGTAACGACCACAGTGACAAAACTTTCTCTTCGTGTATGTGTGTGTGTGTGATTTGGAATCTTGTATTCGGTACAACACACAGTGAGTCAGTAGTAACCACTGGTTTCGATGCACACGATTACTAGCTTACTTGGTGCACTAACTTGTTAATTGGTGCTACTTGTAAACGAAACTATTATTTATGTGGCCCTGTAGGGAATTTACCAGGCCAGCCTTACTAACTAACTATATAGGAGTCTGACTTTGAGACAGCTTTATTTTTTCCACCTTCTGGATACGAGTGATATTTTTCTAAACACATTCCAAGACACTCATCCTATTTTATTGCAACTTCATTACTAACAGGGAGGGAGTTAGTTGTAACGTACTTTTGTATATTACAAACGGCTTCCATGTGATTTATGAGCTCGCATTCTTAGAGGGAATCATCATCATCATCACAGTATATTTACTTTCACCAGTGCAAGGGAAATATAACGATAACTTTACTAACTAACTAACTAACTGTAGAGTTTTTGCTACAGCTTTTCGTGTATTACATTGTGGCTAGTGTGAGAGCCCTAATATTTTTGTACGGTTTATGAACGGAACAACATGAGAAATGGTTCTCGAGGTTCTAGTGACTGTGTCGCATTTTGCAGGTACGTTTACACTACATTTCTTTTTGGGTAGAAAAGATTTATATTTTGTGTGCTGTTCATGACTATTTCAGATGGGAGAGACTTTAGGGGTTGCTTAGTTTGGTCATAAGTTATAGTGTATGGCGTGTTGTGGGATATTTTGTACGCTTACTATTTACGTCATAGCTAACTAACTGACTGTGAGCTAGAATGTAAAAAAGATTTAAAAATTATTCACTGACTGACTAACTATATAACTGATTCAATTTTAGTGCTAGTTAAAAGTTTGCAGTTATTGCGTCTTACAATATTAGAAAGAAATGTAATGACTTCTTTATATAAAGAAAAAAGTTGTCCGTTTGGCAATTGACAAAATTTTAATAACCTGTTTACACTTTTGACATATTTTCAACGCTTGAGCACAGTTCGCAGATGTAGTAAAGCAAAATAACTCAGATTCGCTATTCCACTATATATTGACAATCGACTCACACATTAGTACAAAAATGTCCTTCTTTGTCGGCAAACTAAGTAATAACATTCTATTAAGAATATATGCTGATATAGAACATAACATTATCAAATAACAATCTCAAACTTTTTCGTACCAAGCTTATAATAATGACTTGGGAGCAATTGCTTGTCCATTGGACCGCTATAAGTAACTGACTAGCTAACTATAAGTAAGTAAGCAAAAGTAAACGATCCAAAAAAGTTGCAAAGATTTTAATAATGCTTCAAATCCTTTTGACTACATGAGCCCCAATTGTATTTGCTAATCCATTCAAGATTAACAACTTGGTACTTGATTAAGGCTTCGCTCAGTCAGTCAGAGCAAATATAGTTGCAACATATAGAGTTGAAACATTTTAGCCTTGTGTACACTTCGTATACATAGTCTATTCAGCCTATTGTTCACTCGGGAGTAGCAGGACAGACATATCACACTTGCTCATTATTATAGAGCGTGTATTCATTCTCATAGTTTTTAGACGTTCACTATTTACTCTTCTTGTCTGACGAACTAACTCTAAGAGAGAGATGCGTTTTGTGAAAGAAACTTTTCTTTACAATATGTATACATACATAGTTAGTTAGTTATAGTTGGTCAATAGGTCCAACTTTTCAAAGAGAACATGCTTATTAATGTTATCTCTTCTGGTCCATCCATCTTGGCGCAACTTGTATTGAGTTGAGCTACATAAAGACTTGTCTACTGTGTTCTCGCTCACTAACTATAGTTAGTGTGTGAGCCCAGACTCCTTTTTATTTCAAGATCACATTATTTAGTCCACAATCTATCTTTTCCCCATTGACAGGAACAAAGATCGTTATATACATTATTGTGTAGTTAGTTAGTTAGTAAGGGGTTGTGCAAAGGAATATTTTGTTTCCTGAATCCCCTGGAAATGGAAACAGCTGTAATTCCTCATGAATAATTGATGGCAGGGTTCTAGAACATTTCTTCCTCTTGATTATTAAATATTTTGCGACTAACAAAGTATATTGCTTTTGCAAGGGATTCACTCATGTCTGGTGGTATTACGTTTTGTTCATTATGAGGACAATTGGATACAATCCTAGCTACAGACGCATTAATTCACACTAAAGATTATTCTATAAAATTCAGGGCAAAATACTGTTTTAGGGCAAACTTTCGCCTTCATTAAGCTTGCACAAAGGGAAAAAGTGTTGTCATTTTACAAGAGCAACTTATAGTGTAATAAGAAATCATTCTACGAATCTCTATTATGTCCTTCCGGTGGTTTCCATAATAATAATGATGATGCGAAATTTAAATGCGTCCGGGAGAATACTACAAAGGTAAAAGTGGAAACTTGAAACAAACTTATTGTGCTGACTTCATTATATTATGAGTGCATACATTAGGGGTACACCCGAAGCCGTGTAAAGTTGTAAATACATTTCTACGTGCGTAAACCTCCCAGCCAATCAGATCAGTAAGGAGAAGTTGGAAGTCTGCTCTGATTGGCTGGGGGATTTACGCACGTAGAAATGTACGACTTTACACGGCTTCGGGTGTACCCTTATAGTGTTTATTGTTTCTCTTCTAACCACTTAAAAATTTCTATTCATTTAGTTAGTAACACTGGTAAACTTTTTCATTATTTTGAAGGAGCTATGGCTTTCCCTTTTATAAATAGGTGTACCAGGCAAAGAATTCTACCGTGCAGGCCATCTACTCTGTATTTATTTCCTTCCCTCGTTTTGTTGGATATGGGAGGAGACAGGGTGTTCCAACCCACTGGTTTTCTCCTTTTTCTTTATACCTTTCATCATTCAATACATTCGTATGACTATTCCATTTCCGTCTTTCCTTTTGGGTGACAGCTACTTTTTTCTTCTGTGTATCTCCCTCCGTCACATAAGCAGAAAAGAGATGTTATATTCATACACAATGAATTTTCACAAAGCAAAGGTCACCCATCAGTCAAATACATTCCAAGTTAAAAGATGCTAGTAGCTTTTCTGTGCCAATGGAGTCAACATAGAAAGTTTAGTGCTTGTTATATATGGCATGCTTTCCAACGGACTCTGAAAAAGCTGTAGTTTCATATTTGAAAGGCCAGCACACAAAATCACCTATATAGAAAAAATTGTAGCGTTAGAAATGGCTGCTTTACTCTTGGCCTTTAGACTAGCAAACTTTCTCCATGTTAATTTCAATAAGGATTGGCCACGTTTTGTGAGTCAACAATTTCTATTTGTATTTTGTGTTCAACTAGCCAACTTTGTTGACAGGTTGTGCACAGTTGGAATCCGAGAGGCCATTCCGTTTGTTGTCTGCAAATGAAATGCAAGTGATTGGTATTGTGCTATGTATAATAAGCGTTTGGTTGCTCGTATTATTTGGTAGTTACCAAGAGACTGGCTTGATTCGTACAAATGTGGAACAGCACGGGAGAAATGAATGCTCCCGGGGAGGAAAAAATATAAGTTACTTTCAACAGGAGTTACATACATACTGTCATATGTCAAAATCTAACATCCAACAGAGCCGACTGTCAGCACAGACAGTCTTATAACGATAGCAATACTACAAAAGAGAAAGGGGGTGAAAAATAAAAACTTTATATTGTTCTAACGATACAAAAAACTGGTTTTCTTCTATTTGTTGAGATCTCCATGTTTTTGGAAAGTATGGATTCACTGTGAACCTAGAAATCAATATGAGATGTACATAATTCTACTTTTTAAGTGAATAAATATTGACCAACTGATTGGAATTGTGTAGTTACTCACTCTGTGTATATATTTCAAGTTAGTAATTTACTTTGTACCCCTACTTTTTTTGTAGCCAGGTAGGATGCGAAATCAATATGGTCATTTGTTTGCTTGGCTAAGAAAAATAGATGGAGTTGTCAAGTTGACAAAGCTTTTTTTCACTAGTTGTTGGATTTTCTCGTCAAAATTGATTGATATCCTTTTACGATTACTTACTTGCTCCGATATATAGTCCATTATAAATCGTGTACCACTAGTGAACAAACCATTGTACACTTTATTTTATCCATCCCGTCTTTTTTACTATTCTTTTGTGCTCTTCTAGTGGTTTTACACAGTCCATTTTTATCCGGGCAAAGTTGTCTATATGCGATTAACAAACTGTCAAGTTTAATTAACTACGGAAAGCTTTGTGGCTTTGTTGATTCTACAAACTCTTAGTTTCATTAATGTATTGTCCAAACGGATTGCAACTAACTAACTAACTAAAACCTAATAGCTTTTGTACTCTAGTGCATTGGGTACAATACATTATCCGGGAATACCAAGTTTATTTAGACGAGTTTTCCCCTCGGACATTGAAAACGGGCAAATAGCCGGATTTCTAATCCTGTGTACAGAGCAATGCACTACAAAGTTAAAGAGTCGAGACTTGTGAGGCAAAAAAACTGTCTGTGTTTTCACACAGTAAGTAAACTTTAGTAACCCTTGAATTTTTTGGCAGCCACTGACTTTTCCAAGTCGTATTTGCTGCATAAGTTGTCACGGTTTGGAATGCATATGAGTATTGCTACTGTTATTTCTTTTATCGCATCTTAAGAATAACTGCCTTAGTCTACATGTAATGTGGCACTTGTCAATCTAAAACCCTTATGATATTATCTAAGCACATATTTGGCTCCTCCAGAACTCGAATATCATATATATGCATAGAATTTAACATGTCACAAAATATGCCACTGGATTATTTTTGCCAACCAAATAATGTCTGCTTTTTTTCCCTATGTTTGTTTGTGAATAGTCAAACCATGGCGGCTGTGTCAATCTTATCATACATTACTTACAGTAGGCTGTTGAATTCGTTTCCCATTCCAATCTAAAGTGTTAATAGATTCTGATATTGGTTCTTCAAAGATTTGCCGTAATGAGCCCCACATTGTCAATCACATTCACAAATGGCTGGTGGTTACTTACTTTTACTCTGATAGTAACTAACTTTGCTGACTAACAAACGGACCAAGTTGAGCTATAATCATAGAGTTGGGAAATTGCCTTCATTCCATTGCCAATAAGATAAGAAGACAATGACAAATTGTACCTGTACGCATTCAAATGACTAATCTTTCTCCTCGACTGCCTCTGTAGATTTACAAGATGAGGACTCATTCAGCTATCCCTGACTGATAATATGACAGACCTATAGTATCTTGTCCCCATTCCCAGACTCCATCCATTATTATTATCCTTTCTTCTATACATAATAGGCCACTTCTATAGTTGTAACTAACTAACTACCTAGCAGTCTATATATTGGGAATAAGCATTGCCGAACAAGTTTGCAAATTCATTAAGAGACATTGACAAAAGGCTTTTGAGTCGTAACAAACGACCCAAACACAAAGTCCCACTCCTGATAAATACCAATGGATCAAAGTGGAAAGGGAATGAGCCAATCTGTTGACAAAAGTTAAGTAGTCTTTAAAATGATGAATTGAAGATTGTGAATCAACCCGCTAGATTCCATTTTCTATTGTTCGACGGACTTTCCATTTGTATTATATCTTGTCGGCAAGGATTTTTTAATTAGTTGATGAATTCAAAGGCTGAAATGCTTGTTCAGTAGAGATTTTGGTTCACCGGTCTTCGACTACGGCTTTTCTCACTCAATGAGAGTATTATGAAACTAACAAAGGAAAGAATTGATCGCTCAGTCACCATGATATAAATATCTAGTGCTATTCTTTGAAACAGTGAATGCGATTGGTGAAATCTTTTTGAGTTGGTGGGTTAGTTAGCATTGAAAGAGATAATTAATTTGTATGCTCGCTCAAGTCAACTAACCAAAAGTTTGCAGGCAGGTGAATTTGTATTCTCAAGAATACACTGCCAGTTAAATTATAGTCATTTAATTTGGTGCTTAAGAGGAAACTTTTCTTAGGGCGCCTTATGATAGATTCTCAAGGGAAATTTGCTCATTGCACCCGCCCAAACTTCCTTGGCTAGTTAATCTAAACTGACATCACAATTAATTATTCCTTTCATTCTTGTTGCCTATAATAATTTGTGGTCTTATCACAAATTCAACATAAATAGATCCACTGGTCCATATCAGTCAGTATTAAACCCATATAGAACCCTTATAATTTCCTGTTTCCCAAATAAAAGCATTCTAGCCACCAAAATCTAGTGAATAGGATAATGAACAAGCATACATGTGAAAAGAAAGGATTCAGCTATTCTAGATGAATTGATGAGCACGCAATAAGGTTGTTAAAATATGCACTCTTACTTTTAGATAATGAATCAAAGCCGTTATAACACATATACATAGGGCAGCCTGGCATACTAAAACACATATCCAATGTGCACACCTTTAGTCATTAATTGCATACTGGTACACAAAGTTATAGAGATTGGAATCTTTTTCACTAAAATATCACCTAAAAAGTCAAATGAATTTCCCCTCAATTTCTTCGTAGCCACGTGTTTAATCTTCCAAATCAGTTTTGCTTCATTCAACCGTACATTTCTAACTAACTAACTAACTAACTGGAACATCAAAGAAAACTAACTGTCTTGTTGGGAACAACGGAAAAAATATTTTTCTCCTTCACTACATATTCGTATGCGTGGGCTAGAAACGTAGGCGCGTAGGCCCCCTTACTTCATGTGAAAGTGAAAAGAAAAAATTCATTCACTAAAAAATTTCCAAACAGACTAACTAAATACTGCATAGCCTAAACCTGAATGTACACATAGGTAGGCGTACTATTTTCAAAACCTTTCTACTGTTTAAAAATATATTAGGTGACCAACTTTGTGAAACAAAATCAAAGAGGGCTTCTTATCTTTAGTTTGCACCATTATACTTTTAAGTAAACACTGTGACTGCAATAAATCCATTCATCCAAATTAACTCAAAATGCAGTTCACTTTAACACTATGTACGATAAAATTCATAGACGGCGTCTACCTTTTTCAATGCTTTGAAAATAGTACGCCTACTTATGCGGACAGGCATAATAAGACGGTTTAAACTACAGTAGTTAGTAGGTTATTTGTTGACACGTTAAACTAGGACTGAGCACTTGATCGAGTATTCACGGTAGGCAAGTCTTTGTCCCTGTTTTTGTAATCATTTCATATATAGCTGGAAAACATCATTTCCCCAGCATTCTAAAATGCTCGTGTGTTTCCTATCTTGGGAATCAAGAACTGCTTGTAGCCCTTTTTTTATACATGCAAAATTTTGCCCAAGAGAGATTGGTAAGCCACTTATCTTCAAGTGTTGTGTCATATTATAATGTATTCATGCTCGAATGCCTTTATCACCACTCTGAGGATGCAAAATTGATGGTACGTAACTCTTGTCATATAATAAATGACAAACATGTCAAATTTAGCACATAGTGAGTTGTCCAAAAAAAATGGATGACAGTTAGATTGGCTTTATGTGTACACCATGTCCAGAAAAGGATTTTTTAAAAGTGAGCTTATATTTTACGTGCAATGTCCCATCATGTGCACACGTGAGTCTTGTTTGTTGCACATATAGTAAGTGAGTTAGTTAGTTTCTACAAAGAAGACGATATTTTTTCATGCTATCTATAGTAACTTAACTAACTGACAAAGTACTATAGTCATCTTTTAGGGAGAAAAAAGACTTTGTCAGTCTCTTATTATTATAAGAGAAAGTTTGAATAGACAGCGAGCGAGACAAACACACTCCTTAGTCTAATAGAGTTTGGACACAAAAATTGAATCCATGGACTTGTACATATAACACATAAACATAGTTTAAATTGCATGAATAGAAACTTTTATGAGTTTACAAACAGATGGATTACTGAGCATAGAAAATTTTATTGAAAACATTGTTGTGCAAATCCTATTTGCTCATCTTTACGTGCTGTGAGCAACTTTTGTCCATTTTTGTGTAATCGCTTTTGTAAATGGAGGCGTGAAAGCTTTGGGCGACACATTTATTCCATACAGTAATGTAATAATATTTTGTATGCGTGCTAGTTATAGTTTCCATCTGAATTCTAACTAACTAACTATAGCTCTGGATGGGAAGATATTGTATACAGACTATTTTGTATTCAGCAGGCTCCTTTGAATGGTTCCTTTGTAAAAAGCATGTACATTTTTCTTATCTTGTGTTTCCAATCGTCATATTTAGCACACATGTAGACCCAGTCATTCATATGCATGCACTATGTGAGTATCAGAATCAGTCACTATCTTGGTTGTCAATTTTTCTACATTTTTTTCTACAACTAGCTAGTTATAGTACAGCTAGTTTGTTAGTTAGTTACAAACAGGCAGCAAAAAATATATTTTGCATGTACACTTTTAGAGATTTGTCCCCATAAAAGCTGGTATATTCCCTGTAGTCAGTTTTACACTCGATTCCCATTCTTTACATAGAGAGGGAGGAAAGCTAGTTGAACTTTTTTTTTTCACCACTATGTATTCGTTGCCAATACTTTTTTCACAGGCCATTGTGATCGTCACAAAAAATAAGAATCTTATGTTCAACATGGTCTCTAATAATAATGCAAACTGAACAAGAGGGAAATAAAAAGCCTCGCTCTTGAATAAGAAGATAAAAAAGTAAATTTCAACTTTCACCAAGTTACATTGAAAGTTTTTTTGTTGTTAAACTTTCCTGTCTCCCGTTTAGTTAGATTCACTGAGTCGATTTTTTTTCAACCGTTTTTAAGCCGCATAATACTTGTCCATCCTTGTCACTCTTACACAAAAAATGGTCAAACTTTATCTGTAACTGAACATTTTTTGCTCCTTTTAACTTTTTTTGCTGACTCTTGTGCACTTTTTTTTATAGAAATTCAACTTTTACACCGGAATCAGATGTCATGATAATTTAGTAACTAACTAACAAAGCCACGTGCCCTGGCTCCCAAATAAATTTGCATGGCCAATAAGCATATAGTATAAGTAACTAAATTAAAGAATTGAATTTCCACTTTTTATGTGAGCAAGTCAATGAAACCCATTCACTGTCATTTCTAAAGGCACGAAATTGAATTTTCAAACCTAAAATCTGTTATAAAACATTTTTGAAATCCAATTTGATGAAAATTTTATCCTGTCTGCACCAATTTGCTTTCCCATTCATTATATGTATACCCCACGCAGTAGTGTTGTTATGCAATCCATTCATTTAGGAATAATAGGCTGCTGTTCATTTCATTTCATAAAAGACTTGTGATATTTCCTTTCCTATGCACGTCATTTGGTGTCAAAATAAATAATGACATGTTTTTTGAACAAACCATTCGACGAAAATATATTCTACCACTGGCAAGCAAACAAATGATCCAATCTAGCGCTATTAGCTGAGCAAATATTCACCTGCCTTGTATTAGACATGCTAAAGTTATTTAAGTGGACCATCAATCAAAAAACTCACATCAATGTAAATGATGTGACAGTTGTAGTGCAAAAAGATGTCTAGGGGAATGTGCGTAAAAGGGACATATTTATTATGCCCCCATATCCTGGTTGGTTCACAGGCAATCTCGCTGCACACCTATATTTCCACTATAAATTGGTTCCCCTAATGTCATCTGTATGCAAATAGCTACCACCACTCTAGCCCGCTGCTGTCATTGTGTTTGCTACATTTCCCTCCGTCTGTACATTTGTGTCATATGAAAAGAGAGTAATATTTGTGATTCTAGGAGTAAGTTGGAAAAAAAGCAGAGTACTTGCTAACTAACTAACTATGTATTCCCTTGGAACCACTTATTGGGAAAAAATAAAAGTAAAAGGTGAAATCGTAAAAAGGTTTTTTCACTTTATCCTTTCAGCTGTACGAAAAACAATTGAGAATTTAAAGCCTATAGGAGTCTACACAGTTATAGTCAGTTACTTATAGTCAGTGTGTAGTGTGTATACGAATATTTGGTTCATGTTGTTTTCTGGGAACCTCAGACCATTGGATTTTATGGGAACCAATGAAGCTGACAGTAGAAATGGAGTTTCTTGGTTAAACTTTCTCCATTCTCATCCTCTTATAAAAATTCATACATACATTCCTTTTAGTTAGTTAGTTATATCGCATATAACTAACTAACTAACTTACTAACTAACGAGCTAAAGTGTATCATGGTGGTCGGACCATCCTTTACTTTTCTTGACACGCTGGAATTCGGAGCAGATCTCATTATATGAGTTCAACTGTGGAACGTACCATTGCGGTTTCCCTGGACAAGTCCAGCACTACTAAACAGAATGAGTTTTCTCATACAATTCTCACGGAATGGCACGCAATCTACATTCTTTGGAATTAAATCACGGCATTATGTGATGGCCAAATAGTACTCTGGCCCCATTATTGTCTGAGAGCTTTCTACTTAGATGGCAAATAATGAAATCCTTGCCCTTTCTATAGTGCAATACAAAACGTACAAAAATCAACCTTTAGTTTTTCGGGCAATAATGAACGTTTTTTGTGTTCTCGACCATTCGGAACATTTTAAAGCGGGGGAAAGGCACAACTGTGCGGGAGAAATTCATTTTAGGAGGTAATTATTAACTAACTAACTCACTCACTGGAAATAGTGCTGCCTGACGAGCTCGTATCTATGAAAATTAAAATAGACTATAACGCATAGTTTTTTATGGTGCTCCAAGTGGGTGTTTTATGGAAATTGCGTTTGGATAGGAATCTTGTTAATGACCTCATTTCACTTTATCTTCTAGTTTCATCATATATGTGTATAACATTAGAAAGCAAGTGTATTTTATCAATGTGGAACAAACAGATTTTAAACGGAATGCCAACGTTCATATAGCAAAAAAAAATCAAGTTTTGTATTTGCACTGTGCAATGTAAAGCGCATCAGGTCATATTGTGAGCTTGAACACAGATTCTAGTAATAAAAGGGACAATGAAAGGATAAAGTTGTTCTCCATTCACTTTTATACATGTACACTATGGAATCCCCATGTACAAGGAACAAAGTTTAATATAGACAGTGGCACAAAAGTATGGTATGTATGGGTCCATATTGAATTTACAAGGGAAGCGACACACCGACACATGTAGTATTTATATATCTGGAGGCAAAACACATTTGAGCTCCGTATCCTTTGTACCAGGCTATATAATAAAAGTGAGAGGAATTCAAATTTTCTTTTATCTCGTTTTATTGCAAACCTCGTTTTATTTTGGCACATTGTGTGGTCCAAGAAATTGCTGACAGATAAAAGGGAAATTCTATCCTAAAACATATTGAATAAGTTATTTACGTTCTTCCAATATCTACCTCTGTATTTCCTCCATTTCTCATCATCTTTATTGCGAAAATCTTGCAAACTTATTGTAAAACACTGCTCCATACAGTTTTTTTACTCCCCAAAAAATGTCTAGCCAATATGCACATTTTTTTGTGTGCAAAATCATAGTTTTCCTCAGTCCCTTTTCTTCAATACATAATGAATATTCATTCGACTTATTAATTTTCAAGGATCATTATTTTTTTTTTTAATTCACCATAGCTTTAGCAACCAATGCACACCATTATTGTCTGCATAGAATACTACTCTGTGACGTGAGTTCCGGTAAAGTCAAGTTCCCATGAACAACATTAAATCTCCTTTTTAAACACTCGAAAAGTTTCCCGAGTAAACAAGTCTATAAACCCCGGATATGATTTTAAAACTCGGATGTAATAAATGAATTTAACATGGTTATAGTTAGTTCCAATTAGATTGTACTTTGGAAAACCAAAGAGTCCTTGGTTGCCCAGCATCAATGGATCCTAGAGGATCAATTCAGGAATACAACAATGACATTCCCATTCATATAGCCGTAGCTTTGCATTCTAACTAATTCTAACTAACGAACCAGAGATCTATTCAATGAAATCCATCCAACAGATTCACAGTCAGCTATAGACAATGCATTGACTTTACGTGGAACTCATTATTTTTGATGGATTCATATTGAATAAGGCCTTTGTCTCCATCGGTTTGAAAATAGCACAGATAGGCATTACACTCCACTATGAAGGATACATTATTATAACCTTTGAGTATTGTTAACCTCTTGGTTTGCTTGAAATGGACAACCTGTGTTTGCTGGAAATATTTTGTTTCCATTTGGGCTCAACAGATCAGTTTGCATGTAAATTTCCGTGTGCCCCTTTGGCTGTTATTATAAAAGGGGAGTAAGTGAAGAAGGAAAGTCGGGAAACTATTATCCTAACGGGAGCTAAATTAAATCCTGTGTGAGCATTTCTACTTGAGAGTGAGGGTATAGTTATATAGGAGGTAAGAAAGCAGTTTTAAGTGGCACTGGAGAGGGCTACACAAGTAAGTAATATGTAATATGAGATGGAGACAAGTAATCATCAGTCATTTGCTTCCAACTCTATAGAAATTGAAGAAAGTTGAGTGGAACTCCAAAATAGAGTTGACAATGGGATTACTAACTAACTAACTAACTAACTCTTGTAGGCTATTGCATAATTGATCAAATTTTCTCCTGTGTTGCCTAATGTACGTATTCTTGCAGATAAATACTTTTAAAATTTTGCTATCATTCCATTATTCTTATGCACAACAGGTGAACAAATTGTATGATATTTATTGCGGTTTACAAGTTTTCCTGTTGTTTCCGGTTCTAGTCTATGTATTTAATGTGGAATCTTTTAACACTTTGTTTACAAGTATTGCTGGAAGGGAGGTTTTCTTTAATTTGTTAATAAATTTCAAGCCAAATGGGATTGGAAAAGCAGTCTTTTAGTTAGTCGTAATTGTCATTGTAATAGACAATAAAGTATATTCTCAATCCAGTGAATAAAGGATTCCCTAATTAGAGTATTATAAACACAGAGAAGGTAAATAATTTCGGGATTCAATTTTATACCAGCCTTTAGGTATGTATAACTTGAGCAATTAGCAATGCGGTAGAAAGCCAGTGTGTAATTAGCAATCAATGTTCCTAAATGCATGTTTTTGCTAAATTAGAGTGCGAACTTGATCCGCAAACTAATTAACTAACGATATCAAAACGAATAAAAGTAAAATGTAACGTGAAACCCTATGCATCAGTCTATTTCATTGGTGAGTTAATTAAAAACAAGAAATATGGGAGTAAAATAACATAGAGTACAATTATAACAGTAAAGAATATGAGTCTAGGATTGATAAATAAGCTTGAGGATTCGGAAAAGCGAATAAATTAGTGAAAAGAATATAAAATTTCTCGAGAATAATAAATTTTTAAGCACATTCTGAGAGTATACAGAAAATAAGATTACAGTTGGAAAAGATAAAAAATGCATTTGTTGATAAATTAAGACTAAAAGCTTGACTATAGCATTCCAAATGCATGAGAAGATAATACGGTTCATGAAATCCTATCTAACTACACAAGATGTGAAAGGAGTTTGTTAGTTAGTTAGCAATTCTGTTTCAAATTACGCATTTGTAAGTTATTTTCATGGAATAGGATATCATCATGTAAGATACGAAACACGACTTAATCAGAAAACTGATGAATTTGCAGTTTAAGTTTTAATGGAGACTCATTAAATGTGAGCAAATTATTTCCCATGAATAGAAACTAACTCATTGCGTTTGCAGGGATCCAATGTCTAAAAATCATTACTCCTTAATGATAATAATAATTAGTTTGTAACCTCCTTTCTCTATGCTTTTCCTTGCTAACTAACAAACATTCAAATTTAATGAACACCGTGGATTCCAACAGTGCTAATGCAAGTGAAAACATGAAAAAACATGATTTTCTTGGTCCCAAATACAGGTTTCCTCTATAGTCTAGTGTTGATTCGAGTTTCAATCTAATACTCTGTACACCCACGGAACAAATTAGTGCTAATTAAGGTACTAACTAACTAACTAACCAACAATAGTAACAAAGCCTACTTTTTTTGAACATTTTGCAATGGTTGCAAACTTGTATTTGACAAACCTTGTTGAATTCTTCCAGGGGAATTCATTCAAACTAGCAAGGCAAACAAAAAATACCGATTTAGGAAATATCCTATGCATACATTTTTTAATTACTCAGCACCATTCATGCATACACTAACTAACTAAAAGCATATAAAAGTCACAGTTGAGCCTACTAAAACAAAGTCTCTATTTCCAAAGATTTAAAACTATGCAACCAAGCATACAAAAACTTCCGTTGACTAATTTTTTTTCTTCTCTGAATTCTAGCGACAACCCCTGCGATAGTTGGAATATGTTTGGGAGCCACACTTTTCCTCGTGGGCATAGTTGCCGTTGCCCTGCTCCTATTCAGACGAAAAAGTTTTGTTCGACGCAAAAGTGGCGTCTACCTATCCAACCGGTCGCCAATTGCGGAACAAATGCCCCTTCAAAGTCAATTCATAATCACTCGAAAGTCGGAAATCAGTGGAACACGGAGTCCCCATCTAGTCATGAAAAAGAGTCCCAGTCCTCCGCATCACTTTATTGGATCGGGTTCCAAAGGTGGATCCCCTGTGAGTCCAGAAGAAGTTGAGAATAATGGGAGACGCGTTCGAGGGGGGCATCGGGATTTTGGATCCATTTGTGTGACCACCAATCCCACGGCAGCAATCGCAGTACAAGCTGAACTCCATGGTTGTGGCCCCAAAGGGAGTGCTGGGAACAATGGGAGACCTCGATCCTCTTCCCATTGTTATGGAACATCCACAGCGGCTGGACATTTGGTCCAACAAGGGAATAAAAAGTCACCAAAAACTTCCCCACAGATTTCCCCATCTTCGTCCTCCAGTTTGGTGGATCAACATGAGCTCGTGAATGAGAAGAATGGCAACTCGGGCTCCACGGATGAGTCCCCTGCCAGTGTGGTTTCCGTGGTCAGCTCGTCCCAACTCAAAAGTGGAAACAGCATGGGAGAACAACAAGGCGACAAATGTGGGAATAATAGTTCTCCCGAACCGGCTACTGCTATTTGTAGTACCAATAAAGAATTGGGCACTAGTGGCGGAGGACAGAATGCGTTGGGCATTCTTCAGTTTAGAATCAGGTGAGTAGATAAATGCTTTCACTATTAAATCCATATTGACTTTGCAATTTCCATATTTTTAAGAATCCCAATCTCTATTTAGAGTGTTCCACATGGGAAAATCTACCTAGCTAGCGGCATGAAATAAACGGTAGTGACTAAAAAGGAATAAGGTTGTTCCCAAATATAGTTGACAAGTTGGTAAAGCCATTTCCATAAATTAGGAGCACAATAACAATGTAAGGAGAATTTAGTGCTCACTGGAACTGCTCATTGTCTTATACGGAGTAGCAAGTTAGTTTGAGCTTGTAATTAGGTTCATAATTAAGGGACAAAAGAGACCACAGCTTATAAAGTTTCCACAAGAGCATTGGCTAATACCACTTTGTCCCCTCTAAGATGGAAACTATAATATTATGTTACGAGAGTGCACATAGGATAGTTAGTTAGTTAGTTACATACACTATAGGAATTGCTCACTTACTATTACTAGCTAACTTACAGATATTACTATATTTTAGACCGCATGGAAAAGTGCTATGGAGTCTTTTGCAATGTCCTTGAAAGGTGGATCAATTACATTACTTTCACTCAGATGGAGCCCCCGCTCAAATATAATATGGCACTAGGTTGCAAATGAAAATTGCTCCCTTTCTAAAACTAACTAACTGTTCCTGATGAAAACAGTTTCCCTATATAGGGGAAGAGCATGGGCAAAGTTAGTTGGCAACTCATCATAACTGGAATGTGTAGTGTTAGTGTTAAAATATGTATCTGATAAAAGGGAAAATTCATAGCTTGTAAGTCATATTAGTAGCTACTATTTTTTTTTGTGGGCAAAAATCCTCAAACATTGCCTTTTTAATTGAACATTTTTATACTAGTTAGTTACGTCTGGCGCAAGTTATAAATAAAAGTACAAAATGAGTTGAACTTTTACTTTTGACGAGATGATATTATATAACTGTTGTAGATAGTTATAGTTAGTTAGTTTTAGAAATTGCTTAATAAAATGCATATACAAGTTATTTAGTATAGTTTCCCCTTTGTAACTAACTACTAGCTAGCATGTATATGATAGTTTTTTCTGTGCAAATTTTAACGAGCCAATTACCAGAGTTTCACGCATTACAGTTCCCATTCATTTCCTCTCATGGTGTATTCATTCACAGTGAGTTTTGATTTCTTTATCCTTTCTTTTGGCATCCGTACATACATACATCTATAAAAGTGTGGCTTTCATAACTTGGTCTACCATTCAAAGGGGAACCTACGTAATGAGATTGCTTTAGGGACGCCAATAATACAAAGGTAGACTATGGAAGCCTACATCTTTACTCATCCATGTGGATTTTAATAAAAAAGTGCCCACTTGTTTATTACGAAGCCGAAGGCTGAGTCAGGTAATTACCAACGGGAGCGCCCTATGCTGCACATGTTAAAGCTAAAATCACCTGAAAACGCAAGATGAAATTTGTGTTAGTAAACTCTGTTTGGAACG
>Ga0210040_10003417_pt1 | contig 21451 bp, 19 predicted proteins | sample CryGeyCG12114_NA_FD_185462 | JGI IMG/M metagenome (GOLD analysis project Ga0210040, IMG submission 185462) | Groundwater microbial communities from aquifer - Crystal Geyser CG19_WC_8/21/14_NA (SPAdes) (version 2) | ecosystem: Environmental > Aquatic > Deep subsurface > Groundwater | place: USA...
TAGGCCGTTGCTCCCCTTCTTTTAACTGGGGCAGTTTATTAACCACTTGCTGATTATACCCGGCCACTTCTACAATTCTTCTTTTCGGTTGCTTTTTACCCGCCGTGTCCTGAACCTGGGGTTCTGGCTTTTCCCCGGCAAATTGCCCGTTGGTTAACGTGCGCTGTAGATATTGTAAATAAGGATGGTTCTTGATTTCTTGATTTACATCCATGCTGGCCGCACCCCCGCCCTGCTCTCTTTCCATTAATTGAATAAGCCGGTCAATTTTAGCTTCCGAAACGGACGAACTGTAAGCCGGGGTCCGATAAAAAGAATTTACCCTGCTATTTAAATTATCGTATTCCCGCCGATCTTCACGTCTAACCGTAGACTGGGGAGCCGGGGTATAAGTCAACCCACTAGAACCAGATTCGACAGAATTAGTATCTAATCCACCAGAAGAAACATTGCTACCGCTATAATCATCAAGCGATCGCATCCGTTCCGCTTTTGCTTCCTGTTCATCTTTTAATTTATAGGCACTTAATTTATCACTGATAATATTTCCATTTTCAGCCGGTTTGGGAACTTCGGTGTTCAGACCGGTAACTTGCATCGTGGCGCTGGCTTGAGGCGTACCACCCCCGAAAATGTAAAAGATAATAGCCAAGAAAGGCACGATAAACATCGGCAGCGCCACGGCCATTTTTCGTTTATTAAGAAATTCTTGGGAGTGTTGAACTTGGGTGGTATCCATGTTATTCTATTTTTATTGAATCCGTTTTAATGACTTGATGCTGCACGATAGGGCGCTTGATGGAAGTAATGCCAATGGTAGAACTGCCATGTCCGGACAGACCAGAGACTAGGCAATACCCGAAAAAGCCACCGAAAAAAAGAATAAACAGAAAAAAGTAGATTTTCTTTTGGGCCAGCGTTAAACCTCTTTCCTTCTTTTCTAAATATTGAACAATGGAGTTTTGAACCAGGTGTAATTGAACTTTAAACCAGTGCCAAGGCGTTATATTTCTTTTCATTATTATCGGGTCGTAACTTTTAAATCCCTGTTTTCCAATACCCGCCATTTTTCCATTAAGAAGCCATGCGGATTATTATCGCTCCTGGTTACATCACGCAACTGGCATTGCGAAATAAGAGAACGCTGGGTTTCCGAGGTGGACCGGATAATGGTTTGTGTCGCATAACATTTAGCGGTATAAGGATAGTCGGTAAAATTAGTTTGTACACTATCAATCCTGATTTCCTGGCTCACATTACCCGCTATCAGGCTTGTAAAGTACCCGGCCTCTTTCAAGTTAGCGTATTCATCCTGTGCCGATTCGTCGCAGAGGTTTAGCGCCTGGTTAATGTTGTAATCTATGGCTTTCTGGTCCGGCGATAAGGTGAAAAACAACTCGTGAAACCGCTTCACGTGGTCCCTGGCTTCTACCGGTCTATTCTGCTTAATATCCTGGGAGAGTGCCAGCATCAGGGATTTGCCATTATCCAATACATATATTTTTTCCCGGGATTTTTTAGCAAAATTGAAGGCCGTATAAACGATATAAACCGATAAGCAAAATGTTAAGCCAATAAAAATTATGAGAAACAGTCTCATTTGTTTAAAGCTGGACTCAATGTTGGTTAAACTTTTAAACTGCATTTTTTCCCTTTCCTTAATTAAGTTTAGAATATCCGGTAGTGGTAACTAAATTTTTAGCCGCGGTTCCCATGCTCTTTACCCCGCCGGCCACCGCTCCACCCGCAGCCCCGGCCCCGGCACCGGCCACTGAACCTGCCCGGCCAAGGGAGTTAACCGTAGTATAGGTAATATTCTGCATAAAACGCCCCCCGCCACAGCTTTGCACAATCCATCCGGCCACGGTAGGAACACAGGTATAACCAAAAATACCAATCAGCAGAAAAACCAGGTAAGCCGTGTTGGTGGCATCAAAATCACCGCCACTTTGTAAATCCGCAATATCTTTTTGCAGCATCAGGACATTAATTTTTGAAATAATGGCTCCGAAAATATTAGCTACCGGCAGCCATAGAAAAACGTTGATGTACCGGGCAATCCAGTTGGTAAGGGTGCCGTGGAAGCCGTCAAAGACCGCCAAGCCAAAAGAAATCGGCCCCACAATAGCCATCACAATTAAAAAGAAGGTTCGAATGGTATCGAGTACCAGGCTGGCAGCTTCATAAAGCACAATCAATAATTCTTTAAACCACTCCCTTACGCTCGTCTTCATTTGATACATGGCTCGCTCGGTGTACATACCCGCTTTATCGCCTAGATCCAGCATATCTAATGCTTTCAATTTCTTTTCAAACTCTGCATCATCAACCATCCAACCTTTACCCTCCTTTTTCATGTTGACTTCTTCCAGTTTTGTTAACTGTTCTTGAAACTCCCGCACCTCTACGTTCTGGGTATCAACCAGGGAGGAAGTAGCCGTTACCACCGGGTTCATAAGGCCATTAAGCATCTGAATCACCAGGGGAAAGAACATAATGCACCAGCCAATTACAAATGGTCGGAACAACGGGTAAAAATCAATGGGTTCGTTGTTGGCCATATGTCGCCAAACCCGGTGAGCGATATAGAAAATAGCTCCCAACCCAGCTATACCACGGGCAACCCCAATCAAGGAATCGCATAAAGGCAACATATCATCATAAAGCTGTCTCAGAATCTGATGCAGACTCAACCATTCATCATTCATGCCGGTAAAATTTAAAATGTTATTGGGCTAACCCGTATAAGCGCATGACGCCTTGGGTATTATTCTTCTTTTTTGCCCGTAGGTAGGAAACTGAAATATTCTTATTAGTAAAATATTGTACCAGGGCCTTATGCTCCCTTACTTTTTCGTAGGTGGTATTTATCATATCCAAGCGTTCCTTATCGGTCAAACTCAAACCGGTAGATTTAGCCCCCAAATTCAAATCATCGACGAGTCGAGAACTCTCTCTTAAAAGCTTGCCGTAGCCTTCTGTTATAAAGCCAACCTCTTGGGGCGAAAAGTTTTGATCAATCCGGAATCTTTGAATATTAGTAGCATACAAATCGACAATTTCCCCGGTAAGCTGTAAGGTTTCGTAAATTTTCTGATACTCGGCTACGGTTTGATTTACCCGTTTCAGGCCATCGTACCACTCCTTACCCTGGGTGTAAATTTTATTTGTTTCCTTGAATTGCCGAACCAGTTCGTACTTCTGCTGAATCTGTTCCGTAATATTGGTGATCTGCTGAATGGCTCTCTGGGAAAAAGCCGTGGGATCTGCTACTACAAATTGCGCAGAGGAATTGAAATTAGACCCAATTAGAAATACTAAAATTAAAACATATTTTTTCATAACTTATAAATTTGATATCCATGTTTATCTATTAATCTATTAATCTATTAATCTATTAATCTTTTAATACATTTTCCTCTATATATTTGTTTTTATTTATCTATAGCATTGGTAACCTTCTTATATTTTCCACCCCCAGTAACTAAAAGCATATCTTCATTTTCCAAATACATAATATCAAATGGTACTCCTGCATTAATTTTAATGACTTTATTATCTTTATCGTATACCGCAGGAACAGTTTTATCTCCTTCCTGCATGATGAAATTTTCGCCATTTCGGGTAAAAATCATATGGTTTCTTTCTTCACTTTCTACAGATTTCCATTCTCCGACAAAGTTTTCTGCATAATCACTTGTATGCTCGTTTGATTCCTCCGTGGCCGTTGCAATAGATCCTTCGGCCTGGCCAGTAGTATCAGACTGACCGGAACAACCGGCCACACCTGAAGCAATAAGGAAAATCATAACCGTGTAGCCCGTAGCTACGGCAACTCTCAAATTTTTCATAGATTTACAATTTAACTGGCTCTTGCTACATTAGCCATTTCCGTAATAGCTAACTGCATACTTCCTTTCCGATTAGCTAAGTCAAAAAGTTTTACTTTTTCGGTTTCTTCGGTGGTATAGGTAAAATACTCTTCCGGGGAAACCTCGGTGGCATAAACAGCGCTTTTAACGCCGCCTAAGCCAATCCAAACTTCTTTGTATCGGCGATTAGGGTTATTATCCAGGTTAATGGATAATATTTGTTCTTTTTCCTTATCGGATAGGCCTAGTAAATTTTGAATCTGTTCAAATTTGTTCAGGTACTTGCGCTGATCGAGTAGGATTTTACAATCGGAATTATTAATAATGGTATCCTTTACAATGGGCGAATGAATAATATCGTCTACCTCCTGGGTTACTACGACCGCTTCGCCAAAGAATTTCCGGACAGTTTTAAAAAGGTACTTAATGTATTCGGCCATTCCTTCTTTGGCGATGGCTTTCCAGGCTTCCTCAATCAATATCATTTTACGGGTACCTTTTAACCGGCGCATCTTATTGATAAATGTTTCCATAATAATTAAAGTAACCACCGGAAACAAGATTTTATGATCTTTGATATTGTCTAACTCAAAGACGATAAACCGTTTTTGTAACAGGTCTAATTCTTTCTCGGAGTTTAATAAGTAATCATATTCTCCCCCTTCGTAATACGGTGCCAGCACATTGATAAAATTGTCAATATCGAAGTCTTTTTCCCTTACTTTTTTTTCTTCCAGAATCTTCCGGTAGGGCCCATTTACAAACTCGTAAAAAGTATTAAAACCAGGGGTGATTTCTGTTTTATCTTTTAGGGCAATCAGGTAATAATTAACCGCATTAGATAAAGCCACTTCTTCGGCCCGCGTAGGAATATCCGTATCTCTTTTCCAAAGCGTCAAAATCAGGGTTTTGATACTTTCTTTCTTTTCGAGATCAAATTGTCTATCTTCGGTATAGAAGGGATTGAAGCTAATCGGGTTTTCTTCCGTGTAAGTTAAATAGACGCCATCCCGCCCGTTCGTTTGCCGGTTAATTAAATCGCACAAGCCCAAATAAGAGTTGCCAGTATCGACCAGGAGCACATGAGTTCCTTGTTCATAGTACTGCTTAACCATATGGTTGGTAAAGAAAGATTTCCCGCTTCCTGATGGACCGAGAATAAATTTATTCCGGTTCGTGGTATACCCCTTTTTCATAGGTTCATCGGAGATGTCCACCAGGATTGGCTTGCCACTCAGACGATCCACCATTTTAATTCCAAACGGACTGCTGGAAGAACGGTAATTGGTCTCGTGGTTGATAAAACAAGCGGCTTGCTCCAGGAAGGTATAAAAGGTTTCTTCGCTCGGGCAATCAGAAGCATTACCCGGAATACCCGCCCAAAATAAGGTAGGTATGTCTTTCGTATTTAAACGCGGTTTGCAATCCATCGCAGCAATGCCGGCCGTAGCCAAATTGCGGTACTCTTTTAGCTGGTCTGGATCTTCTGACCAAAGGAAAACGTTAAAATGAGCTCTTACTGAAATTTGATTATAACTAATTGCTTCATTTAAGTACTGATCGTACCACTCTTTATTTATGGCATTTTCCCGGCTGTACAAAGACAGCGAGTTTAAGTTGCGGGCCTTACGTTCAAAATCTTTTAAATTTTCAGTGTGATCGTCAATGAAAAGGTACTGATTGTAGATGTGGTTACAAGAGAGTAATAAGCCCACCGGCGCAGCAAACCCCATATTGCAACTACTTTTATCGGTACTTAACCGGTCATAGCGTTTGTCAGTACTAACCGAACCCGGTAAATCGTCTATATCGGATAACGTAAATAGATTAAAATATTTAGCGCCAATCTGTAAACCTTTGGAAAAATCTATATCGGACAAGGGTATTACATCTTCCTGACTGACGGCCAGGTATTTTTCTATAATACCGGCTTTCTCTTCGGAGCCGACTATTTCTGCCTCGGTCAGGCGTTCCAGGTCAATAAAACCACTATCTGTTAAAATGCGTTGAAACTGGCTTACCGTATCAAAAAAGTTAGTGATAACACCCGGAGAGCCAATTTCTTTCGGAATAATATTCCCCCGCACTAAGGAACTCCACTTGCTATTCTTTTTAGCTTTTTCCGGGTAGGATAAAGTGATATATAAATAGCAGTAGTGGTGAATAAATGGCCGCTCGTTAAAATGCCGCTCAAATGCCCGATCCAGAAAACTAAGATTATCCTGGCTGAAATCTGATCGATATTTTTCCTCCACAAACCAATCCTGTTTATGAAAAATGGTATATTTAGGAAGGATTTTTAATGCTTTAATCCAGGTTTGGTGAAGGCTTTCATAATCCGGTTGTGATAAGGTAAATATCTCTTTCAGATCCACCCGAAAACAAACCGTTATTTCCGCAAACTTGTTAATAATACAATCGTGCTCAACCTTATATAAAGGCAGTTTCTTTTCCAGCGTATCCGCCCTGTAAACATCGCCCATAACTTACCGCTTTATTTTATACTGCAACAGTTTTAAAAATTTCCCCTGATTTACCAAGTAATTCGGACGCTTTCTGGCCGCTCCATTCTTCATTAAGCCATGTTCCCCGTAAAGTCGGTTCCATTTGAAAACAAAATGGAATAGCAAGCTGGTCGCTACGAAAGCCAAAATAACACAGCTATAGAGGTGTAACCCGGTTATGTACAGGATGGTAAAGGAGATAAACACCCCTAGCAACCCCACAAAAAAAAATATCAGGTATTGCGCCTTTAAGCCTTTAAACTCAACCGGCTTGTTAATACCTTTATTGATACTATAATTAGCCAAGGCATGAAAAATCTAAAGGAAAAAAGCTCTTAACACGGTAGCCACTACTACCAGAAATACACAGCTGCCAAACCAACCGGCAGCTACCTTCTGGGTATCCGGGTCACCAGAGTTCCATTTCGAATAAACTTTAACGCCGCCAATTAAGCCAAGCACTGCCCCAACCGCATATACTAACCTGGTAGCCGGGTCAAAATAGCTGGTAACCTGAGCCGTAGCTTCTTCAATACCCGCAGCGCCGTTTCCCTGGCTAAAAGCAGCTGGGGCGATACATAGTAAGGCAACCACCGTCACCGCGTTTAAAAACTTTTTGTTTTTTAGATTTTTCATCATTTTAAAATTTAGGTGGTAAAAAATTAATGAACTTGTTTAAGCAATTTTTTTACATCAAGATCTGAAAAGGAATCTTTGATTACCTGTTCCTCCTTAGCAGGTACCTCATCCTCCCATAAAGCTTCATTTAAAAGCAGTTCTACCCGGGCCTTTGCCCGTACATTATCCGTCATAAGGGTTTGGAGTAAAAGGGTATCTTCCATCATTTCAATGTTTTTTGACAATTGCCCTTTTTCGGTATCCGTAATTTCTTCCTGGGTTAACAGCTCTACGGTTCGGTTTAGATCCTCCAGGACAATCCCACCCGTCACAAATTCTACCGAATCACCCGCATTAAAAGGAATAAATTGTTCTTCCAGATCGATATCATCCATAAAGTACAGATCTTCTTCCTGCTCTTGTATTTCTGCTAGGTTTTCTTCACCCTCCCAACATTCACCGGTTAGATCTGAATCTTCTTCCTGTGCGGTATCATTATTGGACTCATCTGAAGCAGGAGGGTTTTCGGTGTCATTATTCTTAGGTCTATCAGGCCAAGGAGCAGCGGAAAAACCATTGCCGTAATCGGCCGTGCCACCAATAGCTGAATGAACGGAAACAGCTGTGGCTGCAGGAGAAGGAACCAAGTCAGAATGGGCATTGGTTTTACGGAGCGTGCCAAATATCTCGGCTCGGTAGTAGATGAATATTATAATACAATAGTAGAGGATAACCGCAACTAATATAAACAGACTAAATTGACCCCAAGTAATACCAGCAAACATATTTGTAAGATTTATGCCTATACCTACCTTTTATAATTAATAAATAATTCACCTAATAAATAATTTTAATTAGTGATATTACTAAGGTAATACAAATAAAAAATAAAAGCAATACCGCAAAACCCGTTTATTTACAATATATAGCAGAAATTTTATTAAAAATACTTTTCTATGGGGTTTAACTCACTCTTTACATTAAAAATCTATACGGTGGTAATTATTTATAAGATGAATTATTTTAAATAATATTTTTAGAAGCGGTTAGGAGAAGAAATAGCAAAAAAATGGCTACTATCGGAATTAATACCGAAGTAGCCATTAGCAGAAAAAGGTATTTTGGTGCCCCTCCCCTATTCCATAAATTTCCTTTTTAATTCTTCAATATCGGTCCCGTATCTTTCAAAATGTTCCACTAATACATTTTCCAGATAATCAGCCATTGCTATGCTATTAAGTCCAGAATAAAGAAGAACCGCCCGAATTCGTTTTTTAAGGTCCGCTGAAATATATACGGTTTCTTCCTTACGCCCTGAAGTGGGCGTTAAAAAACGCCTATGCTCCCACCCCTTTCCTGATTTAGGTTTAGAACCCGTTTTTAGATTAGGTTTAATATCCGGGGTAACATCATCTGGGGAAATGTTGGTATCTATATCCGGGACAGGTGCCTGCTTATTATTTTCCCCTTTGCTTTCCTTTTCCTTTACTGCAGCGGACCCAGTGCTTTCCATGTCCTCCGGGCCAGATTTGGGTTCAGTCGCCGCCGTATCGGTCTGCCCCTCCCCTGCCCTATCCGTATCATTGGAATTATTCTTATTACTGGTATAGTTCGAATTAAATCCGCTTAAACTTCCAATTAGCAGGCTTTCATCAAAAGGGGTATCATCATCAAATTTTTTCTTATTATTCTTTGCCATATCAGATAAATTAAACAGTAAGTGTAACTGGTGCAACAGAAACTCCAATAACAGTTAGAATCTCCTCAATCAATGGAACCATATTCGTATCTTTAAGCAGGTGTGCTTCCATCGGGAAAATGGTAGAGCGAAATTCAGGTTTCCGAAATTTAACACTTTGATAAAGTTGAGTTTTCAAAATATGCATGCCCGCTTTGGTAACTACCTTTTCTGTGGCAGTGTACAAATTTGATTTTTCTGATTTAACCACGTTATTCCATAAGAAATGTAAGCTTTTTAAGTTAATATCAGGTTTACCAATAAAATTCTGATTCACTAGCATGCCAAATTCAAGACTACTTTTAACCACCAGCTGATCGGCGATAAGCGGGATAAATATATGGTCTAGCTTGCTAATGGTAGACAAAACGCCTTTTGTATTAACCGTACCAGGTAAATCCACGAAAACAATATCAAAGGGTTCTTCCGTATCTTCAAATTGCTTTAAATCAGTCAAAGCATCACCAGGATTGCTCGGTATAATCGGATATACTTTTTTCCCCTGAGCTTTAAATGCATTCTGGTAAGAAGCTTGGGTACGAACCAGACTAATCTCATCTTCCCTTAACTTTTGTACACTATGTTGCGGAAAGTCAGCATCCATAATGCCAACTTTCAAATCCAAGACACTATGGCAATAGCTAGCCACTAGTATTTCCAAGGTTGTTTTTCCTACCCCACCCTTTTGATTAAAAAAGGAAATGAATTTGGTTTCTTTAGCCATAAAATAAAAAAAAATTAAATATAGTTAAACAGATTTATATAAACCCAGGATGCTATTTTAAATGGTTTATAGAAACATAGATTTATATAAATCCAAATGTATGTAATTCTTGGTAAATATTAACCATTATTCAAAGTTATAAATTTTGCTATGTAAATTGATGCCTTTTTATGTATATACATTTGTTTATTGATGTAGATGAATATATGAATGATGGTAATTGCAAATCCTTATGCATATTTACCTTTATTATTATATATCTATACTTATAGGTGTATTTTTATCTTTGTTTGTATTTATATTTAAGCATATAGACATTTATTTCTTTTTATATATTAATAAATTTTTCAAGGTATAATTAAAGACATATATATATTTACCTTTTAATCCATTTACCTTCTAATATTTTTACCTTTTAATCTTTTTGCATTTTTATAAGTGTATCCATGTTTAGTATTAAATAGGTAAGTTTATACATTTATATATTTAGAAACTTACTTAAATTATTCTTTTTAAATATAATTACATACTCATTGATACATTTTAATATATGTTTGCTTGTTTATTTGTTTACATGAATACTTATCTATGTATACCTTTTTATCTTTAAATGTTTATTTATTTTTATCATTAAATATTTGCTTATTGGTTTTATAAGGTAATAAATTTTCCTATTTGTATATGTATCTATGTTTCTTTAATTAGACTTATATAGATTTAAAGGAACATTTGTTTAATCCTTTCTTTCTGTTTTATAATTTTATTTCACCTATGGCTTGTTTAAACCTGTAAACCTTCAATTTACGTAGGCAGTATATGGTCTGGAGTTTTGCGATAGCAAAAAGCAAGATATGTTTTTGTTCCACAAAAACTGTAACTTGTCTTGTTGGGTTTGCTAATGCCAGAAAACAAAATCGCTCCTAAGTCGCTTTTTTAAAAATTAGAACAGTATGGATAATGAAGAAAAACCAGTTGATAAGAAAAAGGGTAGGGGAGGGAGAAAGCCGAAGTCAGCTAAAGAACGTGCTTCTTGCGAAATACACTTTAGAGTCACAGAAGAAGACTTCCAATTGATGGACGCCCGTTTTGAAAATTCAAATTATAAGAGTAAAACGGATATGTATTATGACATCATGTTCAATCAGAAGCTAGCTATAAAAGATAGCTTGAGTATGACACTGGTAACGGAAGTTCAGAATTTAATCAGGGAAATAAAAGCAATCGGCACGAATTATAACCAGGTTGTTAAAAAAATTAACTCTTTAACAGATACCAGACCCGTACTCCCTGAAGTTAAAAAGCTAATCGCGTTAACTGAAAATTTAGAGCATACCCAGAACTACTTCTTTCAGATAGTTTTAAAGTTAAGGGAAAAATGGTTGCAAGGATAACCCGGGGAAAGGATATAATAGGGCTGTTGAATTATAACGAAAAGGAAAAGTCTAGTATTCTTTATGCGCAGTTAATAAACGATGTAAAAAGCCCGGACGAATTAACTTTAAAAGATAAGGTACAGGCTTTCCAGGCGTATCTAAACCTGAATTCTAAAATTTGCAAACCAACTTTTCACGTATCCTTAAATCCTGATCCCGATGATAAACTAAGCGACGAGCAGCTAACGGCTATTGGCCGGGAGTACCTGGAGCGTATGAATTACGGCCAGCAACCGTTTATCATTTATAAACATGAAGATATAGAGCGTGCCCATATCCATCTGGTTTCGGTGAGTGTTGGCCTGAACGGAAAAGCTATTAGCACCTCCTACGACCGGTTCCGCTCGGAAGAAATCCGGAAAGATATGGAAATAAAGTACGGCCTGATTAAAGCCGGAGATAAAATAAAAAACAGCGAAAATATTTTTGAACCTATTAATATTTCGGCCATTGAGTATGGTAAGACTGATACCAAAAGCGCCATTGCTGCCGTGGTACGGTCGGCCACCAGGGATTATAAATGCACTTCTTTAACGGAATTTAAAACCTTACTAAATCAGTATAATGTTACGTTAGAGGAAGTAAAAGACCAGCAAGAACCGGATAAAACCTTAGGATTATTTTACGCCGTTATTAATCCAGTAGGAGAGAAGGTGAGCGCCCGTATCAAAGCCAGCGCCATAGATAAGAGAGTAGGATTAACCGCTTTGCGGGATAAGTTTAATCAGGACGAAAAGAATATAAGGGAAAGCAACGTAAAAGCTCTACTTAGCCAAAAGATTAAAGGCGTACTGCAAACTTATCCGTATATTACCCAGGCCGATTTTAAAAACCAGTTAAATCGCCAGGGAATACAAACGGTATGTCGCCAGAGCAAGGATAACCGCCTGTACGGCATTACCTTTATTGATAACCAAACCAAAATAGTCCTCAATGGCCGGAATTTGGGCAAGGCGTTTTCCGCCCATACCTTAAACCAACGGTTTACCAATACTACCTTATCCGGCCAGGATCTGCAAAAAGCGAATAAGCAATTAATCCGCATTTACAACGAACACCGGAAGACGGATGAAAAGTATTTTTATGAAAGCAGCCTGATAAAAGCATTGCCTGGGTTAGCAGAAAAATTCATTTTGCAATTGCAAAATCAGCTCCCCCTCATGCATGCCGACCAGGCCCGGTTAGTAATAGGTAATTTTATAACCTACCGCCAAAAGCAGTTACCCAAAGTACAGGAAAAGGAAACCGGCTATTTTCAGGCGAATACACCAGCGCTACTTGATTTTGTTCAGCGGAATCAGGCATTAACCTTAAAACAAAAACTAAGCTTCTTATATGCCAATAATATTACTTTCTCGCAAAAAGGCGAAGATTTGTTTATTTATGCGGTCAAGAGCCCGGAGGTAGGGTATATGGTGCCTAAAACTACGCTATTTAATTTATTCAGCGCGCCAGCTACCAGTGAGAAGATAGCGATTATCGCCACGGAAATTCCGGTATTCAATAAAAGCGACCGGCATATAATAAGAATGCTAAGCCGTCCCCAAAATGAGCGGGATTATACCCGTTTAAAATTAGCTGATAAAATAAACTTTCTGCAGCGTTCACCCCTATTGCCTTACTTAACTAGACCGGATAAACATTTACTGTACAGTCACGCCAATTTAAAATATGTAGATGGCTTCTTTCGGAACCTGGATAAAGGTTTAAATTATAACCAAACTATTTCTAAAATCTTGGGAAATGGCTTGCTTATAAAGCCAGTAACCGACCAGCAGGGCGAAATAATTTCTTTTAAAATAGGTTTTTATAAATTACCCGAAACCACCTTTGTTAAAGCCGGCACCAAAATTACGGATTACCTGAAGGCTAATAATTTTACCCACCAGACGGCAGCTAGTATGCGTAACCTAGTATTCCGGCCGTTGCAAACCGGCGAAGTTAAGATTTCGCCCAAGTACGGCCTGATGGTAAGGCTCAATCAAGCTTTACAAAAAAATGATCTTAAAACTACGGAACACGTATCAAGTTTAATTCATAAAATGAATAAACCATTAGGCGAACAAATCAAGAAACGCATTACGGATCTTCTTAAACTTAAAAACGAAAGCGGACATACGGAAAAAATACAAGCCAGGGATTTGATTCCGGTTATTCTAAAAGAGATTGTGAGATACCCGGCAGATACGCTACGGGAACCAAGTCAGAATACTCCTCTGACCAATCGCTACAGTACGGAAGCCAAGCAAGGAGCAAAATTATTAGAAGGTTTCGGCCAACTATTTAATAATTTAGCGGATGCTGTTTTCGGAAGAGAAGGTGGAGAAAAAGAAGAGCATAAGCCGGAGCAAAACAAGCGAAAAAAACGGCGGCGCCCTCGTTGGTGATCCCTGAAAAAGAAATATTACGACTGATTTAGTAAATATTTTTGGTGGTAGCAAAAGATAATACATAATACCAGGTCCACGGTAGTTAGCTAATTTTTTGCCACCCATTTTTTTACAATTGCTACGGCTCTTACCTGATTTGGCTATGAAACCAGTTTTCAAGCCAGGAAATTGTATTTAACAATAATTTATTAAGGAAATGCACGAAGATCAACGAGCCTTATCCAAGCTGATGGACTTTACCCGTCTTATTAGTATTTGCTTACTATTATTGAATATCTACTGGTTTTGTTATTCCGCTTTTCAGGAAAACGGATGGACCTTTCCCATGCTCGATTCAATTTTAAAAAAGTTAGATAAAGGAAGTAACCTTTTTCATCAGTCGCTCTATTCTAAATTAGCCAGTATTCTGTTTTTAGGTTTTTCCTGCCTGGGTACCAAAGGCGTTAAATCCGAAACCATTTCGGGGAAAAAGATCGGGGTATATCTGTTGTTAGGCCTAATCCTATTTTTTGCCAATGATCTGCTTTTAAACTTATCAATTCCTTTGATCCTGAATGCTTTCCTTTACATTGCCACCTTAGCCGGAGGCTACCTGATGCTCCTGAAATGCGGTAACTATCTTTCCAGGTTATTTAATAATGATCTGATGAAGGATATTTTTAATGAGGAAAACGAATCATTTCCCCAGGAAGAAGTTCTGATGGAAAATGAATTTTCTGTTAATCTGCCTACCGAATATCAATTAAAAGGAAAAAAGCGCAAAGGCTGGATAAACGTAGTTAATCCATTTCGAGCAACCGGCGTAACCGGTACCCCAGGTTCCGGAAAATCTTATGCCATTATTAACCAGTTCATCAAGCAGCACATTGGAAAAGGTTTTGCCATCTATATCTACGATTATAAGTTTGATGACCTTTCCAGAATTGCCTACAATACCCTTTTAAAAAACTACGACAAGTATTCTGTTAAACCAAGCTTCTATGTAATTAACTTTGATAACCCGGCTAAGAGTCACCGGTGTAACCCCTTGCTTCCTTCTATGATGACCGATATTGTAGATGCCTACGAAAGTGCCTATACCATCATGCTTAATCTGAATAAAAAATGGATAGAAAAGCAAGGTGAGTTCTTCGTAGAATCGCCCATTAATTTTTTGGCGTCTATTATCTGGTTTTTAAAGTTATACGAAAACGGCAAGTACTGTACTTTTCCCCACGCCATCGAATTTTTAAGCCGGAAGTACGAAGAAATTTTTCCAATTTTAGGAAGTTATCCGGAAATAGAAAATTACGTTAAGCCTTTCGTTTCGGCGTTTGAAGGGGGAGCCATGGAACAACTAGAAGGTCAAATAGCCAGCGCCCGTATACCCTTATCCCGGCTGGCTTCTCCGCAGCTTTATTGGGTAATGAGCGGAAACGATTTTACCCTTGATTTGAATAATCCCGAAGAACCCAAAATATTATGTGTCGGTAACAACCCCGACCGCCAGGCCATTTACGGCGCCGCACTTGGTTTGTACAACGCCCGGATTATTAAGTTAATTAATAAGAAAAATAAGCTTAAAACTTCGGTAATTATAGATGAATTACCAACGATTTACTTTAAAGGATTAGATAACCTAATCGCGACGGCCAGAAGTAACAAGGTAAGCACTTTATTAGGCTTCCAGGATTTTAGCCAGCTGGAGCGGGATTATGGCCGGGCAGAAGCTACGGTCATTAAAAATACCATTGGTAATATTTTTTCCGGCCAGGTAGTAGGAGAAAGTGCCAAACAATTATCAGAAAGATTCGGCCGGATTTTACAGAAACGCCAAAGTATCTCTGTAAACCGGGATAGTACGTCTACTTCCACTTCTACCCAACTTGACAGCATGATCCCAGCCAGTAAGATAGCCAATTTATCTCAGGGTATGTTTGTGGGAGCCGTTGCGGATAACAGGGGAGAAGAAATTAGCCAAAAGGTATTCCATGCTACCATAAAAATAGATGTAAAGGCCGTTAAGGAAGAAGAAAGTAGGTATCAGGATATTCCGGTAATTACGAATTTTACCGACAGCACCGGCCAGAATCGTATGGATGAAATCATCCGCCACAATTATATTCAGATAAAGGCTGATATCCAAAATTTAATTACCGCTGAAATCAAGCGGATAAATAGTAATGAACAAACCAAGCACCTGATTAAAGAAAATGGAAAATAAGGAGGAAGTAATAGAAAATATATCGATTAAAAATACCGGGATTAAGATAGATAAAGCAGAGTTTCAGTTAGTAGTGGGAAAACGGTTAGCTGAAATCCGTTCTGCTATTAACCCTAAATTAAGCCAGGTTAGGCTGGCCAATTATACCAACTTAAACCAAAATATTATTCAGCGCATTGAAACAGGAGGGGGCACCATAGATAATTTACTCGTGATGCTCAATTTTTACCTGAATGAAGATTATAACCTGAATTATATACTGGCGAAAGATAACTCTGTGTTTCCCGAAAAGCTACGGCCTCAGGATAAGGTGGAAAACATAAACGATTATTTTGAATTGCCAGAATAAGAACGCTTTTTTTCGGTTTTAAACTTTTCGTACATTAAGAAACAAAATGGGTACGGGTCCAGGGCAAGGCCATTTTTAATTAAAATGTAGTGTAAATGATTTCCGGTACTCAAACCGGACTGGCCGATATATCCGATAACCTGGCCTTGCTTCACTACTTGGCCAGGAAAGACAATAAACCGGAGCAAATGGTCGTAAAACGTGATAAAACCATTTAAATGGTTTAGTTGAATAAAGTTGCCCAAGGAATTATGGAATTTAAACGCCCGGTTTATAGTTCCATCGGCTACCGCATAAACGGGCGTACCATGCAGAGCCGGTATATCAATACCTCCATGAAACCTATAATCCCCCTTAATAGGATGCTGCCGGCACCCAAAACCCAAACTAATTTAAAAATCTTTTATTTGGGCCTGCCGGATCGGAACCAGGCTAGGAATATCTTGCATAAGTGCCGCATCCCAACGGGTAATCCGCAGCACATTATAAACATCTTTATAAGTTACGGAGTATCTTAAAAGATCATCAGCTAGTTTTTCAATCTCTTCCTGAATTACCTGTTTTTCTAACCGAAGGAGCGAGGCCTGCAATTTTTCCCGTTCTGATATCTCATTCACTAATACAGAATCCTTTCCAACCGGAAGTCTTTGCGCTGGCAGTAGTAAATCCGCCGGCAAGAGGAGGATAAAAGCAAAATATTTTAAGGATTGCTGCATGTCGGTTTTTAATAATTATGCGTATAATGATTTATACGTATTAAAAACATAGAAATTTAATTCATTATATAAATATTTTATCGGCCATTTAATGTTCTTTTAACTTACAATTTTAAAATTATGGCAGCGTTTATTCCCCTATCAGTAAGTTCAGGTAATAGCATCCCGGAGGAGCCCACCCCAACGATTTCCCCGGAAGTAAAACTGGCAGCCGAACAAAAGAAACAAGCTTTGGATATTGCAAAAAAGTTGTTTCCGGAAAATGAATTTTCCGTAATAAGCATTGAGCCGGACATATCAGGCGGTTATAACTTTCAGTTAAAAACCCAGAAAGAAGACAATACCTACCCTAATTTGAAGCCTGTCTTCAAACAGCCACGGGAAATAGAACGGGAAATTGAAAAATTTAACACTTTTAAAATTTCTTTTGACCACCATCAGGAAAAGGCTAAAATTAATTTTAATACTTTAGGGACTTTAAAGACATTCTCTTATAAAGAGTTAAAGTTTAATCAGGAAAATAAATCAAAAGAGGATCTAACCCAAAGTACCCACTTTAATTACCAAGGATATCACATTGAAAGAAGTTACCAGACACACGAGAAAGGAGCGTACCGCATTACCGATATTGCCGGAAATGAAATTGGAAAAGGGGACGCTGGGTTTAGTCCGGAAGCCCCGGTAAACCGGTCGAGCGATGGCCGGCAAATGCCTTACTTTAAAACAGATGCCGAAATCAAAAGAGAAGTCGATGGAATTTTGTCTCAACATAAAGCTAACCTGACTAATGAATTCCAGCATATATTTACAGTAAATAAAGAAAGTGGTGAAATTAGTATTATTGGGAGGGATGAAGAAGGTAAACCGGTTTTAAAAAATCCGGACGACTTAAAAAAACTGACCCCAGGGGAAACGCTGCCTTTGTTGGAATTAATACCGCATAAAGGTTTTTTAGGTAACTTTATCCTGAATTTTAGAAATAATTATAACAGAAACAATTTAGAATTTTTGGCCGTTCCTCAATTTAAATCGATTGAGAAGGCCTTAGGGGAGATTAAAGAACATTTACCAGGGTTAAAAGCTGGTATAATAAGTGCCCTGGAATCCCTGAAAGAAAAGACCGGGATTTCTGGTATAATGGACAAAACCGAACGAGAATTTATACATCTTCCGGAGGAAAAACAGCAAAAATTATTAGGAAGATTAGCAAACGATACCCAAGAAAACAATGCCTATACGATAAATAAGAAGAATGGCCACTGGGAAATGCCAGAAGAAGATTTATCAAAAAAGAATTTCCGGACCGATTTAAAGGATCTCCTCGATTTATTTAAAAACGAAGAATCTGAGTTTCCGGAAAATAATCAGCTCACCCACATACAAACTAATAGACCGATAAAAGATTCTAACAAAATGCAAGGACCAAAATTTAATCCAGACAACATTAACTGGAAAGATGCGGAAAAGTTAGGTTTAACCAAAGAACTACTGGAAAAAACTGACAATATGAACCGCCTGCTGAATGGGGAGAAGACTACTCTTTTTCAGGGACTAAAAGGCGATTTAGGAGGCGTTAAAGTTTCCTTAGACGGTAAATTTCGCTTAGTAGAAAGTCCCAGCGGACAACCCACTTTTGTTTTTCACGGGGTACGCGCGGAATTGGATATACCTAAAAATTATTTAGGCTACCAATTTACCGAGGAAGATAAACAGAATTTAAGAGGAAACGGAAATCTGAACAAGCAAGTAACGCTAACCGACAAAGCAACTAATTCCGAATTTAAAGCTTACGTCGGGGTAGATAAAGATACGAATGAATTAGTGGCCATACGGGCCGAACGCATAAAAATACCAAGTACCTTAAAAGGTGTTATTTTAACGGATGAACAAAAAAAAGTACTCGAAGCAGGAAAACCAATTGCCCTAGCCGGCATGAAGGATGATAAAAATCAGGAATTTTCCGCTACCGTACAAATCGATCCGGCTAAAAAAGGATTCTCCTTCCGGCCAATTCTCGATCCGGCCATCAAAGAAATGGTTAAACCGGAAAATAAAATTCGGGTAGCAGCAGATAATGATAGTAATAAGGTAGATAAGTCTAAACCTATGGTTAACCTAAACAACCCGCCAGCTAAAGAAGCGGATGCTAATGTACCCAGGAAAAAAAGAGGAGGCCCCAAACTCTAATCTTTTACAAGCATCAGATCGCCAGCGCTGCACCGGTTCGGCCGTTCAGGCTGGCAAAATATTAGCACAACCTAGTTTTCCAGGGCCAACCTGTTGGTATTCCTGCTAGCGCAATTTTTCCGAATCAAAAGGACAGTTTAGGCATTTAGTAGGGGAAGTTAATTTCCCTTTTTTATTAACCGCTTTTTTCCTATGGAAGGTTTTAAAAACAAGTACCCAAATGCAAAAAGCTTTGAGGACTTCCGAAATGAAATTTCTATTATTGAACTGGCCACGGCTAACGGTTACCACCACGAAGTAAAAAAAGGATCCCGGACCCCGGTATTTTATAATCCCCAAACCAACGACCGGATTATCATTATGAACCCCCATCATCCCGGTAATCAGGGATACTGGAATCCGGAGGATGATACTGATAAAGGCAGTTTAATAAATTTTGTAAAGAGGCGATTAGGTACCACTTTCCCTCAGAATAATACCAGGAGTGAAAACGCCAACGTAAATGCGGTTTTATATAATTACCTGAAATTACCCGACCCGGTAAAGCAACAGAACCGCCAGCTTGTCAATCCGGAAAGACTGCAAAATATAGAAGCGCATAAATTCCTAAGCGACTATTACAAAATTACGCCTCTCTATAAAAAAGACTTCTTCCGGGAAAGAAACATTTCTTTCGATACCTTAGAAAAATCGGAATTCACCGGGCGTATTTTCAATGTTCAATACCAGGACCCCCAGAACCCAGGACTAGTTTATACTAACGTTGCCTTTCCATACCACCTAGCCCATGATACCAGAATAGTAGGTTTAGAAATCCGGAACGCCAACTATAAAGCCCATGCCGAAGGCTCCGACCGCAGCAATGGCATTTGGTACTCCAATATGCCGGGAAAGCTGGATAGAATGGTGCTGGTGGAAAGTGCCCTGGATGCCTTAAGTTACCGAGAACTACGCAGGCCGGATAATGCGTTATTTGTATCGTACGGCGGTAATTTAACCCTCGACCAGATCCAAACAATCAAAGAATTAAAGTACAAAGGCAATACCGATGCAAATTTTGAGTACGTACTGGCCAACGACAATGATAAAAAAGGAGCCTATTATGATTTAATGTTCCTCCGGGAACTGGCAGCCGAAAAATTTTCCTCCCAACGTTTAGCCAACCCGAGAAACAGCATTAAGCTGGCATTTGCCAGCTTAAATGCCCTTAACCCAGCCGGTGCCGTGCCAAGTAAGGTTATGGCGTTTGCCGATAAATTAATGCACGAGTTAAGCCCGTACAATAAGCATATCGATGAGGAAATTAAAAAGGGAGGGTTAAGTAACGTGGTGATAAATGAATTAGAACGGGATAAAGTTAAGTTTAAAGTAGAAGGAAATCAGTTTTTAGTGGAAATTCCGGCCACGTATTTTGCGATGCACCAGTTTAACAAAGCATTGGTGCTTGCAACTGAGTTAGAACATAAAGTCAAGATTGATAAAGCCATTTTAAACGACTATAACGAAGATTTAACCTTAGTTAAGGTGATTAATAAAAATCCGGAATTATTGGCAGAAATTAATAAAATGGATCTGCATAAGAAGCCGGAAGAAAAGCTGGCGTACTCAGATTTAAAATTGGTGATTTTACAGCCGGGGCGCTATAAGCAGTTTCATAAATTGTTTCATTTAGGCAAAGCAAAGGAAGAAAGCCCACAAATTTTGCAAAAAGAAAGTGGGGGAATAGGGTTAAGTAGAAGCGAAAATATAGAAATATTAAATCCAGATAATCAGCAGGAAAAACAAGGCGACTTAAAACAAAAAAATCCCCAGGTGAAGCCAAAATTTTAAGCGTTAAAGTAATGGTTTATATAAAATAATAACAACAAGCCAGACCTGGGAACAAGTTTGGTTTTGTTTTTTAAAGGGGAGGGGGCTACCTACCGGTCGAACCCGTTCCAGGCTCGCTATCGCTCGGTCTTGCAGACTTAATTTGCGGAGCAAATTCCCTTCCAGACTTCTAGCCCCCAATCATTCTATTTTATAAATCAATTGAAAGTTCCAGTTTAACTATAACGCCATTAATTTGGCTATAAGTAACTGATTTACTAGCAGAAAAAGCATTTAAAGTAAAGGGAAAAAAAGTTTGGCAAAAGCTGAATTGTTGATAAATATTTGTATACGTTTTGTATACTTGTTTGTATACTTGACGTATATATAAGTATAGTAAACGAATTTAACAATTGTCAAAATTATGTCAACACAAAGCACAAACCTAGAAAAGTCATCTTCCTGGAACTCTATTTGCTTTCCGGTAAAAGAAGAAAAATTACAGGATTTATTACCTGGATCTTACAAGCTACTGCCGTCTGACAGGCAACGGGCAATAGTAGGCTTTATGCCGGATGGTTCACAGCATATATTTGCCCTACAAAGCAACGAATATACGCTTATTCCAAATGATTTACTCCGGTTGGTAGTAAACACATTTGCGATAAATTATGAAATTGAGACGCGTTTTTCTTCCGGTGGTGATTTTTGTATTAATATCATAATGCCGGATAGCTTAAAAGTAGGAAATGAGCGTATTTATAAAAACCTTATAATTAATAATTCCTATACCGGCAAAAGTCCCTTCAATATTCAAGGCTCCTCTATTGAATCGACGAATGAGGAAAAGGTTAAGGTATCGTACTATCGGCAGATTTGTTCCAATGGCTTGATGGGGTGGGCCGATG
>Ga0210040_10003418_pt1 | contig 21450 bp, 15 predicted proteins | sample CryGeyCG12114_NA_FD_185462 | JGI IMG/M metagenome (GOLD analysis project Ga0210040, IMG submission 185462) | Groundwater microbial communities from aquifer - Crystal Geyser CG19_WC_8/21/14_NA (SPAdes) (version 2) | ecosystem: Environmental > Aquatic > Deep subsurface > Groundwater | place: USA...
GGCTTGCCGGGTGCCAGTGCCATAATCACGGCAGGGATAGCCTCAGGCTTTACCGTGACCAGATACTCGTAAGCGTCGTTGACGAGGGCAGCGAAGCCGTTGCAAGTGTGCTCCTTGGGAACAGTCTTATTGAGGCTGATATCCCATGTGTCCTGCATGTAGCGGATCACAAAGCCGGTGCTGATAAGGTTGTCGCCGGGCTTCGTCTCTACACGGATATCAGAGAACTTGCTGAGCCGCTTATCGCGAGCTTCGATTGCCTCATCGCAGAGAGCGGAAGCAAATCGCTCCTTGGCCTCGGCGAGTTCCTTGCTCAACTCATCGACCTTGGCGATAGCGGCATCACCGAAGATATCGACAGCGGCAGTGGCCTTAACGAGCTTGGCCTTAATTGCTTCAATCTCTTGAGCGATAAGGATGGAAGGTGAAATGTTTGTCATTGGTTTTCCTAGTGTATGGAATGGAATTAGGAGGCAGCGGAAGATTGCTGACTCTCTTACTTGTGGGGAGCAAATGCCCCGATCTTTAGCTTCTCATGGCGATAGGGGCGGCTGGTCCCGCTATCTGCATCAGCAGCGGCCATGAGCTTGGCGATAGACGGACGGCCAGCAGGCTTGCGCTCTGCATAGCCCGGCAGCGGGATGCCTAGAACATCAAGAGCAAGGCGGAAGCCGCCCCGGATACGGCTGTCCACCTGTTCGATATGGGCGGCAACGCGGGGATCATTGAGGCGGTCGAGGTCAATCGGCTGGGGGTTCATCGGGTATCCTTCCTAATCGGGGGAGTAAGTTGGTCAAAAGTTACAGAGAGATATGCCGCTCGCGTATAAGCAAACAGGAACAGAGAAATTGCAGGTATGGAGATGGTAAGCCTGCCAGCTACCAGCAGGAACTATGGAGGCCGCGTCCCCAGAGGGCGTGGACGCCGCCTTATTGCAATAGCTGACAGGATACCCGGAAGCCTACTCACTACCAACTAGGGCAATGCTATAGCGGGTAGGCACATGCATTGCTCGGGCCGTTGGGTCTTGGTTATATGAGCAATGCTTTAGAGAGAGGGGCGGCTAGCTCACTCGCCGTTATCAGCTAGCCATGGAGTAGAGCTATTAGGCTCAACACTCCTACATCCCTCAGATTGGCTCAGTAGTAGATAGACGTATCTGGATGACCATGACAAAGAACCAGATATGTCTAAGCCATAGCTATACAAAGACTAGGGATGCCTTGGTATGCTATCACTGAGCCAATCAGAAGAATGGCTGTATCATATATAAGGAATATGGATTAGAGTTGTAGAGTACCTAGGCGATACACCTAGGATAATCTCTTATATAATAATCTATTATGATCCTAGATTACAAATATTGAGATGTATCCATTGTTGCCCCCCTACCCCCCAAGCCTCCGAAAACGGATGCTACCCGTAAGACGGGCTAAGGATAGATCGACCACATAACGATAGGCCGGATGCCTAGGTTACGGTCAGTGGGCAGCGATACATCAAGCATGATCCTGAGTTACAGAATACGTCGATTGTAGAGCCATTGTTGCCGATACCCATGCGCTATCCCGAAGGACGGCACACCCCTTCGCTTACGCTAACCCTCGCGGGCTGTGGGTATCTACAGTTGCGCACTGTCAGGCGTTCTCCCGGCTCTACGGGACGTGGGCGGTTATGATTGGTGTTCCTGTCCGCGAGCAATTCGGGGCAGGCTGGTTTATCTAGGACGACGGTACTGAAACGGGAGCGATTACTCCTGTTCGGTTCCATTCCTAACGGTCCCAAATTGCGGACGAGATAATCCCCTGAGGCTCCCGGTCCCATACAGCCCCGCTGAGAGTCATTCCGGCAATCCGGCTGGGTGAGTACCCGGAGCCCTCCTAATCGACTCTGGTGGGCTTCTCTGGCCGATCTAGTGGGCCTTCAAGCCGCCTGCCTTCTCGACCCGTTGAATGGCAGCGCGGGATACCCCGTATTCGGCAGCGAGAGCGCCAAGGGATAGGCCCTGTGACCTCTGCACACGGATGGTAGCATGTTGCTCAGGTGTCAGGGATGATGGCCTGCCTAGCGTCTTGCCCTCAGCCTTGGCGCGGCTAAGGCCTGCTTGGGTCCGCTCTACCAGCAAGTCCCGCTCAAACTCAGCTACGGCAGCGATAACGCCCATGGTCATCTTACCGGCTGGGCTGGTCAGATCGACGCCACCAAGGGCAAGGCAATGGACCTTCACGCCATCCCTAGCGAGACTATCGACCGTGCTGCGAACGTCCATCGCATTCCGCCCCAGCCGATCTAGCTTGGTGACGATGAGGATATCTCCGGCTTCCAGCTTATCGACCAGCCGGGCAAAGCCCTTGCGCTCCATAGCGGCAACGGACCCGGATACCGTCTCAGTCACAATGCGCTTGGGATCGACCTTGAAGCCTGCTGCCTCAATCTCCCTAACCTGATTGTCCGTAGTCTGGTCGGCTGTGCTGACGCGGCAGTAAGCGAAGGTGCGAGCCATGACGGCCTCCTGTATCGAATAGGTGGCTCGCTATATCTGCTGTATCGATACCCCAGTCAAGCTATCTTTCGATACAATGATCCTAGCTGTATCGTAACCGGTCGATTTAGATACATTGCTCTACCGTGCTTTTTCGCTGATCCGGGCGGGTAGGGAGGGATATGGGGGAGAAAGGACGCACTCTTGGTCTGAGTTGCCCTCTCGCAAATCTCCACCGAAAATAGGTCGTAGGCGGCAGGGTTAGCCGAGGCGCTTACGAAAATGGTTGCCTACTACCCCGACCAATAGGCCAGCAGTCATGATACTTTGAAGGTGAGATACATCTTCATTTTGAAGCCACCGCCACCGGCTTGGCGCGGCCATGTGCCACAGCCAGATGCCGCCAATGACGGTGATAGCGACAGCCGCAGCCCAGAGCGCCGCTATAGCGATGTTCTCAAAGTGCCACTTGAACCGCTGATTACGCTGGTGCTCCTGCCGGGCAGCGTCCTGCTCCAACTGCTCCGGGGTAGCGTTCTTGGAGAGCGCCTCCTCCTCTTTGATTGCGTTGGCTATCGAAGCAGGCTGGTTTGCCGCCGCTTGCTCTGCCAATGGCAATCCTGGGATGCGCGGCCCGTCGTCCGTTATGTCAGGCGGATGCGACACTTCGCTCACTAGATAATCTCTTATAGTGAGCGGCAATCAGGCTGTTGGGAATGACATTGCCAAATGATCCGGGGCGATAGGTTTGCGCCCAAGGTGTGTCTGGCATGTGCGTGATGTTAGAGAGCGCGATACCTCCCATGTGCCCGTACAGGTTGAATACCTGACGGACCATGCTGTCATCGCCGCTGTCGAGGGGCGGTGCGAAGGTCGGGATCGGTGCGGCGATCGGCCCCCGCCCATAACTCCTAGTGCCGTTGTACACGTCTCTTACGACCGGGCCGTACTGCCAAGCTTCGACCGGCTGATCGATCAGCGGTTCACCTGTAAGCCCCAACTTCCAACCGTGTGCGATGTAGACAAGCTTGAGCACCTGCATCGGCGTCAGAACTTTGCCTTGCTCCCGTGCGAGGTCTAGGAAGCGGTTTGCTACGGCGCGTGCGTCAGCCATTTCCATCCTTTCTGGTGAGCCTGTAGGCGCGTGCTGCGCCCGGTGTAGTTTCCAGCATATATGCTAATCTTGTGTTTCCGCAATGTTCCAATGTCAGGATACGGGGTATGCCAAAGTTGGCTGCACGGATTGATCGCCTTCGCTAGTTGCGGCGGGTCAACCACTTGCAACGGATAACGGGAAACTGTTACAGTAGGCAATGCCAACCGTAACAGCAGCCAAATAAAATCTTTTGGTTCTCAATATCTTAGGGAGAGGCCGGTAAAATCCTCTTCTGGGCACCATTTACCCCTCCCAAGAGGGGCCAAAACATGCCAGGAATGGCTGTTTTCTGCGGGTTTCGCGTGGTATGATCGTCCCATTCGGAGCGACCAGATACCATCACAGCCGGGCCTTCTGATGGTATTTTTGATGGTATCTCGCCAGCTTCGACAGCGGAGATACCATCATGGCGTTGTCAGTCGTTGCCATCAAAGCGGCCAAAGGTCGTGACAAACCCTACAAGCTCGCCGACCAGGACGGCCTCTACCTGCTCGTCGCATCGACAGGCGCGCGCTACTGGCGGATGAATTACCGCCATCTCGGAAAGCAGAAGACGCTTTCATTCGGAGCATGGCCCGACGTCGGGCTCGCCGAGGCGCGTCAGCAGCGCGACGCGGCGCGCAAGGTAATAGCGCGGGGCGACGATCCAGCGGAGCAGATCAAGCTCGAGCGAATAGCGGCAAGCGTTGCCTCCGCGAGCAGCTTTGAAGCTGTGGCTGCGGAATGGCTCGCCAAGGTCGAGAAGGAAGGCCGCTCGTCCGTTACCATGAAGAAAAAGCGGTGGCTGATCGGCTTCATCGACGAGTCGATCGGCAAACGGCCGATCGCGTCCATTTCGGCCCCGGAGCTCCTGCTCACCTTGCGCAAGATGGAAAGCAAAGGACACTACGAGACGGCACGGCGGCTTCGCAGCACCTGCAGTCAGGTGTTCCGCTACGCCATCGCCACGGGGCGCGCTGAACGGGATGTCACGACGGACCTCAGGGGTGCGCTGATTGCCCCCAAAGCCGTCCATCGACCGGCGATTACAACCGCCGTCGAAGTAGGCGGCTTGCTCCGAGCCATCGACGGTTTTGACGGTCACCCCATTACCAAGACGGCTCTCCGTTTGGTCCCGCACGTTTTCGTTCGTCCGGGAGAGCTGCGTTCCGCCGAGTGGATCGAGTTCGACCTGGATGCCGCCGTGTGGACCATCCCGCCGCACAAGACCAAGATGCGGCGGGCGCACGCGATCCCGCTGTCGTGTCAGGCGATCGAGATACTGTCCTCAATCGAGCACGATGCGGATTACAGTCGCTACCTGTTCCCGTCGCTGCGCTCGCTTCACCGGCCGATGTCCGAGAACACCGTCAATGCTGCCCTCCGCCGAATGGGCTACGCGCAGGATGAAATGACCGGCCATGGTTTTCGCGCCATGGCGGCAACGCTGCTCAACGAAATGGGCCTGTGGCATCCTGATGCGATCGAACGACAGCTTGCCCATCAGGACAACAACGCCGTCCGCCGCGCCTACACCCGCGGCGAATATTGGGACGAGCGCGTTCGGATGATGCAGCATTGGTCCGACTATCTCGACGAGCTGCGGAACGGCGCCAAACTGCTGACAGGCCACTTCGGGCGCAAAGCCGCGAGTTCAGGCTAAGACGCTATCCTCGTCGGCATCGTAGCTCGTGGGATCAGCAATCCATCGATTGATCGCCGACTCCCGCCAGCCAGTTCCACGAGTGCTTATGGCTACTTGTCGCGGAAACGTCCCTTCATCGATCTTGCGATAGAGCGTTGACCGAGAAAGGCCGGTGCGATCGAGCACGACAGGGAGACGGATAATTCTATCGGCAGCAGGCATAGGATGTCCTTCCATTTACTGGCGGTAACCGGCGCTCCCTGACAGGACATCGCGCGCTGGCATGCAGTCCGCAACGGGCTTGCTGCCGGCGTAGCGCGCTCGCGAAGAAGCGGCGGCAGATACTGTGGCCTGGACGGTGGGCTCGAGCTGTTGGCGCCGCGCGGCGCTCGTCGGCGCTCTTTGGCAGTTAGTGACGAGAGAGGCAGAGGGCGGCGGCTGTCGCCGTGACGGTTCGAGTGTCGGGAGAGAGGCTCCCGGCCGGATCGTCGCGGAGACGTACCATGACGCAAGTTCAAGTTCTCGACGCGAGCCCCGACCGGAGCGGCGGTTACAAGGTGGATGTCAGCCGCGGCCAGCGGGTCGGTCGGGTGTCGTCGGAGTGGTTCAGCCGCCCGGCCGACGAACGCTATCTATCGCTCGACCAGCTGATGGCGGCGGCGAAGGGGCGGGCCGAATGCAGCCGCACGCGCACGGTGGAAAGCGCGGCGGTGCGGGTCGAGGCGAGACGCGACAATCCCGAGCGGCTCGACCTGATGCTGCCCGGCGCGGACAGGCCGGTTGCGCCCACGCACTGGAGCTTCGGCCAGCTGGCCGCGCTGGTTAGCGCGCCGGCGGCGTACCTGCGCCAGCTGCCTGCGCCGCTCGCCGGCATCAACCTGCAATACGGGCTCACCAACCACCGTGCCGAGCAGGTGAAGACGCTGGAGACCGACGACGGCCGTTTGGAGCTGCGCGCCGTGACCGGCCCCGATTATGGCCGCATCTACGATCATGAGCTGGTGGCCGCCGTGCAGCGGATCGCCGGCAATGGCACCGGCGACACGCGCTGGAAGGTGCCGGGCGTGCTCGACTGGTCGACCGGCGTCTACAACCCGAGGGTCGACATCACCGCCGACACGACCACGCTCTATGCGTCCGATCGCGACGTCTTCCTGTTCCTGGTCGACGACCTCAACCCGATCGAAGCCGGGCGGCTGCCCGATGGCTCCCCCGACCTCTACTTTCGCGGCTTCTACTGCTGGAATTCGGAGGTGGGTGCCAAGACCCTCGGCATCGCCAGCTTCTACCTGCGTGCCGTCTGCCAGAACCGCAACCTGTGGGGCGTGGAGGACTTCGAGGAGATCAGCATCCGACACAGCAAATACGCCGCTGCCCGCTTCGCCCATGAGGCGGCACCGGCGCTAACCCGGTTCGCGGACTCCTCGCCGCTGCCCTTCGTCAACGGCATCCGGCAGGCCCGCGAGCGCATCGTCGCGCGCTCGGACGAGGACCGCACCGACTTCCTGCGCAAGCGCGGCTTCGGCAAAGCGGAGACGGCCAAGATCATCGACACGGTGCTCACCGAGGAAGGGCGCCCGCCCGAGAGCGTGTTCGATTTCGTTCAGGGCATCACCGCCTATGCTCGTGGCAAGGCGCAGCAGGACGCCCGGCTGGATCTGGAGGGGCGCGCCAAGAAGCTGTTTGAACGCGTAGCGGCGTAAGCGCTCATCATCACCGTAGGCCCCCGTACGCGGCGTCGCTCTCTTCAGAGGAAGAGGGCGGCGCTGCGCTCCGTGACGGTTCGAGGTGTCGGGAGAGAGGCTTCCGGCCGGGCCGTCCGGAGACGTGTCATGCCCAAGTCCAATCCCAAGCTCGCGCTCAGCGTCAGCCGCGACATCCCGTTCGACAAGCTGGTGCTGTCGCAGTCCAACGTCCGCCGGATCAAGGCCGGTGTCGGCATCGAGGAACTCGCCGAGGACATCGACCGGCGCACTCTGTTGCAATCACTTACCGTCCGTGCCGTCGTCGACGAAGCCGGCCAGGAGACCGGCATGTTCGAAGTGCCGTCGGGCGGCCGCCGCTATCGCGCGCTCGAGCTGCTGGTGAAGCGCAAGCGCCTGCCCCGCAACGCTCCGGTGCCCTGCATCCTGCGCACCGAGGGCGACGCCGAGGAAGACAGCCTCGCCGAGAACATCCAGCGCGCGCCGCTGCACCCCCTCGACCAGTTCCGCGCCTTCCTCGCACTGCGCGAGAAGGGCCAGACCGAGGAGGAGATCGCCGCGCATCAGTTCGTGTCGGTGGCGGTGGTCAAGCAGCGCCTGAAGCTGGCGAGCGTCAGCCCGAAGGTCCTCGACGCCTATGCCGAGGCCGAGATCAGGCTCGACCAGCTGATGGCGTTCACCGTCAACGGCGACCATGAGCGCCAGGAGCAGGTCTACGAGCGGCTCGCCGCCTCGCATGACCGGCAGCCCTACGCCATCCGGCGGATGCTGACCGAAGGTGCGGTGCGGGCGTTGGACAAGCGCGCGCGATTCATCGACGTCGACGCTTATGTCGAGGCGGGCGGCAGCGTCATGCGTGACCTGTTCCAGGGCGATGACGGCGGCTGGCTGCAGGACGTGGGTCTCGTCGACCTGATGGTTTCCGAGCGGCTGCGTGAGGAGGCGGTGAAAGTGCAGGCCGAAGGCTGGCGGTGGATCGATGCCGCGCCCGACTTCCCCTACGGCCATACTTATGGCCTGCGGCAGCTGCGCGGCACACCAGTCGAGATCACGGCGGAGGAGCAGGCAACGCGCGACGCGCTTCAGGCCGAGTACGATGCGCTCGGCGCCGAGTATGAGGACGCGCCCGAACTGCCCGACGAGGTGGACGAGCGGCTGGGGGAACTGGAGACCGCGATCGAAGCCCTCGACCAGCGTCCGCTCGCCTACGACGCCGACGAGGTCACGCGCGCCGGCGCATTCGTCAGCCTTGCGCCGGACGGCAGTCTGCGGGTCGAACGCGGCTATGTCCGACCCGAGGACGAGCTGCCGGTCGAGCTGGAGGCGGTCCCGGTTGTGGGCGGCGACTATGTCGACAACGGCATCGGCTCTGATGGGCAGGATGATGATCCCGTTGTCATCGAGGGCACCGGCCCCGCGCCGGAATCGGAGGAAGACGAAGGCCTCCGCCCGATCCCCGATCGCCTCATGTCCGAGTTGACGGCACACCGCACGCTCGCGTTGCGCGATGCGGTCGCAGGATCGCATGAGGTGGCGTTCCTCGCCTGCCTGCACGCGCTCGTGCTCAAGCTGTTCTACCGCTATGCGTTGGACAGCTGTCTGGAGCTCGACGCCAAGCATGTCGGCTTCGGGCATCAGGCGCCCGGACTTGGCGATACCGCGTCCGCTCAGGCGATGGATGCACGGCACCAGGCGTTCGCCGACATGCTGCCCGCGCAGCCCGAAGCGCTATGGGATGCGCTCGGCGGCATGGACGAGGAGCAGCGCCAGTCGCTGTTCGCGCACTGCGTTGCCTGCACCATCAACGCGACCTTCGAGCCCTACAACCGACGGCCGCGTGCGCTCGCGCATGCCGATCGGCTGGCGCAGGCCGTTGATCTCGACATGGCAGCGGCGGGCTGGACCCCGACTGTGGATGCATTCCTCGGCCGGGTGACCAAGGCACGCATCGTGCAAGCGGTCGCAGAGGCGAAGGGTGAACGGGCCGCCGAAGGCATTGCGCACCTCAAGAAGGGCGACATGGCCGCGCGCGCGGCCGTGCTGCTCGATGGTACCGGTTGGCTTCCCGAGCCCCTGCGCACGCCTGGCCGGGCACTGCTCGCGCCGATGGAAGGCGACGCCGAGTCGGCCACCTTCAACGCCCCGGCCGACACCGATGCTGAAAGCGTAGCGCAGCCAGCGACGAACGACGGCGCACGGTCCGTGGCGGAAGAAGAGCTGATCGACGACTATGATCCGGTCGAGGGCGACGCCCCCTTCGCCATCGCCGCCGAGTAGGCCCAAGCTCCCCGGACCTGCTCGGTTTCGAGGGTCCGCCGTCTTCCCGCGGCGGACCCTCTTCTTGTGTAGAGGAGGATGAGATGCACGACGCATCCGACCTCGCGCGCCGGCTTGCCCGCAACGCCGAAGGCGTCTGCCGGCATTATCTTCCGAATGGACGTCGCCAGGGCCGCTACTGGCTGGTTGGCGATGTCGAAGGCACGCCGGGCCGCAGCCTGTTCGTGCGTCTCGCCGGCCCCGATGGCGGCAAGGGCGCCGCCGGCAAATGGACCGACGCTGCCACCGGCGAATACGGCGATCTGCTCGACCTGATCGCCGCCAACCAGCGCTTGGCTTCTCTCGCCGACACGCTTGAGGAAGCACGGTTATTCCTGTCGCTACCGGCACCCGAGCCGCAGCAACCCCGCCGACAACCACCAGCCCCGACCGGCTCGTCCGAAGCGGCACGTCGGCTATGGGGCATGTCCCGACCGATCCACGGCACGCTTGCTGAGGCTTACCTGCGCGGTCGCGGTATCGTCGACCTGCGGGGGTGCGGCTGCCTGCGCTTCCAACCGCTCTGCTGGTATCGTGCCGATGACGACGATTTGCCCGCCACGCCTGAGGCATTCCCGGCAATGATCGCATCGGTGCGCGACAACGACGGCAAGCTCACCGGCGTTCATCGCACGTGGCTTGACCCAACCGGCAGCGACAAGGCGCCGGTCGCCACACCGCGACGGGCCATGGGCGAACTGCTCGGAAACGGCGTGCGGCTCGGTGAGGCTGAGACAGTGATGATCGCTGGCGAGGGCATCGAGACCGTGCTGTCTCTCCGCCAGATCCTGCCTGCCATGCCAATGATCGCAGCCTTGTCCGGCGCACATCTGGCGGCGCTCCAGCTCCCGCCGACGCTGCGCCGTCTTTATATCGCTCGCGACAACGATGATGCCGGACGGCACGCCGCAGCAGCACTCGCGGCCCGTGCGCAGGAGACCGGGATCGAGCCGCTCCCGCTCGACCCTAAACTCGGTGACTTCAACGACGACCTGCGCCGGATCAGGGAGGAGTCCATGCGAGCGGACGTGTGGCTGCAACTCGCACCGGAAGACGCCGAGCGGTTCATCGGCTGACGGTTGCAAGAGGACCTTGGGTTCTCGGAAACCGTCCTGCAAGCGCAGCTTCTTTCGTCACAGAGCCGCGCCTCGGCCTTTGAGAGCGGGCGATAGGACCGGAGCCGGACCGAGCCGGCAACGGCTGCGCGCGACTTTCTTCCCCGTCGGCTTCGCCGCCTCCTCGCGGAACAACAAAGCCGCGCTCCGCCGTCCTCCGCTGGCGCTCCGGCCGCGGCGCGAGCGCCGCGGTGCAGGCCCGGTCCGCCCCCGCTCTTTGCTCGCCCGTGAAGGCCGCGAGAGGCGCGGTCTTCGAGCAACGGAGCCCACACCATGTCGGATCATGACGAACCCCAGGACCATTCACCTACCGCCCACATCCTCGACGAACTGCAGCTCTACGGCTTCCGCCCATACGAGGACGAACCCGACCCGCGCCCGCTACCCGAGGGCAACCGTGTCGCCGGTGCCGTCGCCGACATCTTCGATGCGCTCGTCGGCACGCTTGCCGATACGCGGCTCGAACCCGATCTCGACGACCTGCTCTGGTCGGCGGTGAATCTTTTCCACCGTGCTGCCGAACGGGTCGAGCGCGAACTCGACGACAACGAGCAGGCGCAGCGCCGATCGGAGCGCGAGCAGGATGGCTCCGAGGTTGCCTCGGTCGAACTGGAACGATTGATCGCACAAGGGCTGACGCTGATCGAGCGCCGCGATGCCCACGAGCTGATGCGCGATACGGCTTCGGACCTCTACCGCACGCACACCGGATCGGCCTGGCGCCCGCGCCACGGCAGCCTCGTCAACCGCCGCGCGCTGACCGCCGCCATGATCGACAGCCGCGAATTCGTCGCTGCCCGCCGCCGCGCCGAAACCGAAGTCATGCTGCCCGCCGGTCCCAAGGTCGCGTTCACTGGTGGCAAGGACTGCAACGACACCGACGCCATCTGGGCCGCCCTCGACCGCGTTCGCGCCAAGCATCCCGACATGGTGCTGCTCCATGGCGGCGCACCGAACGGCGCCGAGCGCATTGCCACTTGCTGGGCCGACAACCGCAAGGTGACACAAGTGGCGTTCAAGCCCGACTGGTCACGTCACGCCAAGGCAGCCCCGTTCAAGCGCAACGACGCCATGCTGGAGGTGCTGCCGATCGGCGTCGTGGTGTTCCCCGGCACCGGCATCCAAGACAATCTGGCCGACAAGGCAAGGAAGCTTGGCATCCCGGTGTTCGACTTCCGCAAAGACGGCGCGTGAGCGCCGCCTTCATGCTTGATTAGCCAGTCCGCCATCGCCGCCGAGCCGCAGTTGGATACTATCGTGAGGTCTCTCACCGCTTTCTGATCCTTTGCGATCCTCAGCCGGCCGATGGCGATGAATCTGCCGATCGCTTCTGCTGTGCGATGGCGAGCCAACCTGCGACGGTGGAGTTGGCACCCTTTTCACGTCACGCCGCGGGGGCCGCCCCGCTCTCTCCGGCTTACCTCTGCCCTGTGCGTGGCCTTGTGACGATCAACCCGCAAGGGGTCCGCTAAGGAGCTTGCGGCCTTCAGCTTCGCTTCCGGTGATCGCCGCCCCGCGCCGGCCGCCTGTGCGCCTGTCGAGCGGGGGACCGACCCCGCTCTGGAACAGGAGCAAGGCCATGTCACTTCCCATCGCCCAGAAGTTCGCTTGGAGCCTCGCCCAGACGCTGATGACCTGTGTAGTCGTGATCCACACGGGCAACGGCTACGCTGTGCTGACCGAAGGGGATTACGACGGTGATCCGAGGCTCGTCATCAGGGTCTACGATCCGTTCTGATGATTTTACAAGCTTGCTATTTCGCGCCAGTGGCGCCGTTAAAGCTTCCCTAACGTGGCTTGCCGCTTGCAGCAGCAGCCCTCTGTTTGGCTATGGCCAGACCGGCTGCTTTCACGTTGATTCGGGTGGAAATCAGACTGGCCGCTATGGAGCGACGACTTGAGGTGAGCGGCCTCTCGTTCATCTCCGGCTATATGCTGCTCCGCGCCCGATGTGGAAGCCGCAAGCCAAGAGCTGGACGGCTTGCCCGCATTCGTAGGCTTCGCCGAGGCGGATGACCGGGAATCGACTGCGAATGCTGTTGTCGGAGAAGAACAAGCGTGATCGCTGGCTTACACCTCGCCGAGGTCATCCTCGAACGTGCGGATGAAACCAATCAGCCGTTCGAGGACCCGATTTACGACCTTCCGTCTCTCGAGAATTTTTGGCTGAATATTTAATGCCGCAACGATGTCGTCGCGCAGAGGGTTTTGCCCACTAAAATTGAAATGATCGACCAGTCTATCGAACTTTTGCCGGTCTAAATCTTCTTCCGTGCATATGGCAGCCAGCGCGGCTTCCTTCTCTTGGTCCCAGTACGCCTTAAACGCCGAACCGACATCCTCGCTGGGCTTGAGCATCGGCATGTTCTGCTGAATAAACTTTTCGATCAGCTCGCGCTTGCTGCGAAGCTGTGTATCGGACGACACCATGTCCATGATGTTGGCAAGTCGCTTCTCCGAGTCCGGAGCCGGGCTGGTACCGACGCTTTCGTCTGCCTTGATCTCGCGGAGCAGGTTGAGGATGTAGGCGACGTTAATGCGATCCGTTCGGACTAACTCGATCTCGAAATCCACATCGTTGACGATGGAAGCCGTTCCCTCTTCGCGAGACTTACGCGTCGATTCATAAATATCAAGATACTTGCTCTTGAAATCATCGAATGTCTGATTGTCGAGGTCGAGCTGCCCCCAATCGAACTCAGCAAATACACTCAGAATGTTGCGTAGCCGTGCCAACTCGCGGAAGGCGCGGACGAAGGCCAGTTTGGCATTTTCGTCTTCCAGCGCATCGATGGCATCGAGGGTCGGCGTCAAGGCGCGCAGCACTGCCGCTGCTTCATTGAAGCGCGCGACGTAGCTCTCATAAGGATCAATGAGGATCATCTCGTTCGCGCCCTTGTCGGCGAACAATGCAATCGCCTCGTCCGTGGCATTCTTCAAATTGCGGAACGCGACGATATTGCCCTGCGATTTCACCTCGTTGAGAATTCGGTTCGTGCGTGAATAGGCCTGGATCAGGCCATGCTGCTTGAGATTCTTGTCCGCATACAGTGTGTTGACCTTCTTCGCGTCGAATCCCGTAAGGAACATTGCCACGACGAGCAGGATGTCCACCCGCTCGGTATCCTTGGCATTCTCCCGTTCGCGTTCCTTGATCCGTTTCGCGATGTCCTTGTAGTAGCTGTAGAAACTCAGACTGTCCTTCGTCGAGAAGGCCGTGCCGTACATCGCGTTATAGTCGGCGATGAAGCGATCGAGCTTGTCCCGGCTATGGGCGTTGACCGGCGTGTCGCGGGCAAGGTCGAATTCCGGTTCGCTGATGAGGCCGTTGGCGTCCTTGTCGTCTTCGTTAGTGCCATAAGTGAAGATGGTCGCCACGCGCAGATCGTGCAGGCCCGCCGCCTTTTTCCGCGCGAAAGACTCGTAATACTGAATGAGCCCGTCGACACTTCCCACCGCCATGATCGCCGTGAAGTCGCGATCGTAGGTTTTCCGCCCGTGGTTCGCGATGATCCAATCAACCACGCTTTCGATCCGGTCTGGGTGTTCGAAAAACTCCTTCGTGTCGATCCCGGCGACCTTCTCGTCGATCAGGCTCCCATCGCGCCTGCGCAGCTTTCCCCAATACTCGACCGAAAAGCGCAACACATTCTGGTCCCGGATCGCGTCGGTAATGACATAGCGGTGCAGACATTCGCCGAACAAATCCTTGGTCGTGCGCGCGATGGCCTCGCTCTTGTTGGCGTTGTCCTTGAAAATGGGCGTTCCGGTGAAGCCGAACATCTGGAAGTTTGTGAAGAAGCTGGTGATGCGCTTGTGCGTATCTCCGAACTGCGACCGGTGGCATTCGTCGAAGATGAAGACGATCCGCTTGGCCTTTAACGGCTCCATTTCATCGAGGAACTGCTGCTTGGAAATCGCGGCGTTCAGCTTCTGGATGGTCGTGACGATTAGCCGCGTCGGATCGGTGAACTGATGGACCAACTTGTGAGTATTGTGCGTCCCGTCGACACTGCCGTCGCTGTAGGCGTTGAATTCCCGCGTCGTCTGGTAATCGAGATCGGCGCGGTCCACCACGAACACAACCTTCTCCACCTCCCGCATTTCGGTGAGAATCTGGGACGCCTTGAAGCTGGTGAGAGTCTTCCCCGATCCGGTAGTATGCCAGATATAGCCGCCGCGGACGCTGTTCTTCACCCGGTCGACCAACGCCTCGACCGCATAGAACTGGTAGGGCCGCAGCACCATCATTTGCCGGTCGCCTTCGTGCAGGACCGTGTATTTCGCGATCATCTTCGACACATGGCATTTGTCGAGGAAGGCACCGGCGAAATCCGCGAGCGGGTTGATTGCGACGTTGTTCACATCGCTCCAAGTGAACGTTTGCTTGAAACTCTGTTTGCGATTGTTGGCGTAATAGCGGGTATCGACCCCGTTAGAGATGACGAAAAGCTGCACATACTGGAACAGTCCGCGACCGGCGGTGTAGCTGTGACGGTGGTAGCGGTTGACCTGATTGAACGCCTCCTTGATCTCCAGGCCGCGCCGCTTCAGTTCGATCTGGATCAGGGGCAGCCCATTGACCAGCAGGGTCACGTCGTAGCGGTTCTGGTATGAACCCTCCTGCGCGATTTGGCTGGCGACCTGATAGCGGTTGTGACACCATTCGCGGGTGTTCATGAACTCGATGTAAAGCCGTGTGCCGTCCTCGCGGGTTAGGTCGTAGCGGTCGCGGAGCGTCTTCGCCCGCTCGAACACATTCCCACGGTCGAGATGGTTCAGGACCCTCCCGAACTCCGCGTCGGTTAATGTGACATCATTATGCGCTTCAAGCTGGGCCTTGAGATTGGCCAACAGTGCCGCCTGATCCGTGATTGCAACATGCGACCAACCCCGCGCTACCAAACGGTCGATCAGGTCGCTTTCAAGCTGGGCCTCAGTCTGCGTTGCCATCGTCTTGCTCGTCTGTGTCTTCAAAAACTTCCGCGAGACGATCAAGGTAGTTCTCGAGTTCTATTACGTAGTCCTCATAATATAAACGGTAGAGCGCATCACTGTAGAGCAGTTTTCCATCGAGGGGATACTGGCCGTCTAACTCGTCGTTGAAGTCGGGGTTCTGGTCATATCCGACATCCGGAATCCCGCCGGGCAGCGGTTCATCGTCCACATCTTCGGAAGGAGCGGATGCCGCTGAGCGGCGCTCAAAATAGGCTTCCAGCATGTACAGCGCGATGGCTTCGGTCGTCTGGAAACAGAGGGCGGCAAACTTTTTGCTGCTCTCGGCGATCTTCGGTGCGCCTCGGCCATGCGAGATATCACTGCGATGATTGCGCAACGTCGCCAGTGATTGTGAAAAGCTGACGACATGGCTTTTGAATTGATCCTCGACCACGTCATCATTTTCGCGAAGGTCATGCATCGCGTGGCTCACGAGCGGCACAAACTTCATATTTTCGATCCGGTGCCGATTCCATTCGGGCTTCGTATGGATCAAGACAGTTTTCGAAATTCCTTCAAGCAAGGCTTTGCAGGTTTCAATACTGATGTCCGGGTGCTTGACGAGATTACGACGTGCCTTCCCCATAAGCGGAACGTAATATTCCGCGCATTCGGGGAACCGAGCTTCATTGGCTTTGATGAGTTTGACGACGCGCCGCAATGCCTGACCTCAGACGAACATTTTCTGCAGAAGGCCTTTTTTGAAGCGCTGCATCTGCTTTATCTGGGCCGCGACAGCCGCGCGTTTGTCATCCAGCGCGCAAAGCGAGGCCGCAATCTTGTACTGCTCGTCAGCATCAGCGGGGACACAAAACTTCAATTTAGCAAGATGGCTACTGTACAGATGGACTACAGAATTCCCTTGCGCTAATCGAGCGACAGATCGGCGAAGTGGACCTCGCAACATGTACGCCAGGAACAGCCCATTGATATTTGATCTGATGATATTGATATCGCCACCTAGTGCAACGCCGGGATGTGCAACATAGGAGGCTGAAGCCATATCAAGCGGCATTTCGCCTGAAGCAGGCATTACTACATCTCCCTTTTTGCTAAGAAGCAAGCCTTTAGGAAGAACATTCGTTTTAGACACTACGTGATCGACACGTTCGGAGTACGTCGTATATAATTCGCCGTATCGGATACACGGTGTTTTGCCATCTTTTATAACATCATCCTTTGAAACACCTCGTCCCTTCGCGAATGTCGCAACATCGCCTAAGCGGACTTCCCGCCAGTCCAAAAAGTCAGTCCCATCGGCACGGGTAAAGCGCAGTGATCGGTCGAACAGGCGCTGGATCAAGCCTGTCTTGTACCGAGCCAAGGCATCCTCTCGGCGCTGCAACAGGTTGATGCGTTCGTCCACCGCACCCAAGAAATCGGCGATCCGACTTTGCTCCGGCTGCGATGGCCAGACGACAGGGAGCTCGGCGAAGTTCGACTGGCCCAATGTCTTGTTTCGCCCGGCCCCACCCGGTGAGGCAAGCTCAAGCAGCCACTTACCGCGCGGCCGCAGAAAGAAGTCACGCGCGAAACGCGGGTCAGCACGGTTTTCCCGCGCCACAAACATTGGGAATCGATGGGACGCTATAAATCCTGCCTCGTGTTCGGAGGTGAGTGCTACAGCCTGCTCCCAAGCAAAAACAATATTAAGTACAAGAGCGTTCGGAACCACCCAGAAAACCCGCTTATTGCCGAGCGCCTCGCCTTGGCCCGCGATCTTATGGAAGATACCTTTGCCGTGTGACCGGACGCCAATCTCTTGGTAAACCTGCCCTGGTTTCACATCGACAGGCTTGCTCGATTTCCGAAGAAACCAATCAATAGTTGCCCTAACCCAGTCGTCGGAAAACCGTGGAAAACGCAACGCTGGTGCAGTTGGAACCGCTTTGCCGCTCACAGTGGGGCCTCAATGCCCAGCTCTTTGCAGAACCCGGCAATTCGCGCGTCCACCTCGGCCATGCCCGCGTTGATGACTTTCAACTCCGCCAGAACCGTAGCCAGCTCGACCGGAGCCTCCTCTTCGAAAGTGTCCACATACCGCGGGATATTGAGGTTCCAGTCATTCTCCTCGATTTCGGCCATTGTCGCGACATGGCTGTACCGGTCACTGGCCGTTCTGTCGCGATAGGTGGCGATGATCCTTTCCACATCACTATCGCGCAGATTGTTCTGGTTCTTTGCCTTCTCGAAGTTACCGGGTCCGCTGGCGTCGATGAACAGGATGTCGTTGGGGTTCTCGCGGCACTTCTTGAACACCATGATGCAGGTCGGGATCGCGGTGCCATAGAATATGTTTGCGGGCAGCCCGATGACGGCATCCAGCCAATTGCGGTCCGCGATCAGGATTTTTCGGATTGCGCCTTCGCTGCCGCCCCGGAACAAAGCACCGTGCGGCAGGATGACCGCCATCGTGCCATTGTCCGCCAGATGGTGCAGCATGTGAAGGACGAAGGCGTAATCGGCTTTCGACGCGGGCGGCAATTTTCCAAACGTGCTGAATCGGTCATCGGTCGTGAAGCTAGGATCGGCGCTCCAGTCTGCGGAAAATGGTGGATTGGCGACGACAGCCTCGAACTGCTGACCCTCGTGCTGGGGGCGTACGAGGGTGTCTTCCTGTTTCAGATCGAATTGCCGATAGTGGACGCCGTGCAGGATCATGTTCATCCGCGCGAGGTTGTAGGTCGTGCGGTTCAGTTCCTGCCCGAAGAATCCCTTCGCGACGTTGCGAATGCCCACCTCGCGCGCAACGCGCAGCAACAGGGAGCCGGACCCGCACGTCGGGTCGTACACGCTTTCGAGCCGTGTCTTGCCAATGGTGACGATGCGGGCGAGGATCGTCGATACCTGTTGCGGGGTATAGAACTCGCCCGCCTTCTTGCCCGCGCCGCTGGCGAACTGGCCAATCAGATATTCATAAGCATCGCCCAGCACATCGTTTTCAGCATTGCTGAGCTGGAAATCGACCCTGTTCTTGTCGCTTAGCCGTCCCATGACCTTCGCGACGAGTTCGTTACGGTCGGCGACGGTGCGGCCCAGCTTGGTCGAACCGAGGTCCATATCCTCGAACAGATGGTCGAAATCCTCCTCGCTTTCCGTCCCCATCGTGGACTTCTGGATGTTGGTAAGGATGCGGCTCAGGTCGTCGAGGACGAAGTTGTTGCCCTTTTGCGAGCCCTTGGCGGCCACCGCCTCAAACAGTTCGGACGGGCGCAGAAAGTAGCCTAGCTCCTCCACCGCCTCGGCACGGATGGCATCAAGATACTCCTCACCCTCGTCAGTGCCTTCACGGATGTCGCCATAAGTGATGCAGTCTGCCGCCAGAATGCCGTTGGCGTACAGATGCATCCGCTCGGACAGGTAGCGGAAAAAGATGAAACCCAGGATGTAGTCCCGGAATTCGTCGGCATCCATCTTGCCGCGCAGGTCGTTCGCAATCTTCCATAACGCATCGCGCAGTAGCCGCTTCTGCTCCTCAGTCATGCGTCGGTCGTGTCCCTTTTTTCGGTTTGTCACCCTCTACCGGGGATAGGCTGCGGGCGCACGCCCTTTCCTTCGGGACGGAGAACACTAATAATAACAATGGCTTGAACCGTTCGGTCCGTCCCCCATAGCTGTACCAGCCCAAGCCGTGATGTTGAGCGCGCGCATCTAGATGATGATCGTCGTGGGCCGCGTACCTCAGCTCGCTCTATCGATAGGTCCCCAGCGCGGCTGTCCACGATAAGAACAGCACGACATGGTGACAGCAGGCAAACTGCCGGGCGATTACACGTGCCTATCTAAACCGTGCCGACGATATCGCTCAGAAGTGCGACCCGCGCCGCCAAGCGTTTCTGCGCTGCGGTGCGGTTATTAATCTTAGCGAGATAGAACGCTCGGAAATCACTTAATCGTCGATCGATTTCGCGATCCAGTTGGTTGAACAGCTCGGGGCAATTCGAGCTCTTGAACGAGTTCCGCCAGCCCCGGATGGTGTGATCGAGCCGGACCAAGGTTTGCGCGTAACACCGATCTTGGCTGGTCAACGCTCGGCCCGAGACTGCTTTGACGATCGCCCTTTGCCCGCTCGCGATCAGCGCGCCGATCTGACCTTGCAGTTTCGCGCGCGCGCCCATCGAGGGGGGATAGCTGCCCGGCCGCAGCTCATAGCCTAGAAAGGCATGGCCTTCATGAACTGTCCCCTCGAACGCCTTATTGGGCGAGGTCTCCGGATCGTAGATATGCATGTCGAGTTCGGCGAGCAGCTTCTCCGCAGCGCGCATGGCTGCTTGCACGGCGTGGCGCGACTTTCCCATCACCAAGAAATCATCGATGTAGCGGATGCAGGTGATACCTCGGGCGTTCATCGCGGTATTAAAGGCTTCGAGGACGATATTGCCCGCCAGCGCCGACAGCGGACAGCCTTGCGCGACACCGTCAGCCCCGGTCGGAAACATCTTCAGATCGTCGCCGCTCAGTTTGTCGGCGTTCGAGAGTTCCACGGTAAGACCGTCACGAACGAGCTTGAGGAAGTCCGCTTCGATCCCCTCCGATTCCAAGAACGCCAACACAGCCTGGCGCGGTATCTTAGTGAAGAAGCCCGATATATCGGAGCCTGCCACAAATTGATCGCCGGCCTTCACGCGCTGGTCGAAGATAGCGATGGCATGGTCCACCCCGCGCCCCTTGATGCCACCGATCGAGGTGGGCGTCCGGAGAACACGCTGCACACCGGCAATTTCCGTTGCCTCCTGCAGAACGTCGAGGATCGCCCGCTGGACGATTCTGTCCTCGAGAGGGGCTACAACAATGGGCCGCTTGCCAGGCTTCCCATGACCCTTTGGCGGTGTCGCGCCATAAGCGGGCGCGAAGCAATAGCCCGCCTTCAACCGCGTCTGAAGCGCACGCAGATTTCTCGGCAGGTCCTCGCCGAATAGCCTCGCCTTGTTCTTGGTTGCTTCCTGACGGGACGTCTCAGCATTACGCCGGATGGCATGCCAGGCCCGCACAAGAACCCGTGTCGAGCGGACGCGCCTGCAGAGCGACTTATAGTTGCGAGGTCTAGCTGTGGGGCCTGCCGACACTGTTTCCCCCCGGCCAGATGCGTCCTTCAGGCGAAGCGCCGACGATCAGTGTCGCCGAAGCATCGACCTGCACCGCGAGGCTCATCGCCACGCGATGGTCCCCGCCTTCCGAACCTGCACCCGCAAGGGGCCAAGCGGAAATAAGGGCCAGTGACCAAACGGTCGCGATCATTCGGGTCCATCCCGTCGAGCGCACCGAACCAACTCCGCGTCCACGCATCGCAATAACTCCCCGGTCCAGCTTAGCAGCTTTTTCGGCGCGTCAAGCCCTTTCGCGGCTCGCCGCCCTGGCCGACATTTATGCTCGGAGACTGTTCGGCAGGCCGCCAGTGACGGAACTCCAGTCTCGCACGTTAAGGCCGGGGCGTGCGGGCGTCCTTCAGGCGAAGCGCCGACGATCAGTGTCGCCGAAGCATCGACCTGCACCGCGAGGCTCATCGCCACGCGATGGTCCCCGCCTTCCGAACCTGCACCCGCAAGGGGCCAAGCGGAAATAAGGGCCAAGTCAGCTCGGCTACCTTACGGAATGTCTGGCCAGAAGAAAAGGGGAACGCCGACGATTGATCCTGTTTGTGAACAGCGCGGTCCGCTCAAGATCTGCGCGCCGGCGTCCGCTGTCTTGATAGTGATCGTTGATCGTTGGAACCCGACGGTCGCGAATGTTCCCTCGTTTTTGCCATCCAGCGCCAGCTTCGCGGCGATGAATCCACGCCCGGCCGAGATGAATGAGCTTCTGAAATCGGGAAGCAGGGTGAGGGCGCTGAATGACGACTTATGTGAAGGGTATCGGGCGCCGGCAGGCGTACGATAGCCTCCAAGGCAGGAAGCCGCGGGCCACAAGCGCTGAGCTATGGGTTTTTCGGTTTCCGGGTGTCGGGTAGCCGGGTGCGGCGATCAGCGGAAGGCACGCTGGTCTTGGCAGTGATGGTGCTCGGACGCGGTGTCGGGGTGTGATGCCGGCGAGCGCCGAGGGTTGGATGTGCTGTCGCG
>Ga0210040_10003419_pt1 | contig 21450 bp, 17 predicted proteins | sample CryGeyCG12114_NA_FD_185462 | JGI IMG/M metagenome (GOLD analysis project Ga0210040, IMG submission 185462) | Groundwater microbial communities from aquifer - Crystal Geyser CG19_WC_8/21/14_NA (SPAdes) (version 2) | ecosystem: Environmental > Aquatic > Deep subsurface > Groundwater | place: USA...
GCGGCGCCGTGGAGCCGGTCGGGGCGGTCGTGTCGGGTGCAGCAGGGGCGGTGAGGGTCACGGGGACTCCTTCGCGGGAGGGGCGGTCGGGTTCCCGGCGCAGCCCCTCTGGGCCTGCGGCATCACCGACGCCGGGCACCGGCGAGCCTACCTCCGGCCGGCGCGGGCGCCCCGTGCGCAGCAGCCGTGCGAGCAGGGCTCCGGCGCCGTGCGGCGCGCGGTGGCGGCCGGTGCTGCCCTCAGACGACGCGGCTCACGACGGCGAGAGCCCCGGCCCAGCAGGCGGCCCCGAGCACCAGCGCGGCGCCCCAGCCCGCCATCGCCTGCCGGGGCGTGCCACGGCCCTCGCCGTCCTCCTCCGACGTCCGGGGCGACCTCGCACCGGCCAGGGTCGGGCGCGCGAACTCCAGCTCCTCGAGCCGGGCCACCACCAGGTCGTCCGACGCCGCGACCGCCGCCTGCTCGGCCCGCTCAGCCGCCGCCTGGTCGACCTCCGCCCGCTCGACCACCACCGGCTCGCCCGCTGCCGGCTCGTCGGCCGGCAGCTGGACCGGCTCGACGCCCAGGTCGTCGTGCACCGGACGCACCTGGCCGGGGGGCGCCTGGCTCGCGGGCGCGCGGGAGGGAGCCGGCGCCGGGAGGCCCGTGGTGGAGCGGTCGACCAGCCCGGTGCTCGTCGCCCCCGCGGGAGGGGCGGTCGGAGGGTCCGGGAGGTCGCTCGTCGCCATGTCCTGGGGCTCGGTACGGCGGCGCCCCGGCTGGAGAGGCGGCGGCGAGCTCCCGCGGGCGGCTCACCCCGTCGGCCGAGCAGTGCTCGGCCGTCCGGGGGAGCCGCAGCGCCCCGCCGTCGCCGGACGGCTCAGCCGAGGACGTCGCGCAGCTCGGCGACGTGGGGGGACGTCGCCGGGTCGAGCTCCGTGGCGAGCGCGAGGTAGGTCGCCGCGAAGTCGGTGCGCGCGACGAGCTGGGCGAAGCGGGCGAGAGGGCCGCCGGCGTCGGCCACGACGTCGGTGGTGCGCACGCCGGAGCGCTCGGCGAGCCGCAGCACGGCCGAGGACGGCCCCGCGGTGGCCTCCCGGAGCAGCACCAGCCGCAGGCGGCTGCGCGAGGGCCCGTCCAGGAACGGGTCCTCGAACAGCTCGTCCTCCGCGGCCGCCGCGTAGGGGCCGCCGAAGGTGGCCACCAGGTCCCCCGCGTCGTCCGGCAGGCGCCCGTGCACGGCCGGGACCCGGGCGGTGCGCGCGAGCACGGACGCCGCGCGGCGCGCCGCGACGCCGGCGAGGTCCCCGTCGCCGAGGACGACGGGCACGTCCGCGGCCAGGTCGAGCGCCAGGGCCTTGGCAGGGTTGACGAAGGACTCCGAGCTCGGGCGGCAGGCATCGGCCTCCGCGTCGAGGGTCGCGGCCACCTCGAGCAGCGCGTCGGCGGCCGAGGCGTCCCCCAGCGGCGCCAGGACGCCGAGCGAGGACGTCACGCAGAGCGCCGGCGTCAGCAGCGACCACAGCGCGGTCCGGGAGGTCGGGGCGGAGGTCGCCTCGCGCCCGGGCTCCGGCAGCGGCACGTGCACCCCCCGCCCGAGGGCGCACGCCGCCTCCAGGGGCGAGCCGGCCGCGCCCACGGTCAGCAGGCGCGCGCCGCGCCGGCCCGCCTCCGCGGCCAGGGCGACGGTGGCCTCGGCGCGCCCGGAGAGGGAGACGGCGACGACGAGGTCCAGCGCGCCGACCCACGCCGGCAGCGCGGCGCCCGTGCGCGCGACCACCGGCACGGCGGCGCGCTGGCCCGCGAGCGCCTCCAGCGCCCCGGCGACGACGGTGGCGCCACCGCGCGCCGCGACGACGACGGCCCGCGGGCGGTCGGCGCCGTCCCAGCGCGAGGCGGGCGACTCCTCCACCAGCTCGAGCGCCCGGCGCACCTGGGCGCCGGCGCCCGCCAGCGCGCGCAGGACCGAGGACGGGTCGCCCGCGGCGAGGCGGCCGGCGTCGTCGAGGAGGCCCTCGTCGAGCTCAGCCACCGATCCCCCCGGCCCCGGCGGCCTGCGCGGGCGGCGGCACCGCGGGCGCCTGGGGGACGGCCTCGTCGACGAGCAGCACGGGCACCCCGTCCACCACGGGGTAGAGCAGCGGCGGGTCGGCCGACGTGCTGAGCAGCCCGACGAGGCGACCGTCGTCGTCGCGCCGGTCCTGCAGCGGCCCGCCCGTGGCGGGGCAGCGCAGCACCTCGCGCAGCCAGGTCGGCAGGTCCGGGCCGCCGGCCGGGCCGCGCGCCGCGCTCACGCGTCGGCCCGCACGAGCGCGAGGACCTCGTCGCGGACGGCGGCGGTCGTCGCCGCGTCGACGCCCTCGACGTTGAGCCGCAGCAGCGGCTCGGTGTTGCTGGCGCGCAGGTTGAACCACCACGCGCGCCCGCCGGGGCCCCGGGCGGGGGACTCCTCCACCTCGTCGCCGCTGCCGACGGGCGCCGTGACCGTCATCCCGTCCAGCTCGTCGAAGCCCGCGCCGCGGGCCGAGAAGACCTCGCGCACCCGCGCCACCGCAGCGGGGACGTCGGCCACGACGCTGTTGACCTCGCCGCTCGCGGCGTAGGGCGCGTAGTCGGCGACCAGGGCCGACAGCGGCCGGTCGCTCTCCCCGAGCGCGGCGAGCACGTGCATCGCCGCGAGCATGCCCGTGTCGGCGCCCCAGAAGGCGCTGAAGTAGTAGTGCGCGGAGTGCTCGCCCCCGAAGACGGCGCCCGTGCGCGCCATCTCCTCCTTGATGTAGGAGTGCCCCACCCGCGTGCGGACGGCGGTGGCGCCGGCGGCCTCGACGACCTCGGGGACCACCGCGGAGGTGATGAGGTTGTGGATCACCGTCACGGGCGCGTCGGGGCTCTGCGCGCGGGCCCGCGCCACCTCCCGCAGCGCGACGAGGGCGGTGACGGCGCTCGGGCTGACGGCCTCGCCGCGCTCGTCCACGACGAAGCACCGGTCGGCGTCCCCGTCGAAGGCGAGGCCGAGGTCGGCGCCCTGCTCGACCACCGCGCGCTGCAGGTCCACGAGGTTCGCGGGCTCCAGCGGGTTGGCCTCGTGGTTCGGGAAGGTCCCGTCGAGCTCGAAGTACAGCGGACGCACGTCCAGCGGCAGCGGGGCCAGGCCGGCGGCGTCCCCGAGGACGGCGGGCACCGTGAGGCCGGCCATGCCGTTGCCCGCGTCGACGACCACGGTGAGCGGCCGGGACGCGGACAGGTCCACCAGCGAGCGCAGGTGCTCGCCGTAGCCGCGCAGCACGTCCTGCTCGGTGCGCGTCCCGCGCTGGTCGACCACCTCGGGCCCGCCCGCGGCCAGCGACGCCGCCGCGGAGTCGCGGACCGCGGCCAGGCCCGTGTCGAGGCTCACCGGCCGCGCGCCGGGGCGGCAGAGCTTGATGCCGTTGTACTGGGCGGGGTTGTGGCTGGCGGTGAACATGGCGCCGGGGGCGTCCAGGGCGCCGCTCGCGTAGTAGAGCCCGTCGGTCGAGCACAGGCCGACCACCACGACGTCGGCCCCGCGGTCCTGGGCGCCGGCGGCGAAGGCGTCGACGAGGCCGGGCGAGCTGGGGCGCATGTCGTGGCCGACGACGAGGCGCCGGCCCGCGGGTGCCGCGCGGTCCGCTCCGCCGGCCGGGTGCGCGGCCTCGAGGACCAGGACGTCGGCCACCGCGGCCCCGAGGGCCCGGGCCGTCCGCTCGTCCCACTGGTCGGGGACGACGCCGCGCACGTCGTAGGCCTTGACGATCGCCGACACGTCGTGGGTGCTCACGTCGGCGGAGGCTACCGGGGGCGGCCGGGACGAGTCCTGCTCGTGGCCGGCGGCGCCCCGATCGGGTCATCCCGCCGGGCGCCCGGCCTCACAGGGGACGGCGCGTGCGGTCGACGACGTCGTCGATCGAGAGCGTGGACCCCTCGGTCTCCCAACCGCGGTGCTCGCAGCGGGTGCAGGAGGTGAAGACGGCGGGCGTGCCGTCCGTCAGCGTCATCGCGAGGCGGGTGACGCGCCCGGCGCCGCAGGCGGCGCAGGAGGTGGTCACCGCCTCGGACTGGGTCAGGGAGCCCAGCGGCACGGTCGGCTCGGGGCGGCGGCGCTGGCGGGAGGCGGACCTGGCGGTGCGGCTGCTGGGCACGGGGATCTCCTCGCGGTGCGGGCGGGCCGCCCTCGGCGGCTGACCCCTCCGGCATCGGCCGAGGGGGTGAGCCTCCTTGAGCGCCTCACCCGTCCGGAGCAGCGGATCCCTCAGGTCGACCGCCCGGCTGCCGGGCGGCGGGCGGGACGCGGGCGCCGGCCGGGCACCTTTCGGCGGCACCGTCCCGACGCCGGGCGGTCAGCTGCTCGGGCGGCCGCCGGCGTCGCGCAGCACGCGCAGGTGCCCCCGGCGCGCGGTCTCCTGCGCGGGCTCGTGCGGCGCGGGGGGTGCAGGTCGCGGACGGGCCGCGTCGCGCACGGCGTCCGCCAGGGCCAGCAGGTCGTCGTCGCTGCGCCGCTCCTGGGGGACGTCGGGCGCCAGGCGCACGACCTCCCAGCCGCGGGGCGCCGTGAGGCGCTCGGCGTGCGGCGCGCACAGGTCGTAGGTGTGCGGCTCGGGGCTGGCCGACAGCGAGCCGAGGACGGCCGTGGAGTCCGCGTACACGTACGTCAGCGTGGCCACCGCGGGGTGCGGGCAGGCGCTGCGGCAGCACCGGCGCGCGCCCGGCCGGGGCCCGGAGCCCTCCCGCGGGCTCACGACCGCCCTCCGCAGGCCTGCGGCGCCCGCGCTGCGGGCCCGTTCGAGCGCTCCGACCGGCGGCCCGCGGTCGGGGCCGAGGCGGCCGCGGGGCGGCCGGCGGGCGAGGAGGGCGTCACAGCCGGTGACGCTACCCGCCGCCGACGCGGCGCCCGCGCCACCACGCCGCCCGCGCCCGACGGCGTCGTCGCGCCCGCGTCGACGCCTGCGGGGCGCTCCCGGGGGCGCTCCCGGGGGCGCTCCCGGGGGCACTTCCGGGGGCACTTCCGGGGCGCCGTCGGGCCCGCCCGGTGCGGCAGCTCGACGCCGACGCCGCGGCGGGGCGCGCGTCGTAGCCTGGGCACGTGCCGGACCAGCAGCCGTCCACCCCGCCCCCGGCGACCCAGCGGTCGTCGTCGAGGCCCTCCCGGACCGCCGCCCCCGCCCGCCGGCGGCGGGACCGCCGGGGTCGAGGGCTGCGCGGTCCCCTGGTGCCCGCCACGCTGCCGGCGGCCCGCACCCGCGGTGAGCGCTTCGACGACCTGGTGCCCGACGCCGTGGAGGACGTCGAGCACGTGCTGGGCGAGCCCCTGTCGCAGATCGAGTTCGCGGTGGAGGACGTGCCGCCCACCGACCCCTCCCCCGGTGACGACGAGGCCGTCCCGCTCGGGCGCTTCACGGCCGCGCACCGCGGGCAGCCGGCACGGGTCGTCGTCTACCGCCGACCCGTCGAGACGCGCGCGGGCGACCCCGGCGAGCTCGAGGACCTGGTCCACCACGTGGTCGTCGAGCAGGTCGCCCACGCCCTGGGCACGGAGCCCGAGCGCCTGGACCCCCACCACCGCGGGGACTGAGCGGGCCCTCGCCGGGCTGCACCCGGGCGCACGGAGACGGGGCGGCCGGAGACAGGGGTGCTGGAGCAGAGGCGGCCAGGGCAGGCGCGGCCGCGCTCAGGGCCAGCGGCCGGGGGCGCTCACCAGGACCGGCGTGCTGCCCGCGGCGGCCGGCACCGAGGACGGCACGGCGACGGCGACGGCGCCCGCCGGGACGGGGGCGGTGAGCACCAGGGCGGCGTGGAGGCCGCTGGTCCGCTCGCCGGCGGCGCCGGCGACGGCGCCCGGGGCCCCGGTGACGTCCACGCCGCGGACGAGGACGCCGGCCACCGCGCCGAGGGACGCCGGGTCCACCTCGCGCGTGGAGCGCGCCGGGACCACCACCTCCACCGGCTCCCCCTGCCCGGCGTCGGCGGCGACGCCGACGAGCTCGGCCGTCGCGGGCTCCTCCGTCGCGTTCGTCAGCAGCAGCGAGGTGGCCAGGCCCGCGTCCGCCGCGGGCAGGGCGAGGCCCGCGCCGGCCGCCAGCGGCACCGGCGGGGACGCCGCCGAGCGGCACGTCGACGGTGGTGCTCCCGGGCACGGTGGCCTCCGAGGACAGCTCCTCGGCGGCCTGCGCCCCGGCCTCGTCGGCCAGGACGTCCCAGCTGACGTCCGCGGGCTCGGAACCGGGGACGACCAGCCGCAGGACGGCGGTGCTGCGGCCCGCCGTGACGAGGCCGGGGACGACCTGCTCCTGGGACGGGGGCGCGGACGGCGCCACGACCTCGACCCCCCGGGGGACGAGCCCCGCGAGCCGGGTGATGACCAGGGAGGGCGCGACGGACCCGCCGGTGCTCGTGACGTGGGCCGCCAGCGCGTCGACCCCGCCCACGAGCCCCTCGACGAGCAGCTCCGCGCGCTGGCCCGCCGGGACGACGACGCCCTGGCTCGCGGCGGGCTGCTCGAGGCCGTCGGGCGTCAGCAGCTCGACGTCCACCTCGGCCGCCGTCGCCCCCGGGTTGACCAGGACGAGCCGGCTGCTGCTGCCCCCCGACGTGGAGCCTCCGACGAGCCAGGCGTCGGACGTGGGCGCGGGGCAGGTGGCCGCGGCGACCCCCTGGAGGTCGCCGTCCGGCGTCACCGTGGTCGCCAGGGCGGACAGGGAGGGCGCCGGCTCGTCGTCCGGGCCCGTGGCGGACAGCACCGCGGCCCCGCCGGAGCCGGCCGCTCCCCCGCCGACGGCCGTGCCGTCGACCGGCTCGAGCTCCTGCGCCGGGGCGGGGTCGGCGCCGGTCGTGGTGGACGAGCCCGCCGCGGGCGCCGGCTCGGTCGTGACGGGCCCGCTCGCGCCGGCGGCCGCGACGGCGAGGCGCTGGTCCGGCGGGGTCTGCACGACGGCGAAGTCGCTGTCCGTGCCCTCCGGCACCGCCAGCGGGACGGGCCCGCCGGGACAGCCCAGCGTCGACGTCCCCGGGCCGCTCCCCACCTGCACGACGCCGCCCTCGGGGGCCTGCTCGGGCGCGTCCCCGGCGCGCAGCGACGCACCGGCGACCGCCGTGCCCGCCACCCCGAGCACGAGGACGCCGGAGGCGAGCGCCGCCAGGACCCGGGGTGCCCGCGGCGGCCCGGTGCGGGCTCCCTCGCGCAGGCCCGCCCCGGCGGGGGCCGGACGGGGCTCACCAGCGGTCCCCGCGGACGAGGAGCCGCTGCGGGCGACCTCGACGGGAGCCGGCGCGTCGTCGGCCCCGGGGACCGGCGGCGGCGCGGGGGTCCACCCGCTGCTCGCCGCGCCGCCCGCCGTCCCGCTGCCGCCGTCCGCCACCGCTGCTCCCGCTCCTGCCGTGGGCTCGTCCGCCCGCTCCGGCGCCCGGCCGCTCGCCCCAGTCGTCGCCCCAGTCGTGGCCCCAGTCGTCGCCTCGTCCGGCTCCCGGCGGCGGCGCCAGCGGGGGCTCACAGGCTCCTCCGCCCGGGCAGCGGCACGGCCAGCAGCACCGCGAGCAGCAGCCCGACGCCGGCGACCCAGGGCCACGGCCCGCTCGGCGAGGCCCACCCGCCGTCGTGGCGCACCGCGAGGTCGCCGCCGTCGGCCGGCACCGCGAAGGCCTGGGCCCACGGCGCGTCGGGGTCAGGGCTCTCGACGGGGACGAGCCGGACGCCGTCGACGGTCGCCGTCCAGCCCGGGTCGGCCTGCTCGGCCAGCACGACCGCGCGCCCGTCGGCGCCCTCGGGAACGGGGGTCGAGCCGGTGAGGGCCTCCGCGCCGACGACCCCCTGGACGCCGCCGTCGTCCCCGACCAGGCGCAGGGCGCCCAGGTCGCTGCCCGCGGCAGCCGGCCCCTCGTCGCCCGCCCCGGCGTCGTCCGCCTCCTCGGGGACGTCCGGCTCCTGCGAGGCCACGCGCCACAGGACGGCCCCCTCGACCTCGGCGGCGCGCTCCAGGCCGACGACGGCGTCGACGGCCGAGGCCGCGTCCGTGCCGGCGGCCGTGCTCGCCCCGGCGGGGGGCAGCAGGACGACGAAACCGGCGCCGAGCGCGGCGAGCCGGTCGCGCGCGCGGGGCTCGCTCCCGACGAGTGAGGCCGCGGCCTGCGCCACCGGCTGCGCCGCCGCGTCGGGCTGCTGGACGCCCGGGGCGGCCGGGGCCGCGGCGACGAGCGAGACCAGGTCGGACAGGTCCACCCCGCCCCGGGCCAGCGACGCCGTGAGCGGGTCCACCGCTCGGTCGAGATCGGCCGCGCCCACGTCGGCCACCTGCCCCTCCTCGGAGCCCGCCACCGCGGCCACGCCGTCCGAGGTCGTGGCGTCGGCCGCGGCCGCCGGGCGCAGCACCAGGGTCCGCAGCCCCTGCGGCGTCGTCGCGCTGCTCGTGGAGACCTCGGGCAGCACCGGGCCGGCACCCCGCGCCACCAGGCCGGCGCCGGCCGCCTCGGCGGACGACGTCGTGCCCTGGGCGAGGGCCCAGGCGCCCGTGGTCGCGCCGGCGAGCGAGACGACGAGCCCGGCCGCGACCAGGCGCACCACGCGCAGGCGCGGGCGGTCCGGCGGGGTCCACCGAGGACCCGTGGCCCCCAGCGGACCCGCGAGCAGCGGCAGGGCGGCGACCAGGAGCCCGAGCAGGGCGGTGCTGGCGCCCGGGCCCGACCAGGCCGCGGCCACGACCGCCTCGCCGCCGGAGCGCGTGACCCCCGTGCGCGCCAGCGCCGCGGCGACGGCCAGCGCCGTCCCCAGCAGGACGAGGGCCCAGCCGCCCACGGCGCGGGGGCGCAGCACCACCGCGAGGACCGCCAGGGCGGCGACCGCACCGGGGACGACCAGGGGCAGCGCCGTGAGCAGCCACCCGGGCCACGCCTCCGGCAGCCCGAGGCCGCGGACGGCCCAGGCCGACGCCTCCAGCGGCTGACCGAGCGCCTGCTGCCAGGTCGGGGCCGCCGTCGCCGCTACGGGCGGCAGGGGGCCGCCGAGCAGCGCGCCCAGCGCGAGGCCCGCGGAGCCGTCCACCGCCCGCTGGACGACGGCGACCGCCCACGGGCCGACGACCGCCGTGACGGGGACGACCGAGGCCAGCAGCGGGAGGCGCCGCCGGGCGCTGAGGGCGATGACGAGCACGGCCAGGAGCGCCGGCACGAGCAGGACGGGCGCACCGGCGCCCACGACGACCAGCGCGAGCGCGAGCGCCCCGGTCACGGCCCAGGCGCGCCGCCCGGAGCGGGCGCGCCAGCCCGAGGCGAGGCTGCGGGCGAGCCACGGGAGGGCGGCGTGCGCCACCACCGGCCCGAGCCGCCCCGTGGTGGCGCCGGCCAGCAGCGGGGCGCCGGCCGCCCACGCGAGCGCCGCGGCGAGGCGCACCACCCGGCCGCGGACGAGCACGCCCGCGCCCCACCACGCCGACACCGCCGACACCGGCAGGGCCAGCAGCAGCACGGCCGGCACGAGCAGCCCCGGCGACCCGGCCGCCACGAGGCTCCCCGCGGCGAGCAGGACGACGAAGGGGTCCGTCGGCGTCGCGGAGCCGGTCGCCACCGCGGCCCACGACGAGGTCGCCGCCCCCCACAGGTCCGACCAGCTCGCGGGCGCCCCCGGCAGCGCGGGAGCCTGCACCCGGCCGTCCCCCAGGAGGCGGTGCAGCGCCAGCAGCGAGACGACGAGCAGGGCGGCTCCGAGCACCAGCGCCGGCAGGGGGTCGCGCCGCGGGGGCAGCCCGCCGGGGGCCTGCGGGAGCGCGTGGCGCGCCGCCTCGGCCGCGTCGTCGGCCTCGGCCTCCGCGGCCGCTCGGCGCAGGGACCACCGCTCGCGCTCGGCGCGCCACACCTCCGCGCGCGTGGCCATGAGGGGCACGAGCGACGAGCGCCCGCGCACCTGGGCCGCGGCGGCGCGCCGCCGCGCCGCGACCACGCGGTCGGGGCGCAGCACCACGCCCAGGACGCGGCCGAGCTCGGCCGGCGCGTGCCCGGGGTCCTTGACGAGGACCCGCCACAGCGCCCGCAGGAGGCCGGCGGCCAGGACGCCCACCAGGGCGAACGGCAGGCCGATCGCGGAGGCCGACACCAGCCGCGTGTAGGCGGCCGCGCCCGGCGAGCCGCCGACCCGCTCCGCCCGGCGCCCGGGGCGCTCGACCACGGAGGCGGGCACGACCACGACGCTGTGCCCGGCCATCCGCACGCGGCGGCACAGGTCCAGGTCGGCGCCGTCGACGGGCAGGGCGGGGTCGAAGCCGCCCACCTCCTCGAGGACGTCGCGGCGCACGAGCATGCCGGGCACGCCCACGGCGAGCACGTCCTCGCGGTCGTCCGCCTGGCCCTGGTCGAGCTCGTCGCCGCCCACCCGCGTGAGGGCGGTGCCCCGGCGGCTGGTCGTGAAGCCGACCTGGAGCAGGCGCCCCGCCCGGTCGGCGTCGCGGACCTTGGGGCCGGCCACCGCCACCCCGGGGCGCAGCTCGACCGCCCTGAGCAGCTGCTCCAGCGCGTCGGGGGCGGGGAGCGCGTCCTCCGTGAGCAGCCACAGCCACGGGACGGGGACGTCGGGGGCGGGCTCCGGGGCGTCCCCCGTGGCGCCGCTGGTCGTGGTCCCGCGCGTCGTCCCCGTGGGGCGGTGCCGCCCGTCGGCCTCCCGGGGCCGGCGCCGGCTCGAGGGCGGGGCACCGGGCAGCACCCGGACCAGCTCGGCGGGGGTGGAGCGCCGGCGCAGGTGCGGCTCGATCCCGTGCTCGCGCAGGACGGCGAGGGAGGCGGTCGAGCAGCCCGCCGCCACGACGACGAGGGCGTCAGCCGGGACGGTCTGCGCCTCGAGGCCCGCCAGGGTGCGGCGCAGCTGCTCGGCCCCCTCGGGAGAGGGGTCGGTGACCAGCAGCAGCGCCGTCACGTCGCCGCCGCGGGAGGACTCGCTCCCCGGCGGGGACGCCGCACCGGGTCCCGTCGCACCGGGGGCCGCCGGGCTCGAGGGTCCGGGCTCGGGCAGGGGGTCCACGGCGATCAACCGTACGGGAGCCGAGCCGGTGCCCCGGTCCGTGCACAGGAGCCGGCCGCGCGGGTCGGCCCGGGAGGCGTGGGTCGGGGCGGTCGCCAGGACGCGGTCCGTCAGACCGCGCGCCGCTTGAGCTTGCGGCGCTCGCGCTCGGACAGACCGCCCCAGATGCCGAACCGCTCGTCGTGCAGGAGCGCGTACTCCAGGCACTCGGCGCGCACGTCGCAGGACACGCAGACGCGCTTGGCCTCCCGGGTGGAGCCGCCCTTCTCCGGGAAGAAGGCCTCCGGGTCGGTCTGGGCGCACAGCGCGCGCTCCTGCCAGCCGAGGAGGCCCTCGTCGCCGTCGTCCGCCAGGCCCGCCAGGACCTCCAGCGGCGACGCGCCACCGCGACCGGGCTGCGGCTCCCCCGCCCCCGAGCGCCGGCGGGGGCCCTCGGGCCCGGCGAGCCCGCCCAGGCCCCCCTCGTCCGGGGCCGCGGCCGGCCAGGGGCCGACGACGACGTCCAGCTCGGCGGCGCGGGACTCGAGCAGGTCCCGGGCGCCGCCGTCGGGCGCACTCCCGGCGCCCCGCCACTCGGCGAGGGCCGGCTCCAGCACCGCCCCTGCGCGGACGTCCTCGGCGGTGTCCTCGTGGCGGTGCGGGGCGTGCGTCCTGTCGTGCACGGGGACCTCTCCTCTGCGGTGCGGACGGAGCGCTGGCTCCCGGTCTGCCCGGCGGAGCCGCGGCGTGACGGAATTACACGCGTGTCGTGCGCGCGCCGTCAAGCCCGGGCGGTGTACACGGCGCCCCGCCGCGGCACCGAGCCGATGTCACCTCGAGTGGCTGCCCTTGACGCCCGGTCACCACCCGGCGCCGCTCGGAGGCCGGCGGGCCGTCGGGCGCGGACGGCGGCGCGACCGCACGCGCGAGGGCGACAGGATGGGGCCATGCGCATCACAGCCCTGTCCGGCGGCGTGGGCGGGGCCCGGTTCCTGCGGGGGCTGCTCGCGGCGCTCGCCGACCGCCCGGCCGAAGACCGGCCCCGCGCCGCGCACGAGCGGGGCGAGGACGAGGTCGTGGTCATCGGCAACACCGCGGACGACGTGACCCTGCACGGCCTGCGGGTGTCGCCGGACCTCGACAGCGTGATGTACACCCTCGGCGGCGGCGCCGACGACGAGCGCGGCTGGGGCCGGGCCGGCGAGACCTTCGCGGTGGCGGCGGAGCTGGCGGCCCACGGCGACCCGCCGGACTGGTTCGCCCTCGGCGACAAGGACCTCGCGACGCACCTCGTGCGCAGCCGGCTCCTCGCGGAGGGCGCGCCGCTGTCCGCCGCCACCCGCCGGCTCTGCGAGCGCTGGCGCCCCGGCGTCCGCCTCCTGCCGATGACGGACGACCCGGTCGAGACGCACGTCGTCGTCGACGCCGCGGACGCCCCCGACGAGGGCGGCTCGGTCCGCTCCCCCCTCGCGGCCGGGCTGGCGGGGCCCGGCCAGCGGGCGCTGCACTTCCAGGAGTGGTGGGTGCGCCACTCCGCCGCCCCGCCCGCACGCCGCATCGCCGTCGCCGGGGCCCTGGCGGCCCGCCCCGGGCCCGGCGTCGTCGAGGCCCTGCGCGACGCGGACGTCGTGCTGCTGCCGCCGAGCAACCCCGTGGTCTCCCTCGGCGCCGTCCTGGCCGTGCCGGGCGTGCGCGCCGCGCTGCGCGCCGCGCGCGCCCCCGTCGTCGGGATCTCGCCCGTCGTCGGCGGGGCGCCCGTGCGCGGCATGGCCGACGCGTGCCTGCGCGCCCTCGACGTCCCGACGACGGCCGGGGCCGTCGCGGGCCTGTACGCCGACGTGCTCGACGGGTGGCTCGTGGACCCGGCGGACGCCCCCGGGCAGGACGGCTCGGGGGAGGCCGGCACCGGGACGTCGGGCCGCGCGAGCACGCCCGGCGCCGGGCCGCTCGTGCGCGCGGAGCCGCTGCTCATGACGACCCCCGCCGACGCCGCGCGCATCGCGGCCGCCGCGCTCGACCTCGCCGCCGAGCTGGACGACCTCGGCCTGAGGGGGAGGTCGAGGGACGGCGCGGTGCCCGCGGCGCACGCCGGGCTCGCCGCGTGAGCGCCGCCGACGGCACCGCCCCTCCTCCCGGTCCTCGCTCCCCCGCCTACGCCCCTGCCGGCCGCCGGGCGCGGACGCCGCCGCTGCCCGTCGACGGCTTCGCCGTCCGCGCGGTCGCGCTCCCCGGCGTCCCCGAGGTGCGCCCCGGGCACGACCTCGGCGCCCTGGTCGTCGACGCCGTCGCCCGCGCGGGCCTCGCGCTGCGCGACGACGACGTGCTGGTGGTCGCGAGCAAGGTCGTGGCCAAGGCCGAGGGCCGCTCGGTCCGCGCCCGGGGGCGCGCCGCCGCGGTCGACGCGGAGACGGTGCGCGTCGTCGCCGAGCGGACCGTGCCGGGCGGTGGCACGACGCGCGTGGTGCAGTCGCGGAGCGGACCCGTCCTCGCGGCGGCGGGCGTCGACGCCTCGGACGTCGAGCCGGGCACGGTGCTGCTGCTGCCGGCGGACCCGGACGCCTCGGCGCGGGCCCTGCGAGCCCGCGTCGCCGAGCTCACCGGGCGGAGCCCCGCCGTGGTCGTCTCCGACACGACGGGCCGGCCGTGGCGGGTGGGCGTCGCGGACGTGGCGCTGGGCGCCGCGGGCCTGCGCGCCCTCGACGACGTCCGCGGCGAGGTGGACCGCTTCGGGCGCCCGCTGGAGGTCACGGTGCGCGCGGTGGCCGACGAGGTGGCCGCGCTGGGGGACCTGGTCAAGGGCAAGGCCGCCGGGACCCCGGTCGCCCTGGTGCGGGGGCTCACGAGCACCGGTCCGTCGACCTCGACCTCAGGGCGAGGGTCCGGCCGGGAGGCCGCGGACGTCGGCGGACCCGACGGCGAGGGCGCGGCCGGGTGCACGCGCACGGGGGACGGCGACTGGTTCGCCCACGGCCACGTGGAGGCCGTGCGCGCGGCCCTGGGCTCTCCCCCCGGCGCCGTGGAGGCGCCCCCGGTCGACCCCTCGGCGGACACCGGGCGCGCGCGGGTGCGCCGCGCGCTCGCCGTGGCCGCCGGCGCGGGCGCCCCCGACGGCGCCTCGGCCACCGCGACGCCGCCCCCGGACGCGAGCGGTGCTGCGGGGACGGCGGCGGGGACCGTCGTCGAGGTCACGGGGGCGCCGCTGGCCGTCGGAGCGCTCGCCGAGCGCGTGCGCCTGGCCCTGTGGGCCGAGGGGCTCGCCGCGCGGGCCGAGCCCCTCCGAGCAGCGGACGGGCGGGGGCTCCCGGGACCGCAGCCGGCACGCGGCGGGACCGCCACCGTCCACGTCCTCGTCACGGGCCCGGGGGGCGCGCTCGCCTCCTGAGCACCCGGACGGGTGGAGCGGCGCCCGAAGGGCTCAAGCCGTCGGCGGCACCGGCCGACGACATCCCTGTGCGCCTCCCGACCCCCCGCCCCGCCGCCCTCCTCGTCACGGCCGTGCTCCTGGCGACCGCACCCGGCGGGACCGCTGCCGCCGACGTCGCGGCGCCCCCCGCCGCCGCTCCCGACGGCTCGGCGGCCGGCGTGGTCGCCGAGCTGCCCGCGCAGGTGCAGGACGACCTGACCGCGGGGGCCGCCGAGCGGCTCGACGGCTCCGCCGCGGGCGCCGGGCCGGTGGCGACGGTCGCCGTCGCGACCACCCGCGAGGACGGGCGCATGGAGGTCTCCACCGTCGACGTCCGCGCTGCGGCGGCGCCCGGCGTCGTCGACGTCCTGGAGGACCTGCCGTCCGTGCGCGCCGCGTCCGTCGACGGGGTGGTGACCGCCTTCGACGAGACGCCGTCGCCCCTGGCGCGGATCGGGTCCCTGGCGGCCTCGGCCGACCCCCTGCGCCGCGAGCAGTGGGGCCTCGGCGCGGTGGGCGCCGAGGCGCTGCGCAGCCGCGCGACGGGCGTGCCCGTCGTGGCCGTCCTCGACAGCGGCGTCGACGGCGGCCACGAGGACCTGCGCGGCGTCGTCCTGCGCGGCACCGACCTCGTGACCCCCGGTGGTGACGGGTGGGCCGACGCGAACGGCCACGGCACCCACGTGGCGGGGACCGTGTCGGCGACCGTCGGCAACGGCCTCGGGGGCGAGGGCGTCGTGGTCGCCCAGATCCTGCCCGTGCGCGTCCTGGACGGGTCGGGGACGGGCTCGACGTCGTCCATCGCGAAGGGCGTCGTCTGGGCCGCCGACGCGGGGGCCGACGTGGTCAACCTCTCGCTGGGCACCACCGCCTCGGACCCGGTGGTGGAGCAGGCGCTGGCCTACGCCGTGCGGCGGGGCGTCGTGCTCGTGGCCGCCATGGGCAACCAGGGCCTGACGGGCTCCCCGGTGTCCTACCCCGCCGCCTCCCCGGACGTGCTGGCCGTCGCCGCGCTCACGCCCGACCTCGAGCGCGCGGACTACTCCTCGCAGGGGGCGCACGCCGACCTGGCGGCCCCCGGCTCGGAGGTGCTCTCCACGTGGCGCGGCAACGGCTACCGGTACGCCAGCGGCACCTCGATGGCCGCCCCCCACGTCGCCGCGGCCGCAGCGGCGCTGGTGGCGTCGTCACCGCGGGCGACGCCCCAGCAGGTCGCGGACGCCCTCGTGGCGACCGCCGACGACCTGGGCGCGCCCGGGCACGACGTCGCGACGGGCTACGGCCTGGTCGACCCCACCCAGGCGCTGGCGGTGCTGCGCGCGAGGGTCGCCGGCTCCCCCACCTCCTCGCAGTGCCTCGCGTCGACCGCCCCCCTGGCCGTGGCCCAGCACCACCGCTAGGAGCAGCACCACGGGGAGCGACACACCGGTCGTGGTGCTCCCGGTCGCCGGGGGCGGCCTCAGCGACCGCCCGCGGTGGCGGGGGTGTGCGTGGGCAGCGACATCCGCGGTCCCCGCCGCGGGCGGCGGGCGCCGGAGAGCTCGAGCAGGCGCTGCACGCGGTAACGGTGCCCGCGGTAGGGCTCGAGCAGCTCGGCGCACGCGTCGTCGTCGAGGGCCTCGCCCGTCAGCGCCCAGGTGACGTCCGCGGCCACGTGGTAGTCGGCGAAGGAGAAGGCGTCGGGGTCGCCGTGGGCCCGGTGGCGCACCTCCGCCGCCGTCCACACCCCCACGCCGGGCAGGCTCCGCAGCGCCGCCTCGACCCGCTCGGCCGGCAGCTGCAGCGTGCGCTCGAGGCCGCCGGCCGACCGAGCGGCCACCTGCACCACGCGGCTGCGGCGCTGCTCGACCCCGGCCCGCAGCCACTCCCAGCTCGGCACGGACCGCCAGGCGGCCGCCGAGGGCGGGACGCGCATGCCCGCGGCCGGTCCGCCCGGCGCGGCGGGGGCGCCCGGGGCCGGCTCACCGGCGAGCTCGAGCAGCCGGCGCCAGCCGCGGTGCGCCTCGACGCCGGTGACCACCTGCTCGACGGCCGCCCCCGCGAGGGCCTCCAGGACCGCGCCGGTGCGCGGCACCCGCCACCCGCGGTGCCGGCGGTGGGCCTCGACGAGGCGGGCGTGGCGCGCCAGCGGGGCGAACCCGGCGTCGTCGTCGCCGTCGCCCAGGAGGGCGGGGACGCCGTCGAGCAGGAGCTCTGCGCCCTCGCCCCAGGCGCGCGCCCGCACGACCCCCTCCGCCGGCCCGGGGACCAGGTGGAGCAGCGCCGTGCCCGCGCGGGTGCGGGTGGCCCACCAGTGCTCCCCCCCGGGTCCGCGGCGCACCGCCGGGTCGCCCGCGCCGCGCCGCAGGGGCGACAGCACGGCGGCGACGTCGAGCTCGCGACCGGGCCGCCACGTCCGCTCCCGCGGCCCGCGGGGCCCCGGCGCCGGGCCGGGCCCGACCGCCCGCGCGCCGGGCGCCGCCGTCGCCCGCAGGCCCCGCTCCGGCAGCTGCTGGGCCGCACCGCCCGCGCCGACCAGCCCGCGCGCGGCGGGCGGCAGGGCGCGGGCGTCGGTCATCGCGCCAGTCTGCACCGCGCGACCGACAGCCCGTCCGGGCCACCCGCCGCCGGCCCCGTGGTCGGGCCCCGCGGAGGGCGGCGTCGACCCGCCCTCCGCGGGGCCGGACGAGCGGCGGCAGGAGGGCGTCAGGCGGCCGTGGGCACGGCGGCGCTCAGCCGGCGGCCGTAGGGTCGCGGACGAGCCGGAGGGCCGGGCGCCGGCCCTCCGCGAGCCCACCGACGCCCGAGGAGCTCCGCCGTGCCCCAGCCCCCGCAGGACGACCCCTCGACCGCCGCCGTCCCGCCCGCCGTCTCCCGCGCGCGCGACGTGCCGACCCTGCTGGAGGCGCTGGTCGAGGCCGACCCCGGTCGCCCCCGGCTGACCTGGTACGGCGCGGGCGGGGAGCGCGTCGAGCTCTCGGCGCGGGTCCTGGTGAACTGGGTGGCCAAGACCGTCGACCTGCTGGCGAACGAGCTCGACGTCGAGCCCGGGGACGTCGTCGAGCTCGCCCTCCCGGCCGGCTGGCGGACAGCCGTCATCGCGCTGGCCGCGTGGTGCGTCGGGGCGGAGCCGTCCTGGGACGGCGACGAGGGCGAGATGCTCGACGACCTCGAGCCGCAGCCGCCCGCCGTCCTCGTGACGACGGCGGACGGACCCGTGGGCCCGGCCGGTCGCGTCGTCGTGGTGGACCTGCCGGCGCTGTCGCGCCGCACCGAGGGCGGTCCCCCCGGGGCGCTCGACTTCAACGCCGAGGTGACGGGCCGCGACGACGTCCTCGACGTCGACGAGCAGGCCCAGGACCGCCGCGTCCTCGAGCTCGCCGACGACCTCGCCCGCATCTGCGAGTGGCGACCGGGCGAGCGCGTCCTGGGCCTCGCCGAGGACCTCGGCCCCGACCTGGTGCTCGGCGCGCTGCGCCGCGACGGCTCGGTGGTCGCCGTCGCCCACGACGCCGGGCTGGACCTGGACGACCTCGCGGGGCAGGAGCAGGCGACCGCCCGGGCCTGAGGCGGACCGAGCGCCGGGGGCGGCCCGAGCGCCGGGGGCGGGCCCGGCCCGACGACGGTCCGAGGTCAGCCCGAGCCGGGCCGCCGCGTCGCGCCTCGGCGTCAGCGGGCTCGCGAGCGGGGAGTCAGCGCGGGACGGCGGCGACCCAGGCGACGCCGTCGCCCGAGACCCGCAGGGGCCCGTCGTCGTCGCGGACGAGCGCGCTCGCCCCCCGGCCGAGCCGCAGCGCCGCGCCCGCGGCGCCTCCCAGGTCCACCGCGCCCCCGGTGCACAGGACGACGCGCGGCCCGTCCGCCGGGCCCTCGAGGACCTCGCCGCCCGAGGGCGCCAGGCGCCACAGCTCGACCTCGTCGGGCCCCGGCCGCCAGGTGAGCACACCGCTCCCGCCCGAGGGCTCCACCCGCGGCACCGGCACCGGACGGGTGTCCACCACGCGCTGCAGCTCGGCGACGTCGACGTGCTTGGTGGTCAGCCCGCCGCGCAGGACGTTGTCCGAGGCCGCCATCAGCTCCACGCCCGTCCCGCTGAGGTAGGCGTGGAGGTTGCCCGCGGGCAGCCAGAGCGCCTCGCCCGGCTCCAGCCGCACGCGGTGCAGCAGCAGCGCCACCAGCACGCCCGGGTCCCCGGGGTGGTGCGCGGCGAGCTCGGCGACGGTGAGGCGGTCGGGGTCCACGGCACCGTCGAGCGACTCGGGCGCGGCCTCCAGCGGATCCGGGGCCGGGGCAGCGCGCGTCTCGTCCGGCTCCGCCCCTTCGGGACCCATCTCCTCCGGACCCATCTCGTCCGGCAGCGGGGCCGGCCGGCCGGGCGAGCCCTCGACGCCGGGCTCGGCCTCCTCCCCGCCGCCCGCGGCGTCGTCGGCGCACGCGGCGGAGACGTCCTCGACGAGCGCGGCGACCTCGGGCGAGCCGGACAGCAGGTGGGCCAGCGCCTCGCGGAGGTCGTGCTCGGCGTCCCCGCCCTCGAGCAGCTCGATCAGGTGGCCCGCCGACGGCACGTCCATCCGTCGCAGTGCGGCGGCGGCGACGGCCGGGTCGCGGAAGCCGCACAGCGCCTCGAAGGGCGAGAGCGCCACGATCATCTCGGGCTTGTGGTGGGCGTCCTTGTAGCTGCGGTGCGGCGCGTCCACCGGGACGCCGGCGTCCTCCTCGCGCTGGAAGCCCTCCCGGGCCTGCTGCTCGTCGGGATGGGCCTGCACGGACAGCGGGGCGTCGGCCGCGAGCACCTTGAGCAGGTACGGCAGGGAGTCGCCGAACCGGCTCCGCACGCGCGCGCCGAGCACCCCGGCCGCGTCCCGGGCGACCAGGGCGTCGAGGGGCTCCTCGCCCGCGGTGGCCGGGGCTCCGGGGTGGGCGCCCAGCCACAGCTCGGCCTGCGGGCCGCCGTCGGCGTCGAGCCCCAGCAGCTCGGGGAGAGCGGTGCGCGACCCCCACGCGTAGTCCCGGACGACGCCCGTCATCAGCTCCACCCGGGCGAGGCTACGGGGCCGCCCCCGGGGCGGCTCCACGAGCGGCGACCGCCACCCGCGCCGTGACGGCGGGGGCGCCACCGCACGCGGGTGCCGGCCGGCCCGCGCTCGCGCGCGGGCCGGCCGGCACCTGCGTCCACCGGTCAGCGGACGGCGCCCACCACGCTCGCGACGCCGTCGGCGCGGTCACCGGCGGACCAGTGCCCGGCGACGGCGGCGGAGCCGGCGAAGCCGTACTGGAAGAGCCGCGACGGCTTCCCGCCGCTGGTCGCGTCCCGCAGCCACCACGTCGAGCGCGCGTCGACGACGCCGATGCCGTCCCGACCGTCCCCGTCCCAGTCCCCCACCACGGGCCGCGAGCCCGCCATGCCGTACTGGACGCGGGACGCGCCCCCGGGGGTCGCCGCCGAGCGCAGCCACCACGTCGAGCCCGCGTCGACCACGCCGATGCCGTCCCGGCCGTCGCCGTCCCAGTCCCCCACCACGGGCCGCGAGCCCGCCATGCCGTACTGGAAGCGCAGCTGCGCGGACCCGGCCGTCGCCGTCTGGCGCAGCCACCACGTCGAGCCCGCGTCGACGACGCCGATCCCGTCCCGCCCGTCGTCGTCCCAGTCACCGCACACCGGGCGCATGCCCGGGCCGCCGTACCGGACGACGCGCGCAGAGCCGCCGCCCGGGCGCTCACGCAGCCACCAGGTGCCGTCGCGGTAGACCGCGAGGGTGTCCACGCCGTCGCCGTCGAGGTCGCACGCCAGCGCGGTGGTGCGCTCGCCGCCGTACCCGACCCTCCACCCCGCCGCCCCCGCCGTCGCCGAGCCGCGCAGGTACCAGGTGGTCTCCCGCTCCTGGCCTCCGGAGAACACGCACGCGGCGCCGTACCGGGGGTTGGGCGACACGACGTAGCCGCCGCCGGGCACCGGCTCGCAGGGGCCGAGGTCCTGAGCCGTGATGGCCCTGCCCGTCCACCAGGACGTGCGCTGGTAGGCGCCGTCCCAGCTCAGGCTGAGGTGGACGTGGTCGGTGTGGGGCGAGGCGCCGGTGTAGGCCTTCCAGCCCGAGCCCACGGCCTCCGAGGAGCGGTAGGCCTCCCAGATGCGGCTGTCCCAGATGAGGTACATGACCCCGAGCCGGCGGGCGTTGCCGGCGGCCACGCCGTCCGCGTCGGGCCCCGTGAGCCAGCGGATGAGGTCCTCGGCCGCCGCCCTCTCCTCGGGGACCCACGCGCGGACGCTCCAGTCCCACGCCCGGCCGTCGGCGTGCTCGGTGCGGCCCTCCGAGCAGGAGCGCACGAGGCTCGCCGTGCCGCGCACGCCGTAGGTGCCGAGGACGAGGTCGCGCAGGGCGAGCGTCCCGGGCCTGGCCACGGGGTCGCAGGCGACCTGGCCGACGTAGCGCGCCAGCGGGTCGGGCGCCGTGCTGAACGCGACCCCCGGGCGAGGGCCGGCGAGGGGCGCGGCCACCTCGTCCAGGGCGAAGGGCGCGACGACGTCCTCGCCGGTCGCGCCCGGCGCCAGGGGCTCCTCGGCGGCGAGCGCCGCGGAGCTGCTGGCCGCCGGGGCGTCGGGGGCGGACGCCGCGGCCGGCAGCCCCGGCGCCACCACGGCGAGGGCGAGCAGGGCCACCGCACCCGTGCGGAGAGCTCGGCGCGGCACGAGGGCGCGGGTGCCGGCCGGGCCCCGGGAGCCGCGCCCGAGGTCCGTGCGCCGGAGGTCCGTGAGCGGGGGGTCCGTGAGCTGGTCGTCGGTGCTCAGGTGCTCGGCGCGGGGCCGTTCGCGCGGGGCGTCGGCGGCGGGGCGTGCTGGCATGGTTCCTCCATGGCTGCGGGCGCGCTGGCGACCGGCTCGTCGGACGAGCCGGTCGACGGGACGGGCGGGGCGGGGGCTCGCGGGTGCTGGGCGAGCCCGTCCTCTCGACGCGGAGGCGTCGAGGACGCCACTTCGGTGCGGCGGCAGAGTAAGGACTGGGACGGCTCCTGTCACGGGGCAGTCGCGGGGGCGGTCACGAGCTCCCGCAGCGGACGTCCCCCCGGACCCGGCGGCGCGGTGGCCGGCTGCCGCCCGTCA
>Ga0210040_10003420_pt1 | contig 21444 bp, 17 predicted proteins | sample CryGeyCG12114_NA_FD_185462 | JGI IMG/M metagenome (GOLD analysis project Ga0210040, IMG submission 185462) | Groundwater microbial communities from aquifer - Crystal Geyser CG19_WC_8/21/14_NA (SPAdes) (version 2) | ecosystem: Environmental > Aquatic > Deep subsurface > Groundwater | place: USA...
CCCTGCAGCGGGGCCGTTCCAGCACGTCACCACGCTCGGCGCGGGTCCCTGGAGGGTGGCCGTTGTGCGGGTGCGAGCTGGGGCGAGCACGATGGGGACCACCTGGGCCCCGCAGCGCTGCGCACCCGCCACGACCTGCCGCGGGCGCCTGCGGCATCCGAACGAGACATCGAGCTGAGGGAGCGGACGTGCAGCTGGGGCTGATCGGGCTGGGCAAGATGGGCGGCAACATGGCCGAGCGGGTACGCCGTGCCGGCCACGAGGTGGTCGGCTACGACCGTGCCCCGGGCACGCGGGACGTCGACTCCCTGCAGGGCCTGGTGGACGCGCTGCAGACCCCGCGCGTGGTGTGGGTGATGGTGCCCTCCGGTGAGCCGACCCGGGCCACCGTCCGCGAGCTCGGCGAGCTGCTGTCCCCGGGCGACGTCGTCGTCGACGGCGGCAACTCCAAGTTCACCGACGACAAGATCCACGCCGACCAGCTGGCGGAGAAGGGCATCGGCTACGTCGACGCCGGCGTCTCCGGCGGTGTGTGGGGGCTGGAGAACGGCTACGCGCTGATGGTCGGCGGCTCGAAGGAGGACGTCGCCAAGGTCCAGCCGGTCTTCGACGCGCTCAAGCCGCCGGCCCCGCGGGACGAGACCGGTTCCTCGATGCCGGGGGCCGGCTTCGTGCACGCCGGCCCGGTCGGTGCCGGCCACTTCTCCAAGATGGTCCACAACGGCATCGAGTACGCGATGATGCAGGCCTACGGCGAGGGCTACGAGCTGCTGGCAGCGGTCGACCTGGTCGAGGACGTCCCCGGCGTCATGGCCTCCTGGACCCAGGGCACCGTCATCCGCTCCTGGCTGCTGGACCTGCTGGTCAAGGCCCTGCAGGAGGACCCGGGTCTGGACCGGATCACCGGTTACGCCGAGGACTCCGGCGAGGGCCGGTGGACCGTCGAGCAGGCGATCGAGCACGCCGTCCCGATGCCGGCGATCTCGGCCGCGCTGTTCGCCCGGTTCGCCTCCCGGCAGGAGGACTCCCCGTCGATGAAGGCCGTCGCCGCGCTGCGCAACCAGTTCGGTGGGCACGCGGTGCAGAGCGTCGACAGCCGCGGGAACAACGCGACGGCGAACGACTCGGCGGTCGAGAACCCCGCGTGATGACCGACCCCCGTGCCGCCCACGCCTCGCACGTCCGGCGCGGGACCCTGCACGGGGGCCGTTCCGGGTGCGCGTCGGCCGGGACCTGAGGTGTACCTGCGGCACCTGCAGGTCGGTCAGTTCCGCAGCTGGGAACTGGCCGACCTGGCACTGACCCCGGGTCCGACCGTGCTGGTCGGCCGCAACGGCCAGGGCAAGACCAACCTGGTCGAGGCGGTCGGCTACCTGGCCACGATGGGCAGCCACCGGGTCTCCGCCGACGCCCCGCTGGTGCGGCACGGCGCGAACCAGGCGGTGGTGCGGGCCGCGCTGCGCAAGGACGAGCGCGAGCTGCTGGTCGAGGTGGAGATCAACCCCGGCCGGACCAACCGGGTCCGGGTCAACCGGGCGCCGCTGCAACGGCCGCGGGAGCTCCTCGGGCTGGTCAGGACGGTGCTCTTCGCCCCCGAGGACCTCGCCCTGGTGCGCGGCGACCCGGCCGAGCGGCGCCGGTTCCTCGACGACCTGCTGGTCAGCCGCACGCCGCGGCTGGCCGGGGTGCGCAGCGACTACGACCGGGTGCTCAAGCAGCGCAACGCCCTGCTGAAGACGGCGAAGCTGGCCCGGGGCAACGCGCTGGCCACCCTGGACGTCTGGGACGGGCACCTGACCGAGCTGGGCGGGCAGCTGCTCGCGGCCCGGCTGCGGCTGGTCTCGGACCTGGCGCCCTACGTGGCCGACTCCTACGCCGGCGTCGCCGGCCCGGGTGCCGACCGGGCGGCGCTGGGCTACAGCAGCACCGTTCCGCTGGCCGGGGACGGCGCCGCGGTCGATCCGGCCCGCACCCTCCCCGACCCCGTGGAGCTCGCCGCGGCGCTGCGCGACCGGATCGCCGAACGGCGCAAGGACGAGGTCGACCGGGGGATCACCCTGGTCGGGCCGCACCGTGACGACCTGGTGCTGCACCTGGGCCCCGCGCCGGCCAAGGGCTACGCGAGCCACGGCGAGTCCTGGTCCTTCGCCCTCGCCGTCAAGCTCGCCTGCTTCGCGCTGCTGCGCGCCGAGGGCGACGACCCGATCCTGGTGCTGGACGACGTCTTCGCCGAGCTGGACGCCGGTCGCCGGTCCGCGCTGGCCGAGGTGGCCGGGGGGGCCGAGCAGACGCTGATCACCGCCGCGGTGGCCGAGGACGTGCCGGCGGCGCTGCGCGGCACCCGGGTGCAGGTCGCGGACGGGACGCTCCAGGTGCGCACCGAGGCGGGGGCAGCGGAGGTGACCGGTGGCTGAGGAACGCCCGGCCCGGCCGTCGGACATCGCGCGGGCAGCGCTGGACGCCGCCCGGTCGGCGTCCGCGGCCCGCCCGCAGCCCACCCGCCGCCGGGTCGCCGGCCCGCGCCGCCGGTGGACCGGCCCCGGCCCCGGCGCGGACGACCCGCAGCTGTTCGGTTCCCTGGTCGACTCCCTCGTCACCCAGCAGGACTGGACGGCGCGCACCAAGGTCGGCGCGGTGTTCGGCCGCTGGGACACCCTGGTGGGCCCGGACATCGCCGCGCACTGCCGGCCCGAGTCGCTGAACGAGGGTGAGCTGCTGGTCGTGGCGGAGTCCACCGCGTGGGCCACCCAGCTGCGGCTGCTGGCACCGAGCATCCTGGGCAGGCTGCGCGCCGGGGTCGGCGGGGACGTCGTGACCAAGCTGCGCGTTGTGGGTCCGACGGCCCCCAGCTGGAAGAAGGGCCCGCGTACCGTCCGCGGCCGCGGGCCCCGCGACACCTACGGCTGACCGGCACCACCACGAGCAGGAGGAGAGACCGGCGATGAGCACCCCGCGCGACCGCGATGCCGACGGCTTCGACGACAGCCGGAACGACGGGACGTCGGGCTGGCAGGAGCCGGCCCACCTGGGCGGTGCCGAGCCCGGGGCGACCCCCGCCGACCGCCCCGCCGAGCGCCCCGCGGAGCCGCCCGCCGACGGCCCGGGTGCGGGGCGGGCGCCGGAGCCCTGGCAGCCCCCGGGCTGGGACCTGCCCGCGGTCGAACCGGACCGCACCGTGCCGCAGCCCTCCTCCCAGCAGCAGCCGCCGGCGCCGTCCCCGTGGCCGGTCCCCCCGGTCGACCGGCCGGCCGAGGAGCGCCCCCGTGGACGTGGCCTCTTCGGCTCCCGCCGGGACCCCGGGCCGAACCCCGGCCGGGACGAGGCCGGCTTCCCGATCGAGCAGCCGAACCCGGTGCCGCCCGCGGACCCGTGGGGCACCCAGGCGTGGGCGATGAACATCGGCTGGGTGCTCTCCGACGGCACCGCACCGCAGGACGCCCCGCTGGCCGAGCTGGTGCAGAGCGCTCCGGTGCGCCCGGGCAAGGACGACCGCGCGGGCCAGGTGCTGCGGGGCCGCGGCAACGGCCTGGACCTGGTGGCCTTCGACGTCCTGTCACCGCTCGGCCGGGGGCGGGAGGTGAGCACGCACGCGATCACCGCGGCGCCGGTGCTCGGCACGGTCCCCGGCTTCCGGTTGTCGCCGGCCCGGATGTGGCGGCACGGCACCGGCGGGCTGGTGCAGGTGCCCAGCCCGGATCAGGAGTTCGACCGCCGCTGGCTGCTGCTCGCCACCGAGGACGGCCCGCAGGTGCGCCGGCTGGTCGATGACCCGGTGGTGCGCCAGCTGCTGCTGGGCAGTGACGACGGCGACGAGCTGTGGTCCGCGGCCGGTTTCGTGGCCGCCGTCCGCCCCGACGGCAACCGCCCGCAGCTGATCGAGCACCACGCCCGGCTGCTGGCCGCCGTCGTCGGCGCGCTCGCCGCGGCCGGCTGACCGGCACCGACGACCTGACCACCGACCCCGACGCCGCCGGACCGGCCCCGTCCGCCGGCCTCCGCGAGCTGCTGCCCCTGCTCCGCCCGCACCGCCGGGCGCTGCTGGGGGCGGCCGCGCTGTCCCTGGTCTCGGCCGCGGCGGACCTGGTCCAACCGGCGCTCGTCGGCCGGGTGATCGGTGCGGTCGGGTCCGGGGCGGCGGTGCTGCCCGGCGTGCTCGCCCTGGTCGTCGTGCTGGTCGTCGCCTCGGTGCTCGGCGCGGGCCGGCAGTACCTGCTGCAGCGCACCGCGGAGGGCGTCGTGCTGTCCACCCGCCGGCTGCTGACCGACCGGCTGCTGCGGCTGCCGGTGGCCGAGTACGACCGGCGGCGCACCGGCGACCTGATGTCGCGGGTCGGGTCGGACACCACCCTGCTGCGCGCCACCGTCACCAGCGGGGTCGTCGAGCTGGCCGGTTCGGTGGTCGTCGGGGTCGGCGCGCTGATCGCGATGGCCGTCGTCGACGTCTGGCTGCTGCTGGTCACCGTGCTGGCGGTCGGTACCGGCGTGACGGCGGCGGTGCTGGCCTCCCGCCGCGTCCGGGTGCTGTCCCGGGCCGCGCAGGAGCAGGTCGGGGCGATGAGCTCCGCGGTGGAGCGGGCGCTGTCCGCGGTGCGCACCATCCGGGCCAGCGGGGCGACGGCACGCGAGGTGGCCACGGTGGGGGTCAGCGCCGAGCGGGCGTTCACCGCCGGGGTGCAGGTGGCCCGGCTGCAGGCGCTGGTCTCCCCGATCGGTTCGATCGCCGTGCAGGGGGCCTTCCTCGCCGTCCTCGGCCTGGGCGGCTACCGGGTGGCGACCGGCTCGATCGCCGTCGCCGACCTGGTCGCCTTCATCCTGTACCTGTTCCTGCTGGTCCTGCCCCTGGGGCAGCTGATCAGCTCCTACACCCAGCTGCAGACCGGGTTGGGCGCGCTGGCCCGGGTGCAGGAGGTGCTGGCCCTGGAGCCGGAGCGCGACGACGTCGCCGAGCGGCCGGCGGTGGGCGGGGCGGCCGCGGTGCTGCGCGTGCCGCCGGTCGGTGACCCGGTGCCGCTGCTCGAGCTGGACGGCGTCGGCTTCGGCTACCCGGACGGCACCGCGGTGCTGCGCGAGGTGTCCTTCGCCGTCCCCGCCGGCAGCCGGACGGCGCTGGTCGGCCCGTCCGGTGCCGGGAAGTCCACCGTGCTGGCGCTGGTCGAGGGCTTCTACCCGTTGTCGGCCGGCACGGTCCGCTGGGGCGGCACCGACGTGCGCGAGCTGCCCCGGTCGGTGCTGCGGGCCCGGATGGGCTACGTCGAGCAGGAGGCACCGGTCCTGGCCGGAACGATCCGGGAGAACCTGCTGCTGGCCGCGCCGGAGGCCGGGGACGACCAGCTGGAGCAGGTGCTGGCCGACGTCGGGCTGACCCGGGTGGTCCACCGCTCCCCGCTCGGGCTGGACGTCGCGGTCGGGGACGACGGGGTGCTGCTGTCCGGCGGTGAGCGCCAGCGGCTGGCGATCGCCCGGTCGCTGCTGTCCCGCCCGGCGCTGCTGCTGCTGGACGAGCCGACGGCCAGCCTGGACGCCCGCAACGAGCAGCTGCTCCGCGACACCCTCGCCGCGGCCGCCGCCGACCGGGCGCTGCTGGTGGTCGCGCACCGGCTGTCCACGGTCATCGACAGCGACCAGATCGTCGTCCTGGACGGCGGCCGGGTGGTGGCCGTGGGCACGCGCGCGGAGCTGGTCGACACCAGCCCGCTGTACCGCGAGCTGGCCACCGCCCAGCTGCTCGTGTAGCCGGCGCGACCGATCGGTTCCACGTGGAACGGTGTTCCCTCGACAGGTGGAGCCCGGCACAGCAGGATCCCTGCCACCACACAGGGAGGCGGCTCGGCACGGCGTCCTGCTGTGGGTGGTGGCGGTGCTCGTGCAACGGCGCGCTGGCCGACCGACGTCGTCGCCGGACCCCGACCGCTTCACCTCCGGCGGCCCGGTCAACTAGGTGGAGCGGCCCCCGTGCCCCTGCGCGGGGGCGGCTCCGGCACGTCACCCGGATGGCGGTGGAGCCACCGACCGCCCGAGGACGGCGTGTCGGGTCGGGGGTCTGCACGGGTGGTGGCGGGTGTGTCGGGAGGGGCTCTCGCGGGACGTGAGGGCGTGGACAGTGCCTCGGAGCCGTCGCGACCCGGTACTCTGGAGGAGACACACCGCCAGCAGCCCTCTGAGAGCCGTCCTGCGCCGGTCGACACCCTCGTCGACGTGGTCGCCCCGGCTGACCGGCTGCGCGAGAGAAGGGCCCCCCGTGGTCGCTGCGCCCCAGACCGAGAACGCCTACTCCGGCAGTTCGATCACCGTGCTCGAAGGCCTGGAGGCGGTCCGCAAGCGCCCCGGCATGTACATCGGCTCGACCGGTGAGCGCGGCCTGCACCACATGGTGCAGGAGGTCGTGGACAACTCCGTCGACGAGGCGCTGGCCGGCTTCTGCGACACCGTGCGGGTCACCCTGCTGGCCGACGGCGGCGTCCGGGTGGAGGACAACGGCCGTGGCATCCCCGTCGACACGCACCCGGTGGAGAAGCGGCCCACCGTCGAGGTGATCCTGACCGTGCTGCACGCCGGCGGGAAGTTCGACGGCAAGAGCTACGCGGTCTCCGGTGGCCTGCACGGCGTCGGCGTCACCGTCGTCAACGCCCTGTCCACCGCCCTCGACGTCCGCATCTGGCGCGACGGCACCGAGTGGCACCAGAGCTACGACATGGCCAAGCCCGGTCCGCTGGAGGAGGTCGGCCCCACGGACAAGCGGGGCACGTCGATCACCTTCTGGGCCGACGGCGGCATCTTCGAGACGACCACCTACTCCTTCGACACGATCAACCGCCGGCTGCAGGAGATGGCCTTCCTGAACAAGGGCCTGACCATCGTGCTGCGCGACGAGCGGCCCGGCCACGGCAAGGTCGACACCGGGGTCGGTGAGGACTCGCTGGCCGAGGCAGCGGCGCCGGCGGGCCACGAGGACGAGGCGTTCGAGCCGACCGAGATCACCTACCGCTACGAGCAGGGCCTGGTCGACTACGTCGCCCACCTGAACAAGCGCAAGACCGCGATCCACCGCTCGGTCATCGGCTTCACCGCCGAGGGTGCCGGCAAGAACGACACCGCCATGTCGGTCGAGGTCGCGATGCAGTGGTCCGACGCCTACTCCGAGTCGGTGCACACCTTCGCCAACATCATCAACACCCACGAGGGCGGCACGCACGAGGAGGGCTTCCGGGCGGCGCTGACCTCGATCGTGAACAAGTACGCGGTCGAGAAGAAGCTGCTCAAGGAGAAGGACGACAAGCTCACCGGTGACGACATCCGGGAGGGCCTGGCGGCGATCATCTCGGTGAAGCTCGGCGACCCGCAGTTCGAGGGCCAGACGAAGACCAAGCTCGGCAACACCGAGGTCAAGGGCTTCGTGCAGAAGGTCTGCAACGACCAGATCGGGCACTGGTTCGAGGCCAACCCGGCCGAGGCGAAGACGATCATCACCAAGGCCGCCTCGGCCGCCCGCGCCCGCCGCGCCGCGCAGGACGCCCGCAAGCTGGCCCGCAAGAACCTGCTCAGCGTGAGCGGGCTGCCGGGCAAGCTGGCCGACTGCCGCTCCACCGACCCGCGCAACTCCGAGGTCTACATCGTCGAGGGCGACTCGGCCGGTGGTTCGGCGAAGTCCGGGCGCGACTCGATGTTCCAGGCGATCCTGCCCATCCGCGGCAAGATCATCAACGTCGAGAAGGCGCGCATCGACCGGGTGCTGAAGAACACCGAGGTCCAGTCGATGATCACCGCCTTCGGCACCGGCATCCACGACGAGTTCGACCTGACCAAGCTGCGCTACCACAAGATCGTGCTGATGGCCGACGCCGACGTCGACGGCCAGCACATCCGCACGCTGCTGCTCACGCTGCTGTTCCGCTTCATGCGCCCGCTGGTCGAGGCCGGCCACGTCTACCTCGCCCAGCCCCCGCTGTACAAGATCAAGTGGGGCAACAAGCACGGCGACGACTACGTCTACACCGACAAGGAGCTGCAGGCGCTGCTCAAGGCGCGTGCCGCCGAGGGCCGCAAGCTCCCCAAGGACGACGCCATCCAGCGGTTCAAGGGCCTGGGCGAGATGGACGCCAAGGAGCTGTGGGAGACCACGATGGACCCCGACACCCGGGTCCTGCTGCAGGTCACCCTGGAGGACGCCGCGGCCGCGGACGAGCTGTTCAGCATCCTGATGGGCGAGGACGTCGTCGCCCGCCGCAGCTTCATCACCCGCAACGCCAAGGACGTCCGCTTCCTCGACGTCTGAAAGGACCCCCTCGCCCCCCACCGCTCGCAGGCTCGCGGCGGGGCCCTGCGAGGGGGCCAGCTGACGGTGCCCTCCCCGGGCACTTGTCCCCGGTTGTGTATCGACTTGTGGAGAACTACACGTGACAGAGACACCGAGCCGCGACCGCGTCGAACCGGTCGACCTCCAGCAGGAGATGCAGCGCAGCTACATCGACTACGCGATGTCGGTCATCGTCGGCCGCGCGCTGCCCGACGTGCGGGACGGCCTCAAGCCGGTCCACCGCCGGGTGCTGTACGCGATGTTCGACCAGGGCTTCCGTCCCGACCGGGCCACCGTCAAGTGCGCCCGCGTCGTCGGTGAGGTGATGGGCAACTACCACCCGCACGGTGACTCCTCGATCTACGACGCCCTGGTGCGGCTGGCCCAGCCGTGGTCGATGCGCTACCCGCTGATCGACGGCCAGGGCAACTTCGGCTCGCCCGGCAACGACCCGGCCGCGGCCATGCGGTACACCGAGGCGCGGCTCACCCCGCTGGCCATGGAGATGCTGCGGGACATCGACGAGGAGACCGTCGACTTCCAGCCCAACTACGACGGCAAGAACCAGGAGCCGCTGGTCCTGCCGGCGCGCATCCCGAACCTGCTGATCAACGGCTCGGCCGGCATCGCCGTCGGCATGGCGACCAACATGCCCCCGCACAACCTGCGCGAGGTCGCGGCCGCCGTCTTCTGGATGCTCACCCACCCCGAGGCCGAGGCCGAGGAGGCGCTCACCGCGTGCATGGAGCGGGTCAAGGGCCCGGACTTCCCGACCCACGGCCTGATCGTCGGCCGCGAGGGGATCGAGGACGCCTACCGGACCGGCCGCGGCTCGGTGCGGATGCGCGCCGTCGTCACCGTCGAGGAGGACAGCCGGGGCCGGGTGCAGCTCGTGGTCACCGAGCTGCCGTACCAGGTCAACCCGGACAACCTGGCCGAGGCGATCGCCGAGGCGGTCAAGGACGGCCGGCTGCAGGGCATCAGCGAGATCGCCGACGAGTCCTCCGACCGGGTGGGCCGCCGGCTGGTCATCACGCTGCGCCGGGACGCCGTGGCGAAGGTCGTGCTGAACAACCTCTACAAGCACACCCAGCTGCAGACCACCTTCGGCTGCAACATGCTCTCCATCGTCGACGGCGTGCCCCGCACGCTGCGGCTGGACGAGCTGATCCGGCTGTGGGTGACCCACCAGATCGAGGTCATCGTCCGGCGCACCCGCTACCGGCTGCGCAAGGCCGAGGAGCGCGCGCACATCCTGCGCGGTTACGCCAAGGCGCTGGACCACCTGGACGAGGTCATCGCCCTCATCCGCCGCAGCGAGTCGGCCGAGGCCGCCCGCACCGGGCTGATGGAGCTGCTGGACGTCGACGAGATCCAGGCCGTGGCGATCCTGGACCTGCAGCTGCGCCGGCTGGCCGCCCTGGAGCGGCAGCGGATCCTGGACGAGCTGGCCGAGATCGAGGCCCGCATCGCCGAGCTGCAGGCGATCCTGGACTCCCCGGAGCGCCAGCGGCAGATCGTGCACGACGAGCTCGCCGAGATCGTGGAGAAGTACGGCGACGACCGGCGCACCCAGTTCGTGGCCAACGACGGCGACGTCTCCATGGAGGACCTCATCGCCGAGGAGCAGGTGGTCGTCACGATCACCCGCACCGGCTACGCCAAGCGCACCAAGGCCGACCTCTACCGCTCGCAGCGGCGGGGCGGCAAGGGCGTCATGGGGGCCCAGCTCAAGCAGGACGACCTGGTGCAGCAGTTCTTCGTGGGCTCCACCCACGACTGGATCCTCTTCTTCACCAACAAGGGCCGGGTCTACCGGGCCAAGGCCTACGAGCTGCCCGAGGCGGCGCGCACCGCTCGCGGTGCCCACGTGGCCAACATCCTGGCCTTCCAGCCGGACGAGAAGATCGCCCAGGTCATCCAGATCAAGGACTACCAGGTCGCTCCGTACCTGGTGCTGGCCACCGCCCGCGGGCAGGTGAAGAAGACCCGGCTGACCGACTTCGACTCGCCCCGCACCGGTGGGGTCATCGCGATGAACCTGCGGGACAACGACGAGCTGGTCGGTGCCGCGCTGATCGACCCGGAGCAGAACCTGCTGCTGGTCACCCGCAAGGCGATGTCGATCTGCTTCAAGGCAGACGACGCCCAGCTGCGCCCGATGGGCCGGGCCACCGAGGGCGTCCGGGGCATCTCGCTGTCCGACGACGACCGGCTGCTGTCGATGATCGTGGTGACCGAGGGCGTCGACGTGCTGGTGGCCACCGAGGGCGGGTACGCCAAGCGCACCGGCATCGAGCACTACCCGGAGCAGAACCGCGGCGGCAAGGGCGTGCTGACCGCCGACCCCAAGGCCCGCAAGGGCGTGCTGGTCGGCGCGCTGTCGGTGGTGCTCGGTGACGAGCTCTACGCGATCACCTCCGGCGGCGGGGTCATCCGCACGCCGGTCAACGGCGTCCGGCACACCCGCGACCGGGCCACCATGGGTGTCAAGCTCATGAACTTGCCGGACGACGTGTCCATCGTGGCTATCGCGCGTACGACGGACAACGACGAGCCCGACGCCTAGGGTGGGGCGGATGTCCGGACCGGGGCACGGGACGACCTCGTCCCGCGCCCCGGACCGGGCGACGACCACAGCAGTGACCGCTCCCCCGGCGCCTGACGACGCGGGAGCGGTGGGTGCAGCCACGCGGTGAGAACCGCTGGGGACAGGAGACTGGGATGAGCGACCGGGCGCGCAGTTCGGTGCGTACCGGGACCCGAGACGGGTCCGGCACCACCGACGAGGCACCGGAGGCCACTCCAGCCCCGGCTGCAGCTCAGGCTCCGGCGGCAGCTCCGGCTGCCCGGTCCGGCGCCTCCTCCGCGCACTCCACCGCGGACCGGGCAGCGAGCCCCGCGGCCGAGGGGCAGCAGGGCTCGGGGAAGGGCCCGGCAGACGACGCGACGGTCGCCGCCACCCCGGAGAACGCACCGACCCGCGGCGAGCAGCCCGCGGCGTCCCCCGCACCGCCGGCGGCCCACCCCGTCACCCCCCTCGGGCCGACCGCCCCGTCGGCGCGAGCCGCCGCGGACGGCGCCCGGCCGGTCGGTTCCCCAGCCCCGCCGGTGCCCACGTCGGCCGGCCGCAGTGCTGCGCCGGCGCCGCTGGACGCCACCCAGGCCGTCTCGCTCCCGGCCGGTGGGGCACGTCCGGTCGACCCGGCGTCCCGGCCCCCGGCAGCCCGCCCGGTCGACCCGAACCGCTCCGCCGACGCCAACCGCGCCGCCGACGCCGGCCGGTCGGACGGCGACACGACGACCCGATCCGGCGGCGGCAAGGCGCGCGGCGTCGGACGCGGCCCCCGGCGGGCCCGGTTGCAGCTGCGCCACATCGACACGTGGTCGGCGCTGAAGATCTCGCTGGTCGTGTCCATCGCGCTGTTCTTCGTCTGGATGGTCGCCGTCGGCATCCTCTACGGCGTGCTCGGCGGGCTGGGCGTGTTCGAGTCGCTCAACGGTCTGATCGGCCAGTTGAGCAGCTCCTCGGGCAGCGACGTGGCCAGCAACGTCATCTCGGCCAAGGTCATCCTCGGTGGCGCCGCGGTGATCGGCGCGGTCAACATCGTGCTGCTCACCGCGCTGTGCACCGTGGCCGCCTTCGTCTACAACCTCTGCTCGGACCTGGTCGGCGGGCTCGAGGTCACCCTGGCCGAGCGCGACTAGGGGCCCGCGTCGGAGTGCCGAGGGGGAGCAGGTAAGCTCTTCCACGGTCCACGGGCCTGTAGCTCAGGCGGTTAGAGCGCATCCCTGATAAGGATGAGGCCGGAGGTTCAAGTCCTCCCAGGCCCACCCGTGCACCGTCGGCGGGACGACCGGCACCCCTCGGGGGCCGGTCGCCCGCTCCCCCGGTCACCCGCAGCGGTCACCGGTGCCGCGGGGGCCACCACCGTTGGAGGAGGTCCCGCGTGCTGAAGAAGCTGGCGATGGCGGCACTCGCTGCCAGTGCCGTCGTCGCCGTCCGCAAGCGCAGCGCCGCCAAGGGCGATGCCGACCTCTGGGCCGAGGCCACCCGCGGGCCGGACGCGGTCAGCACCCCCCGCACCTGATCCGGCGGCGCGGGTGTTCCCGTGCCACCACCCCCGGGGACGTAGCTCAATTGGCAGAGCACCGCCTTTGCAAGGCGGGGGTTAGGGGTTCGATTCCCCTCGTCTCCACTCCTCTCCGCACGTCGTGCACGTGCCACGGGCACCGCCCAGCAGGTGGCCGGGCGCCGTCCCACCTGCGGGTGGGAGACTGGTGCTCGTGACTGACCAGACTCCTGCCGCCCGGCGCGCCGTCCTGCACACGAACCTCGGCGACATCACCGTCGACCTGTTCCCCGACCACGCGCCGAAGACCGTCGCGAACTTCGCCGAGCTGGCCGAGGGCGCCCGCGAGTGGACCGACCCCCGCACCCGGGAGAAGACCAGCGCCAAGCTCTACGACGGCACCGTCTTCCACCGGGTCATCGAGGGCTTCATGATCCAGGGCGGGGACCCGCTCGGTCAGGGCATCGGCGGCCCCGGCTACCAGTTCGCCGACGAGTTCCACCCCGACCTGGCCTTCAACCGCCCCTACCTGCTGGCCATGGCCAACGCCGGCCCGGGCACCAACGGGTCGCAGTTCTTCATCACGGTGACCAACACCTCGCACCTGAACAACAAGCACACGATCTTCGGCGAGGTGGCCGACGACGCCAGCCGCAAGGTCGTCGACGCGATCGCCACCGCCCCCACCTCCCGCGGCGACCGCCCGGTCGACGAGATCGTGATCAACTCCGTCGAGGTGCAGCGCAGCTGAGCACTCCGGACGGCAGCTCAGCCGCCGATGACAGGGGCACCGGGGGTGCCGGCGCGGGAGATCGGCAGCCGGCACCCCTGGCCACCTGCTACCGGCACCCCGACCGGCCCACCGGGGTGCGTTGCGCGCGCTGCGGCCGGCCGATCTGCCCGGAGTGCATGAACCCGGCCTCGGTGGGCTTCCAGTGCCCGGACGACGTGGCCGCCGGCAACGCCGGGGTGCGTTCTCCGCGCCGCACGACCGGCCTGCGGACCGCCTCGCGCCGCTGGGGGCCGGTCACGCTGACCCTGATCGGGGTCAACGTGGCGATGTTCGTGGTCACCGCCGTGCTGACCGGCATCGCCGGTGGCGACCCGTTGGACAACTACCGCGCCGACCTCTTCCAGCGGCTGGCCCAGCTGCCCGTCCTGGTGGACGCCGGGGACTGGTGGCGACCGTTCACCGCCGCGTTCCTGCACTACGGCGTGGTCCACCTGGCGCTGAACATGCTCTCGCTGCTCATCTTCGGCTCCGAGCTGGAGCGCCTGCTGGGCCGCGGCCGCTACGTGACGGTCTACCTGGTGTCGATCATCGGCGGCGCCGCGGCGATCCAGCTGCTCGGCGCCCCGTTCGGCCAGGTCGCCGGGGCCTCCACCGCCATCTACGGCCTGATGGGCGCCTTCGGGGTGGTGCTGCTGCACCGCAAGCAGGACCTGCGCGGCCTGCTGACCCTGCTGGCCATCAACCTGGTGATCAGCTTCCTGCCCGGCGTCTCGTTGATCGGGCACCTCGGTGGTCTGGTCGGGGGCGCGGCGACCGCGGCCGTGCTGGTCGCCGCCGGACGCCGGCGCCCGGTCGCCGTCGGGGGCGTGGCGGTGCTCGTCGTGCTGCTGCTGGCGTTGGTCTACGGCGGGGCGGGCTGACCGGTCGGTCAGCTGCCGGCGCCGGCCGCGTGCAGGGCGGCGGCGACCGCCTCCGGTTCGGTGCCGAGCTCGCGTCGGCCCAGCACGACCAGCACGGCGTCGTCCGCCCGGTCCTCGAGCTCCAGGGTGCGCGCTCGCACGCCGAACCGGCGCTGGGTGCGCACCCGCACCCGGAGGCGGTACCAGGGGATGGTCGTCGGTCCACCCAGCCCCCGCACGGTCACCCCGCCCGGGTCGGCCTGCAGCCGCGGGCGCAGCAGGGCGTCGTGGGCGGCCAGGCCGAGCAGCAGCAGCGCCGCCCCGCCGACCAGCACCCGGCCCAGCGGGTCGACCAGCAGCACCGCCAGCGCCAGACCCGTGCCGGCTGCTGCGGTGGCGACGACCTCACCGGTCCGGGGCGCCCACTGCACGGGTCCAGCTTGTCAGCTCCCGGCCGGTGGACGCGCCGCGGCGCCTAGCATCCCGGGCACGGGCAGTGTCGCCGATCGAGGAGCCGAGCCATGCGTGATGCCGTCATCTGCGCCGCCGTCCGGACGCCGGTGGGCCGGCGCGGGGGAGGGCTCTCCGGCGTCCACCCCGCCGACCTGTCCGCGGCGGTGCTCACCGCGCTCGTGGAGCGCACCGGCCTGGACCCGGCCGTCGTCGACGACGTGTTCTGGGGCTGCGTCAGCCAGGTGGGCGAGCAGACGTACAACATCGGCCGGGTGGCGGCGCTGGCGGCCGGCTGGCCCGAGTCGGTGCCCGGCACGACCATCGACCGGCAGTGCGGCTCCTCGCAGCAGGCCGTCGCGTTCGCCGCGGCCGCCGTGCTGAGCGGGCAGGCCGACGTCGTCGTCGCCGGCGGGGTGGAGTCGATGAGCCGGGTGCCGATGGGCTCGTCGGTGGGCGACGGCTCGACCGGTCGTCCGCTGGGGCCGGCCTTCCTGGCCCGGTACGACGGGATCGCGCCCAACCAGGGGGTCGGCGCGGAGATGATCGCCGCCCGCTGGGGGCTGTCCCGCACCCGGCTGGACGAGTACGCCCTGCGGTCGCACGAGCGGGCCGCCAAGGCCCGGGCCGACGGTGCCTTCGCCGAGCAGATCGTGCCGGTCTCCACCCCGGACGGCGTGCTGGACGCCGACGAGGGCATCCGGACGGGCGGCACGCTGGAGGAGCTCGCCGCGCTGAAGACGCCCTTCCAGGCCGACGGCGTGATCAGCGCGGGCAACGCCAGCCAGATCTCCGATGGGTCGGCGGCCCTGCTGGTCACCACCTCGGAGAAGGCCCGCGAGCTCGGGCTGACGCCGATCGTGCGGGTGCACACCACGGTGGTGGCCGGCGACGACCCGGTGATCATGCTGACCGCGCCGATCCCGGCGACCCGCAAGCTGCTGGAGCGCTCCGGGGTCCCGCTGGGCGACATCGGCGTCTTCGAGGTGAACGAGGCATTCGCGCCGGTGCCGCTGGCCTGGCAGCACGACCTGGGCGCCGACCCGGACGCGGTGAACCCGCTCGGCGGCGCGATCGCCCTCGGTCATCCGCTCGGCGCCTCGGGGGCGCGGATCATGACCACGCTGGTCCACCACATGCAGGCCACCGGTGCCCGCTACGGGCTGCAGACCATGTGCGAGGGCGGCGGGATGGCCAACGCGACCCTGCTGGAGCTCCTGCCGCGCTGAACCGCCCGTCCACAGCCCCCGTCCACCGCGGACGGGGGCTGTGCTGTCTCCGGTGGCCGTCCCCGGTGACCGCAGAGCGGCGGAACAGCGCTCCGTGTTGTCGACAACACGCTCAGACACGCCCGGGACCGGCCCGTCACGCTGGTCGTTTGCCCTCTGGGTCCAGGGGTAGTAAGGCACCGCTCCGGCCGTTCCACTGCTCCGGTTTCCCACAGGTGTGTACACAGCTGGGGATGGAGTTCCAGCGATGTAGTTACCCCCCTGCCGTTTCTGCCCCAGGTGTCACACCCGGGGCATCCGTGCAGGTCAGCGGCTGGTGGACCGCCTGGCGCGCTCCACATGTCGTGGACAAACCTGAGGACGGCGGACCGGGCCGGCTGTGGACGACGGCACCCGCTGTGCACAGTCGATCACCGGGCGGTCGGTGACCGCCCGGTTGACCTGCGCGTTGGCTGCTTGTCGACTCCGCGGACCGGTCGTCCCGAGCCCGGAAGGGGTGCCGCCGCGGGTCGGGGCAGCGTGGAGCGACGACCGGCCGGCTCCGGAGACGGCACAGGCCCCTGTCCCGGGTCGGGGCAGGGGCCTGTGGACGGAGCTGGGGAGGGCGGGATCAGCGCCAGCGCATCGACATGATCAGCCCGGCGACCATCGCGCCGAAGCCGATGGCGAAGTTCCAGGCGCCGATGGAGACCATGAACGGGATCCGGTCGCCGGCCACGTAGTACACGACGATCCAGAGCAGGCCGAGCAGCATCAGCGCGACCATGAGCGGGGCGTACCAACGAGGGCTGGGCTCAGCGGCCCGGGCGCGGGCCGCGCGGGAGGGGAGCACGCCCTCTGGCGGCGTGTACACCGACTTCTTGCGCACCTTCGACTTGGGCACCGTGCGGACTCCCTCCCGGGCCGGTGGCCTGTCGCCCCGGCGTGAACTGGTCCCAGCCTAAGCTGCAGGCGGAGAACACCCGGTCCCAGCGGCGGGGCGCGTCACCCCGCGGGGGCCGCCGAGCCGGTCGAGGGGCTGCAGCGAGGAGGTGCCCGCATGACCCGGTTCCGACGGCCCAGCGTGTGGACCGTGCTCGTCCCGGTGGTCGCGCTGCTGGCCGGCCTGCTGTTCGCCACCTCCAGCCGCACCGCGCTCGGCACCGATCTGCGGGCCGGTGCGAGCTCGCAGCTGTCCGGGCTCATCGGCCAGCGGGACGCCACGGTGGCCCGGCAGCAGGAGGAGCTGGCGCTCCTGCAGCAGCAGATCCGGCGGCTGACCGACCAGGCGGCCTCCCGCAACACCGAGGTGGCCGCTGCCGCGGCACAGGCGGAGGAGGGCGTGACCTCGGCCGGGCTCACGCCGCTCACCGGGGCCGGGCTGTCGGTCACCCTGGACGACGCGCCGCCGCAGCCCGACGGCGGCCTGCCCAGCGGGGCCAACAAGGACACGCTGGTCATCCACCAGGCCGACGTCCAGGGCATCGTGAACGCCCTGTGGGCAGCGGGGGCCGACGGGGTGGCGATCATGGGCCAGCGGATGATCGCCACCAGCGCGGTGATCTGCGTGGGCAGCGTCCTGCTGCTGCAGGGCCGCACGTACTCCCCGCCCTTCGTGGTCACCGCCGTCGGCAACTCCGTGTCGATGCGCCAGCAGCTGGCGGCCTCCCGCGACGTCGCGCTGCTCAAGGCCGACGTCGACGCCTACGGGCTCACCTACGACGTCAGCGACCAGCGGCGGGTGGACCTCCCGGCCTACGAGGGCACGCTGGACATGCAGTACGCCCGGCCCCGCTGACGTCCGGGGCGGCCGGCCCTGAGGTGACGGCTGGGCGGACCGGCGTGTACACCTGAGGCGTGGCCCTCCCCGACGCCCCGCGGCCGGTGCTCGTCGTCGACAACTTCGACAGCTTCGTCTACAACCTCGTGCAGTACCTGGGGCAGCTCGGCGTGCCCAGCGTGGTGCGGCGCAACGACGCGGTGACCGTCGCCGAGCTGGCCGACCTCGACGTCGCGGGCGTGCTGCTCTCGCCCGGCCCGGGCACCCCGGTCGACGCAGGCGTGACGGTGCCGATGGTGCGCGCCGCCGCCGAGGCCGGCCTGCCGGTGCTGGGGGTCTGCCTGGGCCACCAGGCGATCGCGGAGGCCTTCGGTGGCGTGGTGGGGCGCGCACCCGAGCTGCTGCACGGCAAGACCAGCCAGGTCCTCCACGACGGTGTGGGTGTGCTCGCCGGGCTGTCCTCGCCCTTCACCGCCACCCGGTACCACTCGCTGGCCGTCGAGGCCGACAGCGTGCCCGCCGAGCTCGAGGTCACCGGCCGGACGCCGTCGGGCATCGTGATGGCGCTGCGGCACCGGGAGCTGCCCATCGAGGGCGTGCAGTTCCACCCCGAGTCGGTGCTCACCGAGGGTGGGCACCAGCTGCTGGCCAACTGGTTGGCCGGCTGCGGTCTGGCACCGGACCCCGACGTGGTGGCGGCCGCGACGGCCACCGCCTCCCGGCTGGTCACCGCCGTCGTCTGACGGCCGCCCTCCGCCGGGGCGGCCGTCAGCTGGCGGGGGCGGTGGTCGCGGTGGTGGGCGCGGCGGTCGTCGTGGTCGGCGGGGTCGTCGCGGTGGTGGTGACCGGGGCCTGACTGGGGATCGGGACGGCGATCAGCAGGACGATCGGGTCGGTGGCGCCCACCGAGGACTTCGCGCTCGGGTCGGAGCTGACCACGTTGCCGGCGGCCACGGTGTCGCTCTCGGCGTTCTCGGCGGTGATGTTGCCGTTGTCGAACCCGTCCGCGACCAGCTGCTCCCGGGCCGCGGCCTCGGTCAGCCCGCGGACGTCGGGCATCGGGATCGTGCCGGTGGAGATGCCCAGCCGGATGGCGGCGTCGGGAGCTGCCTGGCTGCCGACCGCAGGGTCGATCTCCACCACGGTGCCCTCGGGCTCGAGGCTGCTGGTCTGGGTGGTGTTGACGTTGCCGGTGAACCCGGCGGACTCCAGCCGGGCGCGGGCCGCGTCCTCGGTGCTCCCGACCACCGACGGCACCGGGAGCGTGTTCGGACCGCCGCCGACGACCAGCGCCACCGCGGTCTGCTCGTCGACCGTGCGGCCGGCGACCGGGTCGGAGCTGAGCACCGTGCCCCTCTCGGCCTCGGTGCTGGTCTGCTGGGTGACCGTGCCCAGGGTCAGGGAGTTCTCGGTGATCAGCGTCGTGGCCTCGTCCTGGGTCCGGCCGACGAGCGTGGGCACGGTGACCTGCGGCGTCGCCACCGTGTCGTCCTCGCCGCCGCCGCTCATCGCCAGGCCGATGCCCACCGCGCCGGCGATCAGCAGCACCGCGGCGACGACCAGCGCGATGATCCGGTTCCGCTTGCGCCGGGCGGCGTCGGGGTTCTCGTCGTCCCACTCGCCGTCGGCGTACCTGCCGGGGGTGGCGCCGATGATGGTGGTCTTCTCGGCATCGCTCATCACCGGCGTCGCCTCGACCCGCTGGCCGGCGACCGCGCGGAGCAGGTCCGCCCGCATGTCGGCGGCCGACTGGTAGCGGTTGGCCGGGTTCTTGCTCATCGCCTTGAGCAGGATCGCGTCCAGCTCCGGCGGGATCGACGGGTTGATCGAGGACGGCGTCCGCGGGTCCTCGCGCACGTGCTGGTAGGCCACGGCCACCGGGGAGTCGCCGGTGAACGGCGGCGTGCCGGTGACCAGCTCGTAGAGCAGGCAGCCCGCCGAGTAGACGTCGGAGCGGGCGTCGACGCCCTCGCCGCGGGCCTGCTCGGGGGAGAGGTACTGCGCGGTGCCGATGACCGCGGCGGTGGAGGTCATGGTCGCGGCGGAGTCGGAGACGGCCCGGGCGATGCCGAAGTCCATCACCTTGACGGTGCCCTGCGGCGTGATCATGACGTTGCCCGGCTTCACGTCCCGGTGCACGATGCCGTTGCGGTGGCTGAAGTCCAGCGCGGCGCAGATGTCGGCGGTGAGCGACATGGCGCGCTCCGGCGACAGCCGGCCCTCGCTGCGGACCAGGTCCCGCAGGGTCTCGCCCTCGACGTACTCCATGACGATGTACGGGGTGGCGCCGGTGGCGGTGCGGTCCTCGCCGGTGTCGTAGACGGCCACGATCGCCGGGTGGTTCAGCGAGGCGGCGGCCTGGGCCTCGCGGCGGAACCGGACCTGGGACGACGGGTCGCGTGCCAGGTCCTGGCGGAGCACCTTGACGGCCACCTCGCGACCGAGCCGGAGGTCCCGCCCGCGGTGCACCTCCGCCATGCCGCCGCGGCCGAGCACCCCGCCGATCTCGTAGCGCTCACCGAGCACTGAGGGGGTGGTCATCGGGGGTCCTCTCGGGTGGTGCGGCGCGGTCGCCGCAGCTCCGGTCCGGCGGCGACGGGGGTCGGCACACCAGCGGCGAGCCTAATCGCTGGCCGGTCCAGCACCGGGACGACGCGGTGGGGCCGGGGCGCGTGTGTCACTGGTTGCCCAGGCGGTCGAGGGAGGTGTTCGGCTCGACCGCGCCCGCCTGCTCGGTCGTCGAGGTGGCCGAGGGCACGCTGCTCGTGGTGGGCGCCGGTGGATCCGCCGGTGAGGTCGTCACCACACTGGAGGACGTGGTCGTCCGGCTGGTCACGGCGGCCGATGAGCTGCTGACGGCGGAGGAGCTGGCGCCGCCGGGGTTCGGCGCCGTGGGCACGGGGACGGGCTGCCCGTTCCCGGTCGCCGTGGCGGACGCGGTCGGCGCGGCGTCGTCGCTGCCGTCGTCCTCCGGGTCGTACGCCGCAGCGGTGACGTAGAGGGTCACCAGATCGCCCGTGGCCAGGGTCTGCCGCGTGGGGTCGGCGGTGACGACGCTGTTCTCCTCCAGGGCCTGGCCGGCGGCAGCGAGCTGCTCCTCGTCGGCGTCCTCCTGCTCGACCTCGAGACCCAGGCCCTGCAGCGTCGCCTGCACGTCGTCGGCGTCCTGCCCGATGTACGCGGTGACGTCGAAGGCGATGCCGCCGGTAGCGGTCGAGCTGGCGGTGGTGGCGGCGGTGGTCGAGACCGGCGCCGTGGCCCGGTCGGACGGGTCCTCCTTGCTCCCGCCGAACAGCACGGCCGCCCCGATGCCGACCAGCAGCAGCAGGGCCAGGGCGCCGGCCAGCCAGAGCAGCCGGGCCCGCCGCCGGCGGGCGGGGTCGTCCTCGGGTTCGGCGTCCTCGACCCAGTCGTCCTCGGCGTCGACCGCGGGAGCGTGCAGCGGGGGCATCGTGCGGGGTGCGGTGCCCGGGCCGGCGACCCGGGTCATCCCGGTCGCCGGGATCATCGAGGTGGCGAGGTCGTCGCCGGAGATCACCCCGGTCACCGCCGTGGCCGCCGGCGGCGTACCACCGGCGGCGACCTCCCGGACGGCGTCGGCGAACGCACCGCCGTCGGGGAAGCGGGCCGCCGGGTCCTTGGACAGCGCCCGTTCGATCAGGGAGCGGACCTGCCAGGGCACGTCGGCGGGCAGCGGCGGCGGCGGGCGGTTGATCTGCGCCAGCGCGATCGCCACCTGCGACTCGCCGTCGAAGGGCCGCGCCCCGGCCACGCACTCGTAGCCGAGCACGCCGAGGGAGTAGACGTCCGACGCCGCGGTCACCACGTGGCCCTGGGCCTGCTCGGGGGAGAGGTACTGGGCGGTGCCCACCACCATGCCGGTGCGGGTGAGCGGCGCGGCGTCCCGGGCGTAGGCGATGCCGAAGTCGGTCAGCTTGACCACGCCGTCCGGGCGGACCAGCAGGTTCCCGGGCTTGATGTCGCGGTGCACCATGCCGGCCGCGTGCG
>Ga0210040_10003421_pt1 | contig 21441 bp, 21 predicted proteins | sample CryGeyCG12114_NA_FD_185462 | JGI IMG/M metagenome (GOLD analysis project Ga0210040, IMG submission 185462) | Groundwater microbial communities from aquifer - Crystal Geyser CG19_WC_8/21/14_NA (SPAdes) (version 2) | ecosystem: Environmental > Aquatic > Deep subsurface > Groundwater | place: USA...
GGGTCACCTTGACGGCGTCGGCGAGGGTGTTCATCCCTCGCTCGAGGCCGCGGCGCGCCTCTTCGTTGAACGCGATCATCTTGGCCATGTGGTGATGTCCTCCGAGCATGGATCGCTGCACGGCCGGGTGGGTGCCCGCGACGGACGACACCGATGACATGGGCGCTCCGTCGGCCCACCATCCGGTGCCTCACCGTTCCGACCTGATTGGCACTCAGGAGCCCCGAGTGCCAGAAATGAGTTTGGCACCCGACCCTGACGAGTGCAAGAAGGGGGTCCGGACGCGACGGAGGCCCGGCCCCCCGACGGGGACCGGGCCTCGCTGTCGGACGTCGGTCGATCAGGCGCTGCGCACCGCGTCGGCCTGCGGGCCCTTGGCCCCCTGGACGACCTCGAACTCGACCCGCTGACCCTCGTCGAGGGACTTGTACCCGTCCATCTGGATGGCCGAGTAGTGGACGAAGACGTCCTGACCGCCGTCGACGGCGATGAAGCCGAAGCCCTTCTCGGCGTTGAACCACTTCACGGTGCCCTGTGCCACGTGTGCTCCCACGTTTCGTGCGTGCGGTCGCCCCACCGCGGGTGGTGGGACGAGGTCTCTCTCTTCCGCCCGCGGACACGAACAAGGAGGAAAGAACCGCGCGAGAACCTACAACAAGGTGACCTGGAGCACACCGATATCAGGCACGACTCGTTCCCGGATCCGGGACGCCGTCACCCCATCCGGTGAGCGACGCCGGATCTCAGGCGATCAGACCGGCCTGACGGGCCGACTTCAGCGACGGCTCCACCCGGTGCGTGGGGCCGACGACCGGCTCGAGGGGGTCGAGGGTCTTGAGCCCCTCACCGGTGTTGAGGACGACGGTCTCCTTGGTGCGGTCCAGCCGCCCGTCCGCCACGAGCTGGCGGAGCACGGCGACGGTCACGCCACCCGCGGTCTCGGCGAACACACCGGTGGTGCGGGCCAGGTCGCGGATGCCCTGCACGATCTCGTCGTCGCCGACCCGGCCGACGGCGCCGCCGGTGCGGCGGATCGCGTCGAGGGCGTAGGGGCCGTCGGCGGGGTTGCCGATGTTCAGGGACTTGGCGATGCCGGTGGGCTTCACCGGCTTGACGACGTCCCAGCCGTTGTCGAAGGCGGTGGCGATCGGGTCGCACCCGGCCGACTGCGCCCCGAAGATCGTCCACTCGGAGGCCTCGACGATGCCGGCCGCGGTCAGCTCGCGGAACGCCTTGTCCACCTTGGTGAGCAGCGAGCCGGACGCCATCGGGATGACGACCTGCGCCGGGATGCGCCAGCCGAGCTGCTCGGCGAGCTCGTAGCCCATCGTCTTGGAGCCCTCGGCGTAGTAGGGCCGCACGTTCTGGTTGACGAAGGCGGTGTCCTCGAACTCGTCGGTCTCCGCGAGCTCGCTGGTGAGCCGGTTGACGTCGTCGTAGGAGCCGTCGACGGCGACCAGCGTCTGCCCGTAGACCGCCGACTGGACGATCTTCCCGGGCTCCAGGTCCGACGGGACGAACACGAACGACGGCAGCCCCATGCGGGCGGCGTGCGCGGCCACGGAGTTGGCCAGGTTGCCCGTCGAGGCGGCGGCGATCTTCGTGTAGCCCAGGCCCTTGGCCGCGGTGGCCGCGAGGCTGACCACGCGGTCCTTGAACGAGTGGGTCGGGTTGGCGGAGTCGTCCTTGACCCACAGGCCGCCGGTGAGGCCGAGCTCCTCGGCGAGCCGGTCGGCGCGGACCAGCGGCGTCATGCCGGGGTCCAGCGAGACGCGGGAGGCGGGGTCCTGGCCCACGGGCAGCAGGGCGACGTAGCGCCAGATGTTCTGCGGGCCGGCCTCGATCTGCTCGCGGGTGACGGCCTTCATCAGCTCGGGGTCGTAGTCGACCTCCAGCGGGCCGAAGCACTCGGCGCAGGCGTGCTCGGCGATGAGGCCGAAGGTGGCGCCGCAGTTGCGGCAGATCAGCCCGCGGGCCGGACACGGGGGCACGGGGCCACCGGCGTGCGAGTCGGCCTGGAGAGAACCCGGAGCGGTCAGAGTCATGCGACGACTACCTCCTCATCTTCCCTGCACCGGGCCGTCGAGCCGCGCAGGACGGAATTGGCACCTCCCGCTGCGCGAGCGCAGTCGGCGGTTGCCGGGGCTTCATCGGGCCGTGTCCCTCTGCCCCTCTGGATGAGTGAACGCCGGCAACTCTACCCACCGCGTTCCGCGACCGGAGCGGCGGACAGGATGTGCGCGTGGCAGCGCGGATCGTCTACACCGACCTCGACGGCACGATGGTGGGACCGCGGGGGTCGTTCTGGCACACCGCGGCCCGCGACCTCACCGCCGAACCCGCGACGGCGCTGCTGGAGCTGCACCGCGCCGGCGTTCCGTTGGTGCTGGTCAGCGGCCGGACGTTCGAGCAGGTCGTGGAGGCGGCGCGGATCTTCGCCGCGGACGGCGCCATCGCCGAGCTGGGCGCCACCATCAGCTGGGGCGGCGGCCGGGGCACGCACCGGCTCACCGGCGAGCTGCCCGCCGAGCACGCCGACCGGACGCCCATGGACGTCATGGCCTCCCTCGGTGTCGTGGAGGAGCTCATCGCGGCCCACCCGGGCCGGCTGGAGTGGCACGCGCCCTGGCACAGCACGCACGAGACCGACGCCCTGCTGCGCGGCCGGGTCGACCCGGTCGCCGTCGACGCGTGGCTGGCCGAGCGGGGGGTGGGCTGGCTGACGCTCAAGGACAACGGCGCCATCCCCTCGTCGTCCCGGTTCGGCCTGGACGACGACCCGCTGCCGCCGCGGGTCTACCACCTGATGCCGCGCGGCATCTCCAAGGGCGCAGCGATCGCCTGGGACCTCGAGCGCCGCGGCATCGACCCGGCCGACGCCGTGGCGATCGGCGACAGCGTGAGCGACCTGGACATGGCGCCCGCGGTGGGTCGGCTCCGGATCACCGCGAACGGAGCGGCGGTCGACGGGATGGCCGACCGGATCGCCGCCGTCCCCAACGCCGCCGTCACCGACGCACCCATGGGCGAGGGCTGGGCCCAGGCGGTCCGGGAGGCGATCAGCTCGTGACGTCGCGGCGGGCGAAGTGCCGGAAGCCCAGGGCGGTGAAGACGGCGGCGTAGGCGAGCGACTGGATCACCCCGCGGAACAGGTCGCCGTCCGCGACCGGTGTCTGCAGCAGGTCGGTCCAGGCGAACTCCCCCGCGGTGGGGAACCAGTCGCGCAGCGAGCCCAGCTGCTCCACCTGGTCGAGGATCGCGAAGACGAACATCGTGAACACCGCCCCGCCGACGGCGGCCAGCGGCGCGTCGGTCGCCGTCGAGAGCCAGAACGCCAGCGTGCCCACGACCAGCAGGTGGACGGCGAGGTAGCCGAGCATCCCGGCCAGCCGTACGAAGCCCTCCCCCTGGGACAGCGTCACGCCCACCGGGGTCTGGATCGGACCGAACCCGAACGCGATCGAGCCGGCCAGCACCGACACGGCGGTGAGGGTCAGCAGCGCCCCCACCGAGAGCACCAGCGCGGCCAGCCACTTCTGCCGGAGCAGCCGCATGCGCGGCACCGGGGTGGCGAGCGTGTACCGCAGCGCACCCCACTGGGCCTCGCTGGCCACGGTGTCGCCGAAGAACAGCGCGTACACGACCACCAGGAAGAAGCCGGTGGTCGCGAACAGCACGAACAGGGTGAAGTTCAGCCCGCTGGCGGTGGCGACGTCGACCAGGTTGATCCGGTTGTTCTCGCCGGCGTCCTCGCTCGCGCCCAGCTTCAGGGCCGCGATCAGCAGCAGCGGCAGCGCGACCATGAGCGCGACGACCCCGAGGGTGCGGCGGCGGGCGAACTGCCGGCGCAACTCCACGGCCAGCCGGAGCGTCCGGCCGGTCCGGTACCCCGCCGCGGCCCCGGTCCCACCGGTCACGACTCCCCCACCAGCGCCAGGAAGGCGTCCTCGAGACGACGGCGGGGCGTGAACTGGTCCACGGGTATCCCGTCCTCCACCAGCGCGCGCAGCGCCACCTCGCGCGGAAGGCCACGGAGCTCGGCGACCAGCCCGTCGTCGGTCCGCCCGGCGCTCACCCCCGGCAGGCCGGTGAGCACGGTGATGGCGTGGTCGGTGTCGTCCTCGGCCACCCCCACGAGCACCGCACCGCCCGCGCCGACGATCTCCTCGACCGTGCCCTGCGCGATCTTCTGCCCCTTGGCCATGACGACGACGTGGCTGCAGGTCTGCTCGATCTCGCTGAGCAGGTGGCTGGAGACGATGACCGTGCGGCCGGTGGCGGCGTAGGAGCGCAGCACCTCGCGCATGGCGTGGATCTGCGGCGGGTCCAGCCCGTTGGTCGGCTCGTCGAGCACCAGCAGGTCGGGCAGCCCGAGCATCGCCTGGGCGATCGCGACGCGCTGGCGCATGCCCTGGCTGTAGCGGCGCACCGGACGGTCCAGGGCCGCGCCGAGGCCGGCCACCTCGATCGCCTCCTCCAGATGCGCGTCCTCGGCCGGGCGGCCGGTGGCGGCCCAGTACAGCCGCAGGTTCTCCCGGCCGGACAGGTGCGGCAGCAACCCGGTGCCCTCGACGAAGGAACCCAGCCGCGACAGCACCGGAGCGCCCGGACGGGCCGCGTGGCCGAAGATGCTGATCCGCCCCTCGGTCGGCCGGATGAGCCCCATGAGCATGCGCAGCGACGTCGTCTTGCCGGCACCGTTGGGCCCGAGCAGGCCCAGGACCTGGCCGCGGTGGACCTCGAACGACAGGTCCCGGACGGCCACGAAGCCGTCCTTGTATGCCTTCGTCACGCCCTCGAAGCGCAGCGGCACGTCCTCGCCGTCGGGCTCGACCCGGCTGACCTGCCGGTCGCGGCGCCGGCCGACCAGCCGCGCCACGGCCCAGCCGAGCAGGCCCAGGAGGGCGAGAGCGCCCAGGAGCAGCCACCAGCGGGTCGAACCGCCGGCCGCCTCGGCCGTGCCCGGCACCAGCGGCACGCTGAGCTGCGTCCCGGCGTCGGCGAGGGCCACGGAGTACACGGCCGGCTGGACGGGCAGGGCGAAGCCCTGGTCGGTCGAGGAGACCACCACCCGCATGGTGTGGCCGGCCTCGAAGCGGTGCACGACCGCCGGCAGCGTCACCTGCACCGTCGTGGGCTGCGCCGGGTCCGCGGACAGCCCGGTGAGCGCCAGCGGAGCGACCAGCCCGGCGGGCAGGGTGGTCCCGCCGCCGGGCGCGACGTCGTAGAGCTTGGCGAACAGGGTGGCCGAGCCCCCGGCCGAGGAGACGGCGAGCTGGACCGTCGGCGCACCCACCACCTCGACCGCGGAGTCCAGGGGCGCGCTCTCGAAGCGCGCGGACTGGCCCGGGATCTCCAGCGTCGACCCGCCCAGCGCGGCGGTCAGCGCGCCCAGGCCCGGCACCGTGGTCAGCGCGGCGGGCGTGCCACCGGCGGGGTTGACCACCGGCTGCAGCGACCCGGTCAGCTCCACCTCGGTCCGGCGCACCGGCGCCTCGCCGTCCAGACCGGGGTAGCGCTCGGCGGTGACCGTCCTGGTCCCGCCCTCGACGCGGCCGATGGTCCCCGCCGTGCCCAGCCCGGTGGGCGCGGGGAACTCGAAGGCCGCGGGCCCGGCCTCACCGTCGCGCAGGTGCACGTCGAACCAGTCGCCGACGGCGGTGCGCAGCTCGTCGGTGACGCGGTCGGAGGCCGGGGCGTCGTGCCCACCGGCGTACCAGAGGACCTGTACCGGCGTGCCGTTGGCGGCGATGCCGCGGGCGTTGGCATCGGCCTGCCCGAGCCCGAACAACGAGTCCTGGGTGCCCTGGACGAGCAGCGTGGGTGCCGTGATCCGGTCGAGGACCCCGGCCGGGCTGCCCCGGTCCAGCACCTCGGCGGTCTCCGGCGTCAGCGTCCCGGTGGAGGCGGCGGACTGGTAGGCCGCGCACACCTCGCGGCTGAACCGGCCGCAGGTGAGCGCCTGGGTGACGTCGTCGACGTCCACGTCGGCCGGCACCGGGCCGCCGTCCTGCGGGCCGGACCCGCCGAGCACGTCGAGCAGATCGCCCGAGGGTGCAGCTCCCAGCCCGAAGAACAGCCCGGACCACAGCCGCTTGTAGACGCCCGCATCCCCCTGCGGCGTGGCCGCCGGCGTCGTCCCGGGCGCCGCACCGCTCTGGGAGGGGAACAGCGCCGAGGTCAGCGAGTTCCAGGTGATCTGCGGCGCGATGGCGTCGATGCGCTCGTCGTAGGCCGCGCCGAGCAGGGCCAGCGCGCCGCCGTAGGAGGCCCCGGCGACGCCGACGCGCGGGTCGCCGTCGGCGTCCTGCACCACGTCGTCCCGCTCGGCGAGGACGTCGACGAGCGTGCTGAGGTCGGCGACCTCGCGGTCCGGGTCGTCCAGCCCGATGAGCCCGGTGCTGTCACCGAACCCGCGCGCCGAGAAGGTCAGGACGACGTAGCCGCGTCCGGCCATCGCCCGGGCGTCGCCGTCCACGGACTGCTTGCTGCCGCCGAAGCCGTGCGCCAGCACCACCGCGGGTGCCGGCACCTCGTCGCCGGCCGGCAGGTACAGCGTCGTGTCCAGCTCCACCGCGTCGGCACCGGAGCCGGCGGGGATCCGCGCGTCCTCCGTGCGGACCTCGTCGGCGGCCGACGCGGAACCTGCCCCGGCGAACACCCCGGCGACGACCAGGGGCAGCAGGACGGCGAGCGCACGCCGGGCGCCGGAGCGCGGACGCACGAGCCCGCGGGAGCGACGCACGATGCCGCCAACGGACGACGCGCGGCGGGTGTTCCGCGCGCCGTCAACCGACGTGGATCAGGGCGTCCACTCGCCGGCCGCGACGATGACCAGGCTCGGGGTGGTGATCTCGGCCGGGAGGTCGAAGAAGCGCGGCGCCGGGCCCTGCAGCTCGGGGAACTGGTCGATCAGCTGGAGGGCCGCCTGGCGCTGGGTCTCGTCGCCCTCGGTGAAGTAGACGGTGGAGGCGGCCACGTCGTCGCCGTTGTAGGCGCCGACGCCCGCGGACTCCCAGCCGCCGCCGACCACGGCGTCGGAGATCTTCGCTGCGAGGCCGTTGACGGTGGTGGCGTTCAGCACGGTGAAGGGCACCCGCACCGGGGCACTCGGGGTCTCCTCGACCGGCTCGACCGGCTCGACGTCCAACTCGGGGAGCGGCGGCAGGGAGGTGACCGGGGCTACCGGCGTCGTCACCGGGACGTTCTGCGTCGCGGCTGAGGCCTCGTCGGTCTGCGGGGAGGTGAACTGGTAGACGCCCAGCACGCCGAGGGCGACGACGCCCATGGCGACCAGGCCCTTGGCCATGCGGCGGGGCGCGCGGCGGGGCTCGTCCTCGAGGAGGTCGACGCCGCGGTCCTTCGCGGCCTTCTGACGGGCCGCCTCGGCCGCCTGTCGCTCGGCGCGCAGCGCGGCGCGGCCGCCGACGGGGGGCCGGGTGGAGGCGCGGTCGGCACGCGCCGCGGGGATCTCCTCGCCGAGGTCCTCGACGTCCTGGAAGTCCTCGATGTCCTCGACGTCCTCGACGTCCTCGTCGCGGTAGCTGACCGAGCGCTCGGGGATCAGGGAGGTGGACGGGGCGAGCGCCGCGCGCATCTCCTCCTCGGAGGGCAGCTCCTCCGAGCGCGAGGGCTTCGTCCAGTCGCCGTAGCGGGAGTCGGAGGCCCCGGCGGCCTGACGGGGGACGCGCGGCGCGGGCTCGCTGGTGCGGATGCCGGTCGGGCCGGTGCCCAGCGGCTCGGCGTCGTCCACCCAGACCTGCTTGCGGCGGGCCGCAGCGGCCTCGGCGGCCCGGAGGCTCTCGGCGAGCGCGCCGGCGCGCTCGTGGAGAGGAGCCGCCGGGGGGCGGCCGGACGCGGGGACCGGCGGCAGCGGCAGGCGGGAGCGGGAGACCGGCGCGGCGTCGGCCGGCCGGTTGGCCACCGCAGCGGCGGTGGGACGCCGGGAGGGAGCGGCATCCAGGCGCGCGCGATCGCGGCCGGGCGCCGTCGGGTGGTCGCTCAGCCGCGAGTCGGGAACCCCTCGCCAGAGCGCGTCGGGAGCATCCGTCCGGCGGCGGCCACCGACCACCGAAGAACTCGACCCGTCACTGCCTGATCCCGCGTGCCTGCCCACGGTGACCGAATCTAATGCTTGTAACTCTCATTGCCCAGGACCTCGGGACGGACGCGTCCGTTGCCGCGCCGCACGGACCCGCCGCAGCCGCCGGACGAGCAACGGGTCGGCCGCAAGCGCCTCCGACCGGTCGACCAGGGCGTTGAGCACCTGGTAGTAGCGGGTCGGGCTGAGGCCGAACCGGTCGCGGATCGCCGTCTCCTTGGCGCCGGCCGCCCGCCACCACTGCCGTTCGAACGCGAGCATCGCCAGCTCCCGCGGAGCGAGACCCGGCCCCGCGACCTGCACGGATACCGGCGCCACCGGCTCCGCGACGCCGTCGTCCCCGGATGCTTCGACCGCCGGGACGAGGTCGGTGCTCATGCTGGTCTGCCCTCCTGCCGGACCGGACCGACCCCTGGTGCGGCCGGCTCGAGGGGAACCGTAGACCGGCCCTCCGACAGTTCCGGGCAGCCCGCGCGCAGCCCCCGGGGACGCGGCCGCGGACGGCGGCGGACGTCACAGTCCGGCCAGCACGACCTCCGGAAGCGACCGGCGTGTCCCTGCGCGGGCGTGTCGCAGCGTGTCGGCCGTGAAGACGGCCAGGGCGAGCCAGACGATGGCGAAGCCGGCCAGCCGGGCCGGGGGCATCGGCTCGTCGTAGACGAAGACGCCGACGGAGAGCTGCATGAGCGGGGTGAGGTACTGCAGCAGCCCGATGGTCGACAGCGGGATCCGTCGGGCGGCTGCGGCGAACAGCAGCAGCGGGACGGCGGTGGCGATCCCGGAGCTCATCAGCAGCAGCGCATGGCCGGCACCGGCGCCGCCGAACGTCCCCGTGCCGTCGGCGTGCAGCACGCCGAGGAGCGCGACGGCCGGCACGGTCACCAGCGCCGTCTCGACCAGCAGGCCCGGCGCGGCCTCCACGCGGACCAACTTCTTCATCACCCCGTACAGGCCGAAGCTGGCCGCCAGACCGAGTGCGATCCACGGCGGGCGCCCGTAGTCCACCGTGAGCACGGCGACCGCGACCGCGGCGATGGCCACGGCCACCCACTGCAGCCGGCGCAGCCGCTCGCCGAAGACGACCACCCCGAGCAGAACGCTCACCAGCGGGTTGATGAAGTAGCCGAGCGAAGTCTCGACGACGTGCCCGGAGTTCACGCCGTAGACGAAGATCAGCCAGTTGACGGCGATCAGCAGCGCCGCGCCCGCCAGCACCAGCACCGTCCGCCGGTCGGTCACGGCGGCCCGGACGTGCCCCCAGCGGCGGACGGCAGTCAGGAGCAGCGCCACGAAGAGCAGCGACCAGACGATCCGGTGGGCGACGATCTCCACCCCGCCGGCCGGCTCCAGGAGCGGGAAGTACAGGGGGAACAGGCCCCACATGGTGTAGGCGGCCAGCCCGGAGACGACCCCCAGGCGACGCTCGTCCACGGGGCGTCACCGTACGCCCGGGGCGGCCTACCGTCGTAGGCGTGCGGAGCGAACGGCCCAACCCGGTGCAGTGGCTCTGGTACGCGCTCGGCGGTGGGCTCCCCCGGCACCTCTCGCCCTGGGTGCTGGCCGACACGACCGGGGGCACGTGGATCTGGCGGCACTACGCCCGCGCGATGGTCCAGCTCCTCCCCGTCGTCGTGCTCTGCCTCCTGGTGCCTCCGGTGGACCTGTCCTACCGGGTGTCCGCGGCGGTCGGCGGAGTGCTGATCGGGCTGCTCTTCTCGACGGCTTTCATGACCGAGACGACCGAACACCGGGCGGTCAAGGCCGGTTACCCGCCGGGGACCGCCGGCCGGCTGCGCGCGGAGCGGGCCCAGCGCGACCGGGTGGAGCGGAAGGCGCGCTACCGCCGGGACGGCGCCGGCAGCTTCGACTGAGCCGACGAGGGGACTTGAACCCCTAACCGCCCGATTACAAGTCGGGTGCGCTACCAATTGCGCCACGTCGGCGGAACGCGAGAACCAGGTGCGGCCCCAGGATAGGGACTACCCGGCCGGTCGCAGTTCCCGGTGCGCGGCGGCCAGCACGGCGTCGCGCACCCGGTCCAGGGTGGTCGAGCGCAGCCGCCACTGCTGCCAGTGCAGCGCGACGTCCTCGACGGCCGGCGGATCCACGGCGACCAGCTCGGCCGTCGTCACCCGGCGCTGGAGGTCCGGGACCATCCCCCACCCGAGGCCGAGGCCGACGGCGGCGACGAAGTCCGCCGACGCCGGGACGTAGTGGGTCGGCGGGGCGACGTCGGTTCCTACCCGCGTCCTCAGGTAGCGGTGCTGGAGGTCGTCGTCGCGGTCGAAGACCACCACCGGGGCCCGGGCGAGCGCCTCCGCGGTCGCCCCCTCGGGGAACCAGCGCCGGACGAAACCCGGGGCCGCCACCGGCCGGTAGCGCATCACCCCGAGCGGCGTGGAGGTGCACCCCGCCACCGGAGCCGCCTCGGCGGTCACCGCGGCCATGACGGTGCCCGCCCGCAGGAGGGCGCTGGTGCGCTCCTGGTCCTCGCGGTGCAGGTCGACGCAGAACTCACCGGCGAGCGGGGCCAGGGCGGGCAGCACCCAGGTCGCCATCGAGTCGGCGTTGACCGCGATCGGCAGCGTCGGCGTCCGCTCGGACTCGTCGTCACCCAGCTCACGGGCGACGTCCGCCGTGAGCAGCTCGATCTGCCGGGCCAGGCCCAGGACCGCCCGGCCGGAGTCGGTGACCTGCACGGGCCTGCTCCGCACCAGGAGGACGCGGCCGGCCGCCACCTCGAGCGCGCGCAGCCGCTGGCTGACCGCCGAGGGGGTGACGTGCAGCGCCCGGGCGGCGGCTTCGAGGGTGCCTGCCCGCACCGTGGCGTCGAGCGCCCGTAACTGCGCCGGATCCAGCTCCATGAAGCAACGCTAATGGTGCGACACATTCCTTAGCTGGACCGCCATGGGATCGCTTCCTACCGTCGGCCCGTGCCCACCACCCCGGCCCTCGTCGCGCTCGCCTCCGGGTTCGCGCTGGGCCTCGGTCTCATCGTCGCCATCGGCGCGCAGAACGCCTTCGTCCTCCGGCAGGGGCTCCGCCTCGAGCACGTGGCCACGGTGGTCACGGTGTGCGCGCTCTCCGACGTGGTGCTGATCGCCGCAGGGGTGGCGGGTGCCGGCGCGGCCGTCTCCCGCGCTCCGCTCCTGATCCCTGTGGTGTGCTTCGCCGGCGCCGCCTTCCTCCTGGGCTACGGCGCGCTGGCCGGCCGGCGCGCCCTGCGGCCGGGCGCGCTGGTCGCCGAGGCGGGCGGGACGCGCACCGGTCCGGCGGCCGCCGTCGCCACGTGCCTGGCGCTCACCTGGCTCAACCCGCACGTGTACCTGGACACCGTCGTCCTGCTGGGCTCCATGGCCTCGACGTACGAGGAGCACCGGTGGCAGTTCGCCGTCGGCGCGGGTCTCGGCAGCGTGCTGTGGTTCTCCGCGCTCGGCTACGGCGCGCGTCTGCTGCGCCCCGTCTTCGCCCGGCGGTCCGCCTGGCGGGTGCTCGACGGCGTCATCGCCGTCGTCATGACGGCGCTCGCCGTCTCGCTCGTCCTCCGCGGGATCGACGCGCTCTGACCCTCAGTGCCACACGTACCGCACGTCGGGCTCGCACTCCTCGTTGCCGGCTCCGTCGGTGCGCTCGACGGCGACGAACCCGTGCCGCTCGTATAACCGCTGCGCCGGCCCGTTCACCTGGAACGTCCACAGCTTCAGCCCCGACGGCGACCGCTGCTGGGCGAGCGCGACGCAGCGATCGCCGGTGCCCTGTCCCCGGACCTCCGGCCGGGCCGGGAGGCACGACCGGTTTCCCGCCTGCGGGCTCAGGCGGCCCCGGTGCCGGCAGCGGGGAGGTCGCGCACGTGCTCCGCCGGGTTGCTGCGCAGGGACGGCCCGTCGGCCAGCCAGCGTGCGAAGCCCGTCGGGTCCCGCCGTTCCAGCTCGTCCAGGATCGACTCCCGGCGGGCGACGACCGACCTCCGCCTGTCGGGGTCGATACGCGTGGCGAGCAGGTCCGTGGTGCGCAGCCACTCCTCCCCGAGGGCCCGCGCACTCAGCCCGCCGGCCGAGGGCCGCTGCACGGCCGGCTCCTCCGGCCGCACGGTCCGGGGCGGCGCCGACAGGGCCGGGTGCACCGGTGCCGGCCGGGGCGGCGACGTCGGCGGGCCGGCGGCCCGGGAGCGCGCGCCGGCACGGCGGACCTGGACCGACACCGCAGCCGCGGCGACGGCAGCCGCCACGAGCAGGGCGACCACGCCGCCCACGAGCGCGGCCAGTCCCGTGAGGACCAGGAGCACCCCGGCGGTCCATCCCGCCGCCCGTCCCCCGGCGTCGAGCGCCGGAGCGCGTCCTCCAGCGGGGGTCTCCCGGACCATGCCCGCGGCGACGGCGCCCACGACGGCGGCGGTGACGAGCACCGTGACCAGCCCCGGCCCCCGCAGGACCAGGCCGCCGACCACCGCCAGCGTGGCGGCGACCACGACCGCCAGGATCTGAGCTGACCGGACGAGCAGTACGGGCACGGACGGCCTCCGCGGGTGCGCCGGGACGGCGAGGGACGAAGCGGGCGACCTGCCGGGCGCCCGATGCGGCCGCACTACCCGCGGATCGCCACCCATGCACGCGTCGCCGGGGTGTCGCGTCCGGACGCCCCGGGGAGCTGCCTGTCCGCCATCCCGTCGTGGACCGGGACCACGCGGACCGCCCGTGCTGGCACGTCCGGCCGGATCCTGCACCGCAGGGCCGCGGCGCCTCGTGCGGTCGTCCTCAGCCGGCGCCGTCGCCGGCCCGGGGCCCCTCGCCCAGGAACTCCGCCGGGTTGCTGCCTCGATCCGTTCCGTGCGCCAGCCAGCGCGCGAACCCTTCCGGATCGCGCCGCTCCAGCTCGTCGAGGACCGACGCCCTCCGGGCTGCGACCGCCTCACGGGTGAGCGGCTCCGGCGAGGCGTCCAGGAGAGCCGTCGTGCGCAGCCACTCCTCCCCGAGCGACCGGCTGCTGAGGATCCGGACCGGCGGGAGGACCGTCCTCGCGCTGCCGGCCGAACCGATGCGGAACGTCGGAGCCGCGGGGTGCAGCGGGGAGAGGACGGCCGGGCTCTCCGGCTCGTCCGGGAGCGGCGCTCCGACCGCTGCGGCGCGGCTCGGGTCGGACCGCTGGAGCACCACGGCGGCCGCGGCGAGCAGCGCACCGGCGAGCAGGGTCGCCGCCGTCCCGACGAGCAGCGCGGCACCGCAGACGACCAGCAGCCCGCCGGCGGTCCGTGCCGCCGCCCACGCCCCCGCGAGCAGGGCCACCTCGCCCGCCCGGAACTCCTCCCAGGCCGCTCCTGCCCAGGCAGCACCCACCAGGGCGGTGACGACCCCGAGGCCGAAGACCGCCGAGCCGTCCAGGGCGAGCCCGCCGACGACGGCCAGCACGGCCGCGAACGGTGCAGCGAGAACCAGTGCGGGCCGTACGGGGAGACCGGGCACGGGGGTCCTCCTGCTGGGGTCGGGCGACGTCGACGGCCGGCCGCCTGGCCATCCGCGTAACCCGGCAGTATCCACGTCCGTGGGCTCCTCCGTCGTCGACCCGGACCTCCGGCTCGCCCTCGTCCTGCTCGCCCTCACCGCGCTCGCGGCCGTGGCCGGCCGGTTCTCCGGACTGGGCGAGCAACGGCCGGTCCTCGTCGCGGCGGCCCGCGCCACGGTGCAGCTGGCCGCGGTCTCGGCGGTGCTGCTCGCGGTGGTCGAGTCCCTGCTGCTCTCCACGGCGTTCGTCGTGCTCATGACCGGCATCGCATCGGTCACCGCGGCCGGGCGGGTCACCGGCCTGCCGCTGCGCTCCCCCGGGGTGCGCGACCGGCTGCTGGCGACCGCGCTGCCGATCACCGGCGGCGCGGCACCGGTCGTGCTGCTGGTGCTGGCCAGCGGGACGGTCCCCTTCCGCGGCGAGGCGGTGATCCCCATCGCCGGCATCCTCATCGGCGGCGCCATGACGGCGACCTCCCTGGCCGGCCGCCGGCTGCGCGAGGAACTGGACTCGCGACGCGGAGAGGTGGAGGCCGCGCTCGCCCTCGGGCTGCTCCCCCGCGACGCCGTCCTCTTCGTCATCCGGCCCGCGGCGGCCTCGGCCCTCATCCCGCCGCTGGACCAGACGCGCACCGTCGGCCTGGTGACCCTGCCGGGCGCCTTCGTCGGCGTGCTCCTGGGCGGCGGGACCCCGCTCGAGGCCGGCGCCGCCCAGCTGCTGGTGCTCATCGGGCTGCTCGCCGCCGAGATGCTGGCGGTCTGGGCCGTCACTGAACTCGTCGGTCGCGGGGCATTGCTGGAGGACATCCCGCGTTGAGTCGTCCAGGTATCTCACAGGGAGCCTCCAGCCGCGCACCAGCGCACGGCAGGACAGTGGAACCGTCGCGGCGGCCGGACGGCCGCGCGGAGGGAGGAGACGACCAGTGAGCGAAACCGGATCGTCGGGTCACACCGGCCCGGCCGAACCCGCGGAGGGCTCCGGCGCGCAGCCGAGCCAGGACCGCACCCCGACCGCTCCACAGCCGTCGTACGGCCAGGCGAACCCGTCCCAGCCCTACGGCCCGCCGCCCGGGCAGCAGCCCTACGGCCCGCCGCCCGCGCAGCAGCCCTACGGCCGGCCGCCGTACGGGCAGCCCTACGGCCAGTCGCCCTACGCGCCACCCCCGCCCGGATCGCCACCCGCCGGGCAGCCCTACTGGGGGCCGCCGCGCATGCCGACCACCCCCGTGCCGACCGCCTCCGGTGGCCTGCCCCCGGGCGCCGCACCGGCCGAGGCGGGCGCGGTCGCCGCGCCCGCCCGGCGCAGCGGCCGCCTCCGGATGGGTCTGGCCGGCCTCGTCGCGGGCGCGCTGATCGGCGGCGCCGCCGGTGCGGGCGTGGCCACGCTCGACGACGACGGCGGGCGTTCGGGCTCCTCGACCGTCGCGGCGCAGAACGTGGTCATCGAGAACCCCGAGTCGGCGACGACCGCCACCGCGGCCGCCGCCAAGGCCGCGCCGAGCGTGGTCACCGTCTACGTGACCAGCCAGTCCAGCGCCGGCAGCGGCTCCGGCGTCGTCCTGACCGAGGACGGCTACGTGCTCACGAACAACCACGTGGTCGCGGGCGAGGACGGGGGCGCCGGCCTGGTCCAGGTCCGCACCGCCGACGGCACCCTGTACGACGCCGAGGTGGTGGGCACCGACCCCTCCGCCGACATCGCCGTGATCAAGCTCGAGGACGCCCAGAACCTCACGCCGGCCACCTTCGCCGACTCCGACGACGTCCAGGTCGGCGACGTCGCCGTCGCCATCGGCGCTCCCCTGGGCCTGTCCAACACCGTCACCGACGGCATCATCAGCGCCACCGGGCGGGCCGTGCAGACCGGTTCCTCGCAGGACGAGGCGACCGTCATCGACGCCATCCAGACCGACGCGGCGATCAACCCGGGCAACTCCGGCGGCGCGCTGGTCAACGGCGCCGGCGAGGTCATCGGCATCAACACCGCGATCGCGACGGTCGCCTCCGGCAGCTTCGGCGGCGGCGAGGCCCAGAGCGGCAACATCGGCGTCGGCTTCGCCATCCCCAGCAACACGGCCAAGCGGATCGGCGACGAGATCCGGGAGACCGGCAAGGCCACGCGCGCCTACCTGGGCGTCCGGGCCACCACCGCCGCCGAGGGCCCGAACGCCGAGGTGGGCAGCGGTGCGGAGGTGGTCACCGTGGAGCCGGACAGCGCCGCGGAGGACGCCGGCCTCTCGGCCGGCGACGTCATCACCGGGATCGGCGACCGGCCGATCACCACCTCCACCGAGCTGACCGCTGCCGTGCGCAGCGAGGCTCCGGGCGCGACGGTGGAGCTCACCGTCCGCCGTGGGAGCGGCGAGCGCACCGTCGAGGTCACGCTCGGCTCCTCCGGCTGAGTCCTCGGCAGCAGGTGGACGGTCGGGGTCCCTAGGCTCGGTGCGTGCCGGAACCCCGACCGTCCCTGCCGCTGGTCGGCTCCCTCGACGACCCCCAGCGGGCCCGCGACCTGGCGCGGATGAAGCGGCTGGCCACCGGGCTGTTCCTGCTCGCGGCCGCCGTCTTCGTCGGCTGCGTGCTGCTGGGCGAGGAGCACGGCGCCTGGGTCGGGTACGTCCGGGCCACCGCGGAGGCGTCCATGGTGGGAGCGCTGGCCGACTGGTTCGCCGTCACCGCGCTGTTCCGGCACCCCCTGGGGCTGCCGATCCCCCACACCGCGATCATCCCCCGCAAGAAGGACCAGATCGGCGAGAGCCTGGGCACCTTCGTGCAGGAGAACTTCCTGACCCGCACGGTGGTCGAGGAGAAGCTCGGCACGATCGACGTCCCCGGCCGGCTCGGCGTCTTCCTGGCCTCGCCGGGCCGGGCCGAGCGCCTCTCCGGGGATGCCGCCGCGGCGCTGAGCGCGCTCACCGAGCTGCTCCGCGACGAGGACCTCGAGCCCGCCGTCGCCGCGCTGGTGGAGCGCAAGCTGCACGAGACACCGGCGGCGCCCGTCCTCGCGCGCGTGCTGGAGCTGGTCGTCGACGGCGACCGCCACCAGGAGGTCCTGTCGGCCGCCCTGCGGCTGGTCGCCCGGTTCCTGCGGGACAACCGACTGGTCTTCCGGGCCCAGCTCGGTGACGCCTCCCCCGCGTGGGTCCCCGACTGGGTCGACGACCGGGTGTTCGACCGCGCCTTCTCCGGTGTGCAGGGGTTCTTCGAGGAGGTCGGCGCCGATCCGCGGCACGAGCTGCGCCACGCCTACGACGTCCGCCTGCGGGCCTACGTGGAGGCGCTGCGCACCGACCCGGAGACGGCGGAGCGCGTCGAGGCGTTCAAGAAGGAGCTGCTCGAGCACCCCGCGGTCCGCGACTGGTCAGGGTCGCTGTGGTCGAACGCGAAGAACGCCGTACTCACCGCGGCCGCGGACCCCGACTCGGAGCTGCGCGCCCGGCTGACCGCCCTGATCCTGCAGGGCGCGCAGCTGCTGGAGTCCGACCCGACCGTGCGCGAGCTGGTGCAGCGGCACTCGCGCACCATCGCCGGCTACCTGGTCGAGCGGTTCTCCGGCGACGCCGCCGACCTGGTGAGCAGCACCGTCGCCCGGTGGGACACCGACGAGACCAGCCGCAGGATCGAGCTGCAGGTGGGTCGCGACCTGCAGTGGATCCGCGTCAACGGCACCGTCGTCGGGGGTCTGGCCGGCCTGGTCATCTACACCGTGGCCCAGCTGATCGGCTGAGCTCCGGGGCGGCTCAGGGCGTCTGGATGTAGTCGACGAGCTGCCGGCGCTCCTCCTCCAGCTCGTCCAGCCGCGCCTTGACGACGTCGCCGATCGAGACGATGCCGACCAGCGCGCCCTCGGCGACGACGGGGACGTGCCGCACGCGGTGGTCGGTCATCGTGCGCGCGAGGCCCTCCACGCTGGCACCCGGCGGGCAGACGTGCACCTGGGCGGTCATCACGCTGGAGACGGGGTCGGCCAGCAGCTCCGCCCCGCGGTCGTGCAGTGCACGGGCGACGTCCCGCTCGGAGACGACGCCCTCGACCCGGCGGCCGTCGGAGGAGACGACCAGCGCGCCGATCCCCTTCGCCGCCAGCAGCGCGAGTGCGGACCGGACGCTGGCGGATCCGTCGACGGTCGCGACCTCGGGATCCTTGGCGCGGAGGAGCTGGCTGATCAGCACGAGGTCCTCCTCGGGGGCGGTGGCGCGGAGTGTGCTCCTGCTCCCGCCCCGAGGGCAATGCCCGGCTCAGCGGCGGGCGGCCGCCGCGGCGTAGAGCGCGATACCGGCGGCGACGCTGACGTTGAGGGACTCGGTGTCGCGGTCGATGGGGATGCGCACGACGACGTCGCACTTCTCCCGCACCAGTCGCGACAGGCCGGTGCCCTCGGCACCCACCACCAGGGCCACCGGGTCCGCGAAGCCGTCGTACTCGTGCAGGTCGACGTCGCCGTCACCGGCCAGGCCCACGGTCTGCAGCCCGGCGTCCTGGTAGGAGCCGAGCGTGCGGGCCAGGTTGACCGCGCGGGCCACCCGGATCCGCGCGGCGGCACCCGCGCTGGTGCGCCAGGCCGAGGCCGTCATACCGACGGCGCGGCGCTGCGGGACGACGACGCCGTGGGCGTCGAAGGCGGCCGCCGAGCGCACGACGGCGCCGAGGTTGCGCGGGTCGGTGACCCCGTCGAGCGCGACCAGCAGCGCCGGGCGCCCGGAGTTGCGGGCCAGGTCGATCAGGTCGTCGGGGTGCGCGTAGTCGTAGGGCGGCACCTGCAGGCCGATGCCCTGGTGCAGCGCCCCCTGGGACATCCGGTCGAACTCGGCCTTGCCCACCTCGAGCAGCGGCAGTCCGCGGTCGGCGGCCAGGCCCAGCGCCTCGGTGATCCGCTCGTCGGTGGCGCGCGCGGTGTCGCCGGTGACCACGTAGAGGGCCGTCGCGGGGATCCGCGCGCGCAGCGCTTCCACCACCGGGTTGCGGCCGAGCAGGAGCTCGGGAGACTCCTCGGCGCGCTGCCGGGCGCGGGTGCGGTCGGCCCGCTGCCGCTCGGCGGCCTGCGCCTTGCGCTGCGCGGGGTGGCCGTAGCGCTCGGCGGCCGGCGGGGTCGCCCCGCGGCCGGCCAGCGACCGGCGGTTCTTGCCGCCGGTCCCGGCCGTGGCCGTCTTCTTGCCGGCGCCGGTCGTGCGGCCGCGGCGCTGGCTGTTGCCGGCCATCAGCGGGTCAGCTCCCATCGGGGTCCGTGCGGGGTGTCCTCGACGGAGACGCCGAGGCTGGTGAGCTGGTCGCGGATCGCGTCGGCGGCGGCGAAGTCCTTGCGCGCCCGGGCGGCCTGGCGCTGCTCCAGGGCGAGCGCCACCAGACCGTCGGTGGCCGAGGCGAGGCGGTCGTCGGCGCCGGTGGCCCACTGCTGGTCCAGCGGGTCCAGCCCGAGGACGCCGAGCATGCCCCGCACGCCCCCGAGCGCCGCCACCACTGCGGCGTCGTCCTCGTCGGCCAGCGCGGAGTTGCCCTCGCGCACGTACTCGTGGACCACCGCGACGGCGGCCGGCGTGCTCAGGTCGTCGTCCATGGCGGCGGCGAATGCCTCGGGGATCGAGGTCTCCACCGTGTGCGGGCCGAGCCGCTCGATCGCGCGCTTCACGAACGACTCGATCCGCCGGTAGCCGGCCGCCGCCTCGTCCAGGGCGGCGTCGGTGAACTCGATCATCGACCGGTAGTGCGGCGCGACGAGGTAGTAGCGCAGCTCGACCGGGCGGACCCGCTGCACGACCTCCTCGACCAGGGCGGTGTTGCCAAGCGACTTGCTCATCTTCTCGCCGCCGAGCGTGACCCAGCCGTTGTGCATCCAGTACTGCGCGAACCGCTCCCCGGCCGCGCACGACTGCGCCTGCTCGTTCTCGTGGTGCGGGAAGCGCAGGTCCAGGCCGCCGCCGTGGATGTCGAAGGCCTCGCCGAGATACTTGCCGGCCATCGCCGAGCACTCCAGGTGCCAGCCCGGTCGGCCGTGCCCCCACGGCGTCGCCCACGAGGCGGTCTCCGGCTCGCCGGGCTTCGTGGCCTTCCACAGCGCGAAGTCACGGGGGTCGCGCTTGCGCTCGTCGGTGTCGGTGTCGGCCGCGGGCTCGAGGCTCTCCAGCCGCTGGCCGGTGAGCGCGCCGTACGCGGGGAACGAGCGCACGTCGAAGTACACGTCGCCGTCGACGGCGTAGGCGTGCCCGCGGTCGACCAGCCGCTGCATCAACTCGACCATCTCGGGGATGTGGCCGGTGGCCCGCGGCTCGTAGGTGGGCGGCAGCACGCCGAGGACGTCGTAGGCCCGGGTGCAGGCGCGCTCGTTGAGGTACGCCCAGGCCCACCACGGGACGTCCCGCTCGGCGGCCTTCGCCAGGATCTTGTCGTCGATGTCGGTGACGTTCCGGACGTAGGTCACCTCGAGGCCACCGGCCTCCAGCCAGCGGCGCAGCACGTCGAAGGAGACCGCCGCCCGGATGTGCCCGATGTGCGGCGGGCCCTGCACGGTCAGACCGCAGACGTAGAGCGACGCCCGACCGGCACGCAGGGGCGTGAAGTCGCGGACCGCACGGGCGGCCGTGTCGTACAGGCGGAGGCTCACCGGTGGGAGTCTACGGACCCCCGGGGGCCGCTCCCGCCTGCGGAGAGCCCGCCTCCCCCGTCCGGACCACCAGGGCGGTGGCCACCGCGGCGCGGCCCTCGCCGCGGCCGGTCAGGCCCAGCCCGTCGGTGGTGGTGGCGCTCACGCTCACCGGAGCGCCCAGCGCGGCCGACAGCACCGCCTCGGCCTCGGCCCGGCGCGGACCGACCTTGGGGCTGTTGCCGATCAGCTGCACCGAGGCGTTGCCCACCTGCCAGCCCGCGGCGGCCAGCACCTCCCGGACGTGCGCGAGGACGTCGGCGCCGCGGGCGCCGGCCCACCGCGGGTCGTCCGTGCCGAGCAGCCCGCCGATGTCACCGAGGCCGGCCGCGGAGAGCACGGCGTCGGTGAGCGCGTGGGCGACGACGTCGCCGTCGGAGTGCCCGGCGCAGCCGTCGACGCCGGGCCACTCCAGGCCGGCGAGCCAGCAGGTGCGGCCGGCCTCGAGGGGGTGGACGTCGGTACCGACCCCGACCCGGGGCAGTGCGGTGCTCATGCCCCGACCCCGGCCCCGTCGCGCAGGAGGAGCTCGGCCAGGGCGAGGTCGTGGGCGACGGTGACCTTCGCGCACAGCTCGTCCCCGGCCACCGTGGCCACCGGGACCCCCGCACGCCGGACGACCGCCGCGTCGTCGGTCAGGTCGGCGCCGGACCCGAGCCCGGCGTAGGCGGCCACGAGCGTGGTGCGGTCGAAGCCCTGCGGGGTCTGGACCCGGCGCAGCGGCGCACGCGGCACGGCGTCGGTGACCAGACCGTCGTCGTCGACCAGCACCGTGGTGTCGACGACGGGGAGGACCGGGACCACCGCGGGGGCACCGGCGGCGAGCGCGTCCAGCACGCGGACGATGACCGCGGCCGGGGTCAGCGGACGCGCGGCGTCGTGGACCAGCACCGCCGTGGCGGCGGGGCCCAGCGCCGCCAGGCCCGCACGCACCGAGGCGGTGCGGGAGTCGCCTCCGTCGACGACGGCGACCCCAGGAGGCAGCACCGCCTCGAACGCGGCGCGCTGCGCGGCCGGGACGACGACGACCACCTCGGCCACGCCGCCGTCGAGCAGCGTCTCGACCGCCCGGCACACCAGCGGGCGGCCGGCGAGGGGCACCAGCGCCTTCGGCAGATCGGCCCCCAGACGCGAACCACTCCCGGCCGCTGCGACGATCGCTGCAGCGTGCACGGGAGTGGTCCGGATGTCTCGAGCGCTCAGGG
>Ga0210040_10003422_pt1 | contig 21439 bp, 14 predicted proteins | sample CryGeyCG12114_NA_FD_185462 | JGI IMG/M metagenome (GOLD analysis project Ga0210040, IMG submission 185462) | Groundwater microbial communities from aquifer - Crystal Geyser CG19_WC_8/21/14_NA (SPAdes) (version 2) | ecosystem: Environmental > Aquatic > Deep subsurface > Groundwater | place: USA...
CGTTCCCCGCGCCGCCAGCCGGCGCGAGACGACAACGGTGGGGCAGCGGAACACCAGGTCGGTGCGAGCTGCATGACGACATCGCCGAGGCGCGGCGACACCGGGGGCGGCGAATTGCCGAGCGGCGAAAAGCCGTAAGCTGCGCGCGCCGTTGCGGGATTCGGGAACTCCCGGTCGATCACGGCGAGGATGTTGGTCCAGCCATAGGGACTGAACTCGCGCGCATTCACCCCGATCAGGAGGCGTGCCGGGTTGGTTCGCCCGCTCGCCAGCAGGTGCGTCGGCGTGTCGGGAAGAAAGCGGCCGTCCACCACCGCTTGCAGCCAGATGAAGCTCTGATCCGGCGCCGTCGGGGCTGGCGTCTTCTCCTGCGCTGCGATGATGGCGGACACCGGCAGCGCGCGCAGCCTGGCGGCCGTGGCATGGGGTGCGGCTGCCTTGGCCGCGAGCGTCTCCCCGATCGCCTCGTTCTCGGCCAGGCTCCGGGCTGGAACGCCGAAGCCGGCGGTCCCGCTTTCCTGGATCGCGCCCACGAACAGCCCGCGCGAGTCTGGGGCGAGTTGGTGCAGGCCTACATCTTGGGCGCCTGCGGATTCGCCGGCGATCGTGACGCGCGCCGGATCCCCGCCGAACCCGGCGATGTTGTCGCGTACCCAGCGCAGCGCCGCCTGCTGATCCATCAGCCCGTAATTGCCCGACTTGCCGCCCTGCTCGGCCGACAGCGCGGCGTGCGACAGGAGCCCGAGCGCGCCCAGGCGATACTGGATCGACACCAGCACGATGCCGCCATCGGTGATCTGCGATTCCACCGTGCCGCCGCCCGCGCCGCCGCGATTGCCGCCGCCGTGGATCCATACCAGCACCGGCAGCTTCGCCGCAGTGTCCAGCCGGGGCGAGCGGACGTCGAGAAACAGGCAGTCTTCGGACGAGGCGATGCTCGCCGCCTTGTTCCAGTCGCCATACACCGGCTGCGGACAGGCGGCGTGCTCGGCGATGGCGTTCACCGGCTTGCTCCACCGCGCGAGCGGCTGCGGCGCGCGCCAGCGCAGCGCGTCGACCGGCGGCCGGGCAAAGCGCAGGCCCCGGAACACGCCGCCCCCGCCAGGCAGCGCCTGGCCGCGCACGGGTCCGCTCACCGTCTGTACAACCGGGCCACCGGATATCGCGGCGGCGAGCGCCAGCGTCAGGGCGGCGATCATCGGGCGGAAGCGTGAGCTGCGGGGGCAGACAAGGCGGCACGGATGGCGGCTTCGGCGACCGGCGCCATCACCGCATAGCCCGCCTTGTTGGGGTGCACGCCGTCGTAGGTCAGGTCTTTCCGCAGAGCCTGCCCGTCGTGGAGCGCCGACCAGTAATCGGCGTACATGGCGCCGGTGCGCGCGGCATAGTCCTTGAGCCAGGCGTTCATCGCGGCGATCCTGGACGCGGTTTCCAGTCCCGGCCGCCAGGGGAAGTTCGCGGCCGGCGTGATCGAGGCGAGAATCACGCGAATGCCGTGCGCACGGGCGAGCTCCGCCATCGACATGATATTGGCCTTGGTCTGCTCGGGCGTCATCGGGCCGGTGTTGCCGGCGATGTCGTTGGTACCTCCCATGATCTGCACCACAGCGGGGTGGAGATCGATCACGTCCTGCCGGAAGCGGAGCAGCATCTGTGGGGTGGTCTGGCCGCCGATGCCGCGATCGAGCCGGCCGGGGGTGAAGAAAGCCGGCACCATGTCGATCCAGCCCTGCGTGATGGAATCGCCGATGAAAACGATGCGGGGCTCGCGCGTCGGCTGTAGTGCCGCATTGGCCTCGCCATAGCGGCCGAGCCACGCCCAATCGGTGTGGAGCCGCTGTTCTGCCTCCTGGTCCGCGCGCGTACGCTCCGGGGTGGCGGCGGGAGCGGTTTGCGCCTGCACGGGAGCGGCGCAGAGGAGGGTGGCGACGGCAAGGAAGAGGATAGGAACTGCCATGTTGGTCCTCAACGAACGGGCTCGATGATGGCGACGCCGCCCCCTGAGGCTGCCAGCTTCAGCGTCAGGCTGCCGGCGGCTGACATCGTGCTGGCGGCGGTGACGAGGTCTGTCGGCGCCGTGCCGTCCTGCCACGTCCGCACCGTGTAGCGAGTCTTCCCCGTACTTAGGAAGGAGAGCGGCACCGTCACGGTACGCGCCGCCTCGGTCATCCCGCCGACGAACCAGCGCCGCCCCTTGCGCCGCGCCACCACGATCGACTGGCCGAGTCCGCCCGCAATGAAGCGCGTCTCGTCCCAGCTCGCCGGCACCTCCGACAGAAAGTCGAGCCCCGGCTGGCCCCGGTAGGCGTCCGGGCTGTCGGCGACCGACTGGAGCGGGCTTTCGAATACCACGTACATGGCGAGCGTCTGCCCGCGCGTGGTCTGCACCTCTGGCGCGGCGGCAGTGATGGCGAAGTTGGCCGGGGTGCGGTTGCGGAATCCGCCGGGGGTATAGTCCATCGGCCCTGCGAGCATGCGCGTATAGGCGAGGGTGATGTTGTGGCGGGCGGTGATCCGCCGTGTCCACTTGTTGTATTCGGCGCCGAGCACGCCTTCCTGCGTCACGAAGTTGGGCCAGGTGCGCGTCATGCCCCAAGGATGCGTCGCGCCGTGAAGATCGAGCAGCAGGTGGTGGCGCGCCGTGGAAGCGGCGAGGCGATGGTAGAAGCCGATCATGTCCTGATCATCGCGATTCATGAAATCGACCTTGATGCCGCGAATGCCCCAGCGTTCGATCTGGGTCAGGATCCGCTCCATGTCGCGGTCGAGCAGCTGCCAGTGGATCCACACGATCAGCGCGACGTCGCGCTGGCGGCCATAGGCGACCAGGTCCGGCATGGTGATCTCAGGGATCGAGCGGGTGGGATCGGCGCCGGGGATGAGGGATGCGCCAGCGCCGCTGTTCACGTACCATCCGTCGTCGATCATCATGTACGGCAGCTTGAGGCTCGCCGCGAAGTCGATGAAGCGCTTCTCCGTCTCGTCGTTGGTGCCCGCCTCACGCACCCCCGACAGCACCGGGCCGGACCACCAGTCCCACGCGGTCTTGCCCGGTTTCACCCAGCCGAAGTCGCCTTGGGCGGGCGGGTTGAGGGTGGTGAGCAGCGTGTTCTCGATCAGCTTGCCCGGCTCGGGCGCGACCATCACCACGCGCCACGGGGAGCTGAGGCCGCCGCCGACCTGCGCCTTCACCGCGATGTCGGGATCGTCCGGACGGCGGGTGAGCCGCGCGGCGACCCCCAGCGCGCCCGTCTCGGTGCCGGTCAGGTACATCGCCGGCCAGTTCTCCACCGCCGCCTCCGCGATGGCGATCGTCGGGCCCGCGTCGCCGGTGCGGCACACCAGCGGCAGCTCGTAGAGGTTGTGGGGGCGGATCGCGGAGGCGCGGACCGGATCGTACTCGCCCTCATGGCTGGTGCCGAAGCTGCCGAGGTTGAGACCGGTGCAGGCGTAGTCGGCCGGAAACGCGAATTGGGTCAGCTCATTGACCAGGCGCAGCGAGGTAAGCTTCGGTTGCTGCGGCACCCGGTAGCGCAGCGCGATGCCCGTATCATAGGCGCGGACCACGACATCCAGCCGCCGCCGCTCGCCACCCGCTTCGGCATAGTGGACGACGATCTGGTTGTAGCGCTCGTCCACGGCCGATACCTTGCCGACCGGCAGCGTGTAGCGGTCCCGGCCGGCTGTGCGCTCGATGCCAGTCGCATGGAGGCCGTTGGCGAGCTTGGCGTAGCGCTCGAACTCGAGGCCCAGCGCCGACGGCGCGATCACCGTCCGCCGGCCTACCGTGACCTGGTAGCTCGGCTGGTCGTCGGCGGTGGCGCTGAGCGTCACGGCCACCTGGCCACTGGGCGACGCCACGGTCTGCGCGGTCGCCAGCGAGGCGATCAGGGCTGTCGCAAGCAGTGCCGCGCGCATCACCGCGCCGCCACGCTCGCGGGCGCGACGTTCCAGCCGCGCAGCGCCACCGTCTCGCCGCGTGCCTTGGCGGTCGGGTAGCGGATCTCCACCGTGCGGGTGTCGCCGGGGAGCAGTGACACGTAGTTGTCGGTGAAATAGGCCGGCAGCACCTGGCTGCCGTCGGCGTTCATCACCGTCAGCTTGGTCTCGATCGCCGGCGTCGCGCCGGTATTGCGCAGCGTCACGCTGGTCACCGTCTCCGCACCATCGATCCGGCTTGTCGCCGACGTCGCTAGCGTGACCGGCCCCATCGCAGTCATCGCCCGGAACTGCGCATCATTCGCGGCCTGCCAGTAGAAGTTGGTGGACAGCAGCTTGCCCGCCGCGTCGCTCGCCTCCAGCCGGATCAGCGCCACGCCGCCGGCCGTCAGCGCCGGCAGATCGAGCGCGAACACGTCGCTCGCCGCCTCATGCCGCCCGGTCACGGTCGCGCGACGATCCGCGAGCGGGCGACTGTCGAGCCCGACGACCTTGGCCGTGACGGTGATGCCGGCGATGTCGGCGAGCCCGTTGTTGACCAGTACCACCTTGCCGTCAGGCAGATTCATCTGAACGTGAACCGGCTCGGCCGCTTTCTTGACGCCGTAGAAGGCAGCGTGTGTGTCGTAGTCGGACGAGAATATCTGCCACGCCGACGACGGCCAGGCGGGCTGCGTCATCCACAGCATCCGCCCCGAATTCTCCGTCCACAGCCCGGCGTTGAAGCCTTCGAAGATGGCGCGGTACGATTCGTACTGCATCATCTGCGCCTTGCGCTCGAAATCCTCCAGGCTGGTGCCGGGCCCGAAGCGGGCGTTGAGCGCGTCGGTGTAGGTCGAGACCGCGCCGTTCCCGGTCTGGTGCCAGTCGTGATAGGCCCAGGTGTCGCTGATCGGCCAGCGATCGGGCGCGGGGATCGCGCGCTTCCACGCCTCCAGCGTCGGCAGCGACGGCGTCCCGCTCTCGACGGAGAAGCCCTTGGCGTTGGTGGTGAAGAACTCCTCCGGTCGGCGCCAATTGTACGGGCCGGAGTTCTGCAGGTTCACGCGGTTGGACGAGCCCATGTAGAGGCGCGTGCCGTCCTCCTGCCCGATCAGCGTCTGCAGCCGTTCGTTGAGCAGCGGCTGCGGCACGCCCTCGTTGCGGCCGAACCATACGACGATGGAGGGATGGTTGCGGAAGCGCTTCACCACATCGGTGGCATTGGCCATGAACAGCGCCGGGTCCTGCGCCTCGATGTTATAGTCCTGCGTCGACTCCCAGAAGTCGGACAGCACCATCAAGCCGTATTCGTCGGCGAGTTCGAAGAACGTCTCCTCCGTATCCTGGCCAACCCAGTTGCGGACGATGTTGAGGTGCGCATCCTTATGGAGGCGGAACATCGGCTCGAGCCGCGCGCGGTCGACGCGCTTCATGAAGTCGTCCATGCCGATATTGCCGCCGCGCGCCGCGATGCGCACGCCGTTGACGCGCAAGGCGAGGTAGGGCGTCAGCCGCGGATCATCCTTCAACGGCGTCACCGCCGTGCTCTTCTCGGCACCCGGATAGAGGCTCGCGGCCCAGCCGTTCGCGACCTTGTGGATGCCCTGGTGCGTGCCGTTCACTATGCGCTCGCCGAGGCCGCGCGCCTTCGTCAGGTCGACGGTGACCCGCTCCAGATCTCCGGCCTGGTCCATCAGCGACAGGTCGTAGGTCACCTGGCGCATGCCGAAGCGCAAGCGCTTGGTGTCGCTCGGCTGGCCATCGACGCTCGCGGTCAGCGTCAGGTCGTGGAGCGCCTGCTCGCCATAGCCGTTGGGCCACCACAGCCGCGGATTGCGTACCGCGAGCTGGCGGAACTCGGACGGGCGCATCACCACGTCGGCGCTCTGGCCCGGCGCGAGCTGCACCTGCTTCTCCACAGTGACGTCGTCGAACCGGGCACGCACCGTGGCGGTGGCCGGGGTGGCGCCGGCGTTGGTGACGGGAGTCGTTATCTCCACCTCCGCCACCGAATTGTCGGGCCGGGGTAGGGCGGTGACGACGTGCGGATCGCCGATCTGCGCCGCGCCGGTGGCCGCGAGCGTCACGCCCTGCCACAGCCCTGTGTTGCGGTCGCGGATGCTGGGGATCCAGTCCCAGCCTTCCGTCGCGACGAAGGTGGGGCCGTCGAGCATCATCTGGCCGCCATTCTCGCCGACGCCGGCGGTGAGCGACTCCTCGTGCGCGATGCCGGGGTGCGGCGGCGGCGACACGCGCACGGCGATGGCATTGCGGCCCGGAAGCAGCCGGCCGGTGACGTCGAAGCGGCCGCGGATGAAGGCGCCCGCCATTGTGCCGAGCTTCTGGCCATTGACCCACACTTCGGCGGCGTAGTTGACGCCCTTGAGCGTCAGCAGCTGGTGCTTGCCGACCGCCTCGGCCGGCACCTCGAATTCGGTGCGGTACCAATAGTCCTGCCGCGCCAGGCTTTCGGGAATGACCGTGTTGTTGAGGCCGTAGGCGGGGTCGGGATAGACGCCGCGGTCGACCAGCGTGGTCAGCACCGTGCCCGGCACCGTCGCGACATACCAGCTTCGCGCGTCAAAGCCGGCGCGGCTCAGTTCGCCGCCTGGTGCCGACACCTTGGGTGCCTCGGCCAGCCGCCAGCCGGCGACGTCCCACAAGCCGGGTCCGACCACGCGGATCGGCGTGCTGTCGGGCAGGGGCTTGGCGACCGGCGCGGGGATTGGTGCCTTGGAGCGCGGCAGGGTCCAGGCGTCCTGCGGCGCGGTCTGGCCGTACATCTGGCGGACCTGCACCGGCCACTCCGGGCTGCCGGTTTGAAAGGTGATCCGCGCCGGATCGGGCAAGGCGGCGGCGCGGGCACGCAGCGCTTGCGGGTTCGGGGTGCCCGCCTCGAGCGCGAATTCGACGACGCGGCCGGCGAAGGGCGTGCCGGTCCCGCGCGGCGCCAGCGTCGCGCGCGGCGACACCGGTGCGAGGGTCAGGCGCTTCTCGGCGACCTGGCGGCCGTCGACGTACAAGCGCGCGGTGCCGGCGGCAAAGGTAGCGGAAAGGTAGCGCCAACGACCGGGCGCCAGCCGCGCGGACCCGACCAGCGTGCCCGCCTCGGTGACCAGGCTCGGCCGGCCGTTATCGAGCGCCAGGAAGCGGCGCGGCCCCTGCGCCGGGTCGCCGAAGCCGGCGATCAGCGCGGTGCCGACCGTGCGCGGCTCGACCCAGGCGGACATGGTCCAGGCGGGAGCGGTGATCGGGCCGGCGCCGTCGCCGCCGATCGCACGCACATAGGCGTCGCCGCCGGCCGGAAGCTCGGCATTTACCGGACCGTAGACCTGTGCCGCGGCCGGTGCGGCGATCAGCGCCCATAGCGACACCGCTGCCCACAACCGCTTGCTCATCCCGCGTCCTCCCATGTGCCGGTCCACGCCGGCTTCGGCGCTTCAAGCACAGGCTCCATACAATACCAAATCGAACGACGAATTCTTGACAGGGTCGGCGGCGCGGAGTGTTACCCTCTCCGTGTCACGGTTCGATAGCCCGGAGAGGACGAATGGCGGGACTCCACGGGCGACGATGGCCATGCTGATGCTGGGTGGCGCGCCGCTGTTCGCCCAGGCGACGCTGGTCGACATGGGCCGGGTGAGCGAGCCAGCGGCAATTGCCATCGCCGGCCGGCTGGGGATCGATATTTCCGGCATCCGCATCGCCAGCGCTCCGCCAAGACCTGTCGTTTGCGGGCTATAATAATGACTACGCCGATCAACCGCCGCGACGCGATGCTGGCCGCTGCCGCCGCCGGACTGATGGCGGGTCGGACGCACGCGGCGCCCGCGCCGCTGCCGCCGCGCGGCACGCTCAGCAATCCCAAGGCATCGGCCGAGGCGCGCGCGCTCTACCGCTATCTTTGGTCGATCTACGGCACGCACACGCTGACCGGGCAGCAGGAGCAGAATTTCAGCCCCGCCGGCCCCCGGCTCGAGCTCGATTATCTGCAGAAGGCCACGGGCAAGCAGCCGGCGTTGCTCGGGCTCGACTATATCGAGCCCACGGACCAGCTTGGCGTCAACGAGCGCGCCACCGCCTGGTATCGCTCGGGCGGGGTCGTCACCCTGTGCTGGCACTGGGGTGCGCCCGATATCGGCACCGGCTATGAGAATGCGAAGCGGGACTTCGATGTAGGACGGGCGCTCACCCCCGGCACGCCGCAGAACCGCGCCATGGGCCAGCAGATGGCGCACGTCGCAGACCTGCTGACGGTGCTGCGCGACCGCCGCGTGCCGGTGCTGTGGCGGCCGTTCCACGAGTTCAGCGGCGACTGGTTCTGGTGGGGCAAGCATGGCCCGGACGCGTTCAAAGCGCTGTGGCGGCTGATGTACGCGTATTTCGTGCGGTCGCGCGGGCTCGACAATCTGATCTGGGTGCTCGGCTGGGCGGGGCAGAACGTGGATCCTGCCTATTATCCCGGGCGTGCCTATGTGGATGTCGCGGGCGCCGACATCTATGTGGACGACCACGGCAATCTCGCGCCGATGTTCGCGCAGGTGAAGGCGATCGTCGGCGACACGCTGCCGATCTGCCTGCACGAGAACGGGCCGGTGCCCGATCCGGCGACGCTCGGGCCCGAGGCGGACTGGCTGTGGTTCATGACCTGGCACACGCGCTGGCTGACCGATCCGAAGCAGAACACGCCCGCGCAGCTGCGCAGCTATTTCAACAGCGAGCGATACCTTACCAAGGATGAGCTGCCGAATCTTGCCGGTTGAGCCGGTTGCGCATGTTTGGCGGCGGCACCGTGCCCCCCCACGAATCTTGAAAAGGACTGCTGGTGAAGCCTTTTGTTGTGTTGGCCGCGGCCGCCGCTCTGACCGGTGCCGCTCCGGCGGCCACGGTGCGGGTGCTGCCCACCGCGGCGCCGGCCGACACCAGTCACCCGTTGCCGATGCGGACGGGGGGACGCACGCAGACGGACGGCGCGATGATCGAGCGGCAATGGCCCGACACCTATTTCGACGTGGGCTTCCGCGGCACGGGCGTGCTGTTCCGTGTCGGCGAGGGAGAGGTCCATCTCCACGTCGTCGTGGACGGGCAGCCGCCGGCGTCGCTGGTGAGGCCCAAGCCCGGATTCTACCGCATCGACGGCCTCGCGCCCGGCCCGCATCGAGTGCGCGTCGAGGTGGTGAGCGAGAGCCAGGCGGGACCTACGGGGTTTGGCGGTTTCTTTCCGATTGCCGGCACGACGGCACTGCCGCTTCCCCCTGCGACACGGCGGATCGAGTTCATCGGCGATTCGCACACCGTCGGCTATGGCAACACGTCGGCCACGCGGGAGTGCACCACGGACGATGTGTGGGCGACGACCGACAGTTCGCGCGGCGTCGGCGCGCTAACGGCTGCGGCCTTCGGCGCCGAGTACCGCGTCCATGCGATCTCCGGCCGCGGGATCGTGCGCAACTATGACGGCTTTTCGGCCGATACTATCCCGTCCGCCTACCCGTTCCTGCTGTTCGACAAAGCTGTCGCGGACCGTTCGGAGGACTGGAGCCCGCAGGTGGTGGTGATCGGCATCGGCACCAACGATTTCTCGACCGCGCTTCACCCGAGTGAGAAGTGGAAGACCCGGGAGGATCTTCGCGCAGATTTCGAGAGGAGCTATGCGCGGTTCGTGTCGGGGCTGCGGACCCGCTACCCGAACGCCTTCTTCGTGTTGTGGGCGACCGATATCGCAGCCGGCGAAGTCGAGGCGGAGGGCCGCCGCGTCGTGGAGCGGCTGAACGCGGCCGGCGAGCGGCGTGTCGCATTCGTTCCCGTTCACGGCCTGGCGATGACCGCTTGCCACGGCCACCCCGATCTTGCCGACGATCGGGCGATCGCGGCAGCCCTGGGCACGGCGATCACGGCACACCATGCGTTTCCGTCGTGACGTCGCCGGAGGGTGGCGGCGGATCTGATCGGTCGCGCCCAAGCGCCGGAGCCGGCCAGGCCCGCCGCTCGTGATGGCCGGTCACCGGGACCGGTCACCGATGCCGGTGCGCTCTTCCGCGACCGAAGCGTCGCGTCACCCGGCGATCAGAACTCGCTCCAATCCGCATCGCCACCGGAGCGGACAAGCGCGGGCACGGCAGCTGCGGGGAGCGGCTTGGTCGGAGCCGAAAGGCGCTGGTTCATCGTCGAGCTGTCGGCAGGGCGCTGGGTGTGAGCTGCGCGGGAGCCGATATCGACACGGAACTGCGATGCACGTTCGGTCAGCGCGTTCACTTCCCCGTTGAGGTTGCGCGCCGCGGCCGAGGTTTCTTCGACCATCGCCGCGTTCTGCTGCGTCGACTGGTCCATGGTGCCGATCGCGGCCGAGATTTCGGTGATGGCGGAGGACTGCGCACGGTTGTCGGCCGCCATGCTGCCCAGCAGCTGATGGACCTCCCCGACATCGCCCGAGATGTTGGCCAGCGCGCCGTCCACCTTCTTCACGGCGTCCACAGCGGTGACGATATCCGCCTGCGTGACGGTCAGCTGGTCGCGGGCGCGCTTGGCCTCTTCTTCCGCCCGCATCGCAAGCGCGGAGACGAGATCGGCGACGACCGCGAAGCCGCGGCCCGCATCACCCGCGCGGCCTGCCTCGACCGCGGCGTTCATGGCGAGCACCCGGGTCTGGAAGGCGATCTTGTCCACGCCCTCGATGACGCTGTCGATGCCACGTGCACTGTCCGATACGCGGCCCATGGCCTGCACCGCTTCGTCCGCGACCGCACGGCCGCCGCCGACCGTGGCGATCGCCTGGTCGGCGCGCTGCACGGTGCTGCCGGCTGCGACTGCGGTCGCCTTGAGGCGGCCGTCGATCTGGGCGAGCGCCGCTGACGTCTGTTCCAGGCTTGCGGCATTGGCTTCGGTGCGCCGCGCGAGATTTTCCGACGCATGAGCGATCTCGCTGGAGCCGGTACGGATCGACTGCGCACTTTCGCTGACGCGGCTGACCAGTTCACGCAGCGCGGCGAGCGCGTCGTTGAAGTTGGTCTTGAGCTGAGCATAAGCCGGCGGGAAGTCGGCAGTGATCGCCGCAGTGAGATCGCCTCCGGTCAGCGCCGAAAGGCCGCTGCCAAGCGATTGCGTGACGATCTGCTGTTCCGAAGCGGTGCGCATGTCCGCTTCGGCGCGCGTGACGGCGGCCTGGCGGAACAGTTCCACGGCCTTTGCCACTTCGCCGATCTCGTCCGCCCGGTCGCGGTGCGGCACGGCGGCATTGCCGCCCTCGGCGAGCCGTTTGGTCACGCCAGACACTTCGCCGAGCGGGGTGGAAACGGTCTTGGTGATTGCCAACCAGACGACGAACAGCGTCGCCATCGCGACCGCCAGCAACGCCTCGATGAGATGAAGGGCACGACGCGCAGCAGCCTGTCCGGCCTCGTTTGCGGCCTGGGCACGCTTCTGGTGAAGATCGATCAGATCCTCGGCGTCGGCAATCGCCTTGTACGACGCGTCCTTGCCCATTCCCTTGATCAGCGGCAGCGCTGCAGCGGCACCAAGGTTCTTCTTTGCATCAAAGATACGGCCGTTGATGTCGTCCAGCTTGACCACGTCAGCCTTCAGCGCGTCGACCTTGGGGCCGAACTCGCCAGCCAGAACGGCATAGTTGTCGATGGCGCCGTGCAGGGCGATTTTGTTCTTGGCGAAGCGATCGTCGAGCTTCGCTACCTCCGCCGGCGTTTCGGCGTTCAGCTGCGAAAAGATGATGATGCGGTGCTCGCGCAACAGCGACATGACGCGCCCGAGCGCCTCCGTGCCCGCGATGCCGCGCTGAACGTGGCGAGTGGCGACTTCACCAAGCTGATTGGTGGTCACGACCCCCGTCACGCCAAGGGCGACCATCATCATGGCGATGAGCGAGAACGCGACAATCATCTTTCTGGAAAGCCGCCAGTTGTTCATCGCCGTCATCATCTACCACCCTCCGTTCGTGTCGCGTCACGGGTCTTACTGACCTGATCCAGGTTAGCCCTGCATCATTGTAGAGGATGACTCATCCATTCTGGCTGTGGACTGGAACTCTTTGTTGATGCACAAAATTAATAATAAAAAGCTGTTGAGGATATGAACGGCCGCAAATGTAGAGGCCGCGGCAACGCTCTATAATGATGCGATCTCTTCAGGATGGCGGGGCTATGATGATCGGGGGAACCACCAGGGCGCGGCGGCGTGTCCGCGCTTTGCGGGTTGGCATTGCAGTGGCAGTTGCGGGCACGCTCTATCCCATCGCCGCGCACGCACAGCAGACCAATCCGCTGCACGAGGCGATCGGTGCGCCGGACGCGCTGGTGATCCGGGGCAGCATCCGCTCGCGCACCGAGGCGATCGATGGCCAGTTTCGGCCGACGGGGCCCGAAAACGACATGCTCCAGTCGTTCCGCACCGACCTGTTCGCGGAATATGATGCAGGCCCCGTCCGGATCGGTGGCGAGCTGCGCGACGCGCGCGGCTACGGCGAGCGCCGGCGCTCGTCGGCAGGCGTCAGCGAGATCAACGCGCTGGAGCCGCTCCAGGCCTATGTCGGGCTGGACCTCGACACCATCACCGGCAAGGGCACCGGCGGCATGCTGGAGGCCGGGCGCTTCACCATGGAAATCGGCGCTGGCCGGCTGGTCGGCCGGCCCGACTTCCCGAACAGCATCAACAGCTTCACCGGCGTGTCGCTCGACTGGCATGACGCAGCCAAGGACCGGCTGACGATGTTCTGGACCATGCCGAGCACGCGGTTGCCAAGCGATGTAGATGCGCTGCACGACAACCAGGTCGAATGGGATCGGGCGCGCGACGCGGTACAGTTCTTCGGCGGCAGCTTCAACAAATCCGGCGTGGTGGCCGGTGTCGCCGCCGAAGCCTATGTGTTCCGTCTGGCGGAGCGGGATTCGGGCGGCCAGGCGACGCGCGACCGTCACCTCGTCACCTTCGGTGGCCGCCTGTTCCGCGCGCCCGCCGCCGGCAAGTTCGACCTCGACATCGAGGGCGCCGGCCAGACCGGACATGCACGCGCGACGACGGCGGCGACCGATCTAACCGACCTCCCCGTCGATGCGTATTTCATCCATGCGGAGATCGGACGCAAGTTCATGGGCGGCTGGACCCCGCGGGTGTCCTTGCACTTCGACACGGGAAGCGGCGACGATGCCGATCCGAAGCGGTTGACCCGGTTCGACACGCTGTACGGCGCCACGCGGGCCGACTTCGGGCCGTCGGGCCTGTATGGCGCGCTCACCCGTTCGAACCTGGTATCCGGAGGCGCGCGCGTGGACGTCGCCCCGACCAAGCGGCTCGACGGCTTTCTGTTCGGACGCGAGCTGTGGCTGGACAGTGCCACCGACAGCTTTGCCGCGACCGCGGTGCGCGACAGGACCGGGCGCTCGGGCCATTATGCCGGCACCCAGGTGGAAGGCCGCGTCCGTTACTGGCTTGCACCGAAGTGGCTGCGACTGGAAAGCGGCAGCGCCTGGCTGTTCAAGGGAGCGTTCCTGCGCGATGCACCCAATGCTCAGGACTCGGGGAACACCCATTACTTCTATCTCGACCTGACGGCCGAGTTCTGATCCGGCGCTGTTGGCCGTCTGCGGCGTTGACGGATGGGCCAGGATTGTCGAGGTTGGTGTCCTGCCAGGGATAGCTCATGCTCGCATCCGTGGAAGCCCGCGACAGTCAAACGTCCTCGCCGCGTGATCTACGCCCACCCCGACCATTGGTACCCGATCGCCTGGAGCCGGGAGCTCAAGCCGGGGCGGACGCTGCGCCGCCGTTTGGCCGGTGAGCCGGTGGTGGTGGTTCGTACGGGCGAAGGCCGCGTGCTTGCGCTGGAGGATCGCTGTGCCCACCGGCAAGTGCCGCTGAGCCACGGTGCCGTGAAGGGCTGCACCGTTCGCTGCGGCTATCATGGCTGGGCCTATGACGAGGCGGGCCGCTGCGTCGATGTGCCCTATCTGGGGCGCGAGCGCCTCCCCGATGGGGTCAAGGCCTATCCCGTCGACGGTCGGCTCTGCACGGCCTCAGAACTTCAGGCGGCAGCCTGCAAGGATTGAACCACCGCGCTCACCAATGAGCTTCGCTCGTCCGCAGATGCCGTTTCGAGCTGCTGCTCCAACTCGGCCGCACGTGCGCCGAGCGCCTTTTGGTTGAACATGGCCGCCGACCCGGCAAGCTTGTGAAGCAGCGCCGCGAGCTGTTCGATGTCCTCATCGGCCAGGTGAGAGGCTGACGACAGGCTGGAAGCGAACGTGATCAATTCCGCCCGCCGGGCGTCGAAGCGCGCCTGGAGCGCCGGGCTGATGGTGAAAGGCAACGGCGAGCTGGCCGCCGCAGCCGGCGCTGCCGCCCAGAGATTGATCGCTTCGGACAAGTCCGCGAGCTGAACGGGCTTGGCGACATGCGCCTGCATGCCGGCCTGAAGGCACGCTGCCACGTCGTCCGCATAGGCGTTCGCCGTGAGCGCCAGGATCGGCAGCCTGCCGGCCGAAATGCCGGCGGCGCGTATTTTCCTCGCTGCTTCCAAGCCGTCCATGACCGGCATCTGCACGTCCATCAGGAGGACGTCGATCGGCTCCTCGCCCCGGTCCGCCTCGACGGCGGCTTGCAGCGCCTGAAGGCCATCGCCGACGACGATGCTCCGGTGGCCGAGCTGCGCAAGCATGGCCTTCATCAGCTCCTGGTTTACGTCGTGATCCTCGGCAAGCAGCACGCGCAGGGATCGCGGGGCCGACACTCCGACCCGCGCTCCACTTGCCTCGCCCTTGTCGGACGTGGCCTCGATCAGCGGGAGCCGCAGGGTGAAGGTGGTCCCGACGCCTTCGCGGCTGGTGAGGTCGAGGCTGCCGCCCATCAATGTTGCGAGTTGCTTGCTGATGGCCAAGCCCAGCCCGGTGCCGCCGAACCGCCGGGCCGTGGATTGCTCGGCCTGGGTGAACTGTTCGAAGACCGCGGCCTGGCGATCGGGCGAGATGCCGATCCCGGTATCCTCGACAACCACCTCGAAGGCCTTGCCATCCGACCCTTCGACGCCCCCGGCGCGCAGGCTGACCCGTCCCGTTTGCGTGAACTTCACCGCGTTACCGAGCAGGTTGAGCGTGATCTGTCGCAGCCGCAGCCCGTCGAGGAGGACACACTCCGGCAGCGTGTCATCGATGTTCACCTGGAGCGGCAGATCCTTTTGCGAAGCGGCGGGCTGGATCAGCTTCACGCAGTTCCGCAGCGCGTGCCGCAGATCGATCGGCTCGGGGGAGACCTGCATCTGCCCGGCCTCGATCTTGGACAGGTCGAGGATGTCGTTCAGCAGCCGCATCATCGCCTTGCCCGAGTCGACGATGAGCTGGGCGTGGCGCCGCTGCTCGTCGGACACGTCGCCGTGGAGCAGCAGGTCTGCAAACCCGAGCACGCCGTTCATCGGCGTGCGTATCTCGTGGCTCATGTTGGCCAGAAAGCTCGACTTGGCCTTCGCAGCCGCCTCCGCACGCGCGCGCGCAGTATCCAGTTCCAGTTCCAGCCGCTTGCGTTCGGTCACGTCGCGCAGCGAGGCGATGACCTCGCGCGGCTCGCCCGTGATCGCATCCCGCACCAGCCCGCAATGCGCCTCTATCCAGATGCGCAGGCCCGGCTCATCGGCGCGCTCGGCACGAACGGTGATCACGCCGCGCTCAATCGTCCCGCTCACCAGCAAGTGATGGAACATCAGCATCTCTTCGCGATCGACTTCGTCGATGCCGGCCGCGATCGGGCGTCCCACGACCACCTCGACCGTCAACCCCAGAACGTGCCCGATCGATGGCGAGGCATAGGTGCAGCGGCCATCGAGAGCGATGCGCAACACCGCGTCCGTCGCGTTGGCGGCGAGCAACGCGAGTTCGGACTCCGCCACCTCTCGCCGCGCGATGTCTTGCTCCAGCTGCATGTTCGCGTCGCTCAGCGCGCGCAACCGATGCCTGCGCTCGTGCGCTACCAGCAAGGCCAGAAGCAGCACCAGCAGGCCGCTGCACAGCAGCACCACCTGCGTTGGCCGCTCAAGATTTTTCGCGTGCTCCAGGCGGATCGCGAGGAGGCGTGCCTCTTCCTCACCGATCTCATGAGTGGTTGTCACGATCGCTGCGGTGGCCCGGCTGCTCGCCGGGTTCATCAATATGCCTTCAGCTTCCGCGTCGCGCCCGGCATCGCGAAGCTCGACCGTCTGCCGGGCTGCCGCGAGGCGAGACGTCGCGAGCTGCGCCAGGGCGGCGATGCGAACCCGTTGGTGGGGATTGTCAGCCGTAACCTCTGCCAGCGCGCGCACCGCGGCCGGCAGTTCGCGCCGAACGCCGTCCAGCCCGGCGCGGGCCTGCGCACTCCCCGAAAGCAGGTAGTTACGGCGGAAGACCTCGGCGCGCAGCAAGCCGATCCGTACCTCGGACAGGTGATCCTTCACCTGGAACGTGTGGCGCACCCAGGCGTCCGCCTTCTGCTTCTGCCCTGCCAGCCAGAGCCCCGACCCTGCACAGCAACTCAGCAGCACGAACGCGATCACAAGGACAGCTTGCGATCTGATCTTGTTGGTTGGCATGCGGTCTCCTTGGAAACCCGCAAATAAGATGAACTGCTTAACGGCTTGTTGACGCATTTTCGGCCATCAACGGCTGCGGCCCGGCGACATCAACAGGGCCGCTGCGCCTAGCCACGGCAATGGACTCGAAAGCATGGCCCGGATCATCATTGCCGATGACGACGACATCGTAGGGGAGATCGCGCGCGACGCGCTGATCGCCGCCGGTCACGGCGCGGGCCTGCTTCCCGATGGGGCGGAGGCCTTCGCCGTCATCAAGGCGCGTCGTCCCGACCTCGTCATCCTGGACTGCAACATGCCCGGCCTGTCGGGCGTGCTGCTGGTGCAGGAATTGAGGAAGATGCCGGATTTCGCGCGGCTTCCCGTTCTGATGCTGACCGGCCGCCAGGGCCAGCGCGACGAGGAGATCGCCCGGTTCGCGGGGGCCGACGATTACATGAAAAAGCCGTTCGATCCGGACGAGCTCGTCTTCCGGGTCGAACAGCTGCTGGCGAAAGGCTGAGAGGCATGGCGCGCATCATCTATGTCGAGGACGACGAACTGGTCGGCAAGCTCGTGCAGCAGGTGCTGACCAACGCCGGCCATCTGGTGGGCGTGATCGGCCACGGCACGCTGGCGTACGATACCATTGCCTTCAAGAAACCCGACCTGGTGATCCTGGACCGGGCGCTTCCGGGGATGCAGGGGGTGGAGATCCTGAAGGCGCTCCGGGCGAAGCCCGAACTGTATCTCACGCCGATCATCATGCTGACCGCCAAGGGCGGGGACGAGCATTGGAACGAGGCGATCGGGGCGGGGGCCAACGACTATCTGCTGAAGCCCTTCGAGCCTGCCGATCTCGTGCTGCGCGTCGAAACCGTGCTGCAGCAGAGCAGGTTCACGCTCGCCCGCGGCAGCAAGCCGCCTGCCTCAGCGGAGCAACTCGGTCACGACACGCCCAGCTAAGTCTCTCAGCTCCTGCTGCTGGCGATCGCTGATGGAGTGGCGCGGCGCCGTATCGAGCGCGCACAAGGCGCCGATCGCAACGCCGCACGGCGTGACGAGCGGCGCGCCGATATAGAAACGGACCTTTGGCTCTCCCAGAACGAACGGATTGCCGGCAAAGCGGACGTCCTTCGCTGCATCGGCGACGCAGGTGATCCGGTCGGGGTGCGCCACGACGTGACCGCAGAAGGAGATGTCCCGGTCGGCATCGGCAAAGGGATGGCCGTGGCCGGCGATCACAACCATCTGGTGCGCGGTGATGACAGTTGCGATGCCCATGCTGGCACCGAACAACCCGGCCGAAAGCTGCACCAGGTGGCGGACCGTCTCCGGCCGTTCTGCGCCGCGCCGGAATCGCGCAAAGCCGCCTGTCGGCGACGCTCGTCTCGCGGATGAGGGGCTAGGGCGTAGAATGTCACAGCGGGCGGCCTTGTTTTAGCAGCACATTTTAGCCGTCAGAGTTGATGAAGGCGTAAACGGCCCGGCCCGGGCGCTGCTTGGCATTTTCGTCAGGAACCGCGGCTAAGAGTCACCGGGCGCAGCCTAGAGATCGCTCTGGCAATGACATGAGCGGACTTGAGGAATAGCGCGCGCTGCAACCAGGGCTGGGCTATCGAGGTGCCAGGTGCGCAGGCTCAGACCCGGTGCAAGTCTGCTACCTGGATGCGGCCGATCAGCTATCGGAGGGGTCCGCCGGCATCGCACAGCCATGCTTCGCAACGCCTAATCCGCGCGCGGCGGCGGCGGCGTCAGCAGCTCCAGCTTCTGGGGCACGGTGCCGATGTCGATGGCGTCCTGCCGGAATCGGCTCAGCAGCACCATGAAGATGCTGCTGCGCGCGCCATAAGCAGTGCGCGGCGAGCCGACATGGGCGAAGCAGTTGAACAGAATACGCCCGTCCGTGATCGCGTCCACGAACACCGCGGGGGCCGGATCCTGCAACACGTCGGGGTTTGCGGCGAACGCATCCAGCACGATCTGCCGCACCTGGTCGGCATCCGTCCCGATCGGCACCGAGAACTGGATCTGGATGCGCCCCAGCGGCGCGGCGAGCGTCCTATTCAGCACCGATTTGGTGATCAGTTCCGAGTTCGGCACGATCAACGTCGAGTGGTCGGCGAGCTCGATCTCGGTGGAGCGGACGCTGATCCGCTTCACATCGCCTTCGTCGGTGCCGACGCGGACCAGATCGCCGATCTTGATCGGCCGCTCCGCGAGCAGGATCAGGCCGGACACGAAGTTCTGGGTGATCGCCTGCAAGCCGAAACCGATGCCCACCGACAGCGCGGACAGCAACAGCGCGATCCGCTCCATGCCGATGCCAAGCGACGCCAGCGCCCAGATGAACGCCAGCGCGACGCTGACATACCGCGCGACGAGGCTGACCGAGTTGCGGCCGGACCCGTCGAGATCGGTGGCGGGCAGATAGCGGCCCTCCAGCCAGCCCATGAAACCCCGCACCAGCGCCAGGCCGATGAACAGCACCACCAGGCCGCGCAGGATGGCGCCCGGCGAGACGCTGACGCCTCCCACCTCCACGCCCTGCGCCAGAACGCCCAGCCGCCCGAACACGGCGCCGATGCCGCTGCCGGCACCGAACGGTGACAGCAACAGCCCGAGGGCAAGCAGCGCCACAACCACGCGCAGCACGCCCGACAGCAGCACGCCGAACTGGTCGATCGCGCTGCCGCGCAGCCCCAGGCCGCGGACCAGCGTGTGCCCCAGCGGACTGCCGCGGGTGAACACGGTCGTCGCGACATCGTCGATCGCCGCCATCATCAGGTACACGCCCGATCCGAGCACGGCGGCCCAGGCGATCATGCGGACGATGAACAGGCTCAAGGCGACATAGCCGACCAGCAGCGCCCCCAAAGCCGCCGCGACCAGCAGCCACGAGAGCAGGGTGACGGCGCCGAGCCCCGCACGCGCCGAGGCGGCCGCGATGCTGTCGTCCTCCGCCTGCGCCGCGCGGAGCCGGCCGATCGCCAGCAGCGTTCCGCCGATCAGCAGGAGGTGGAGCAGCGCCTCCAGCGCCTGCGTCGTGGCCTGCGCGGCGGCACTGGCGCCCACCGTCCGGTTGAACACCTCCAGCATGAAGCTGGTGAGCGCCAGCACGGCCAGCGCCCAGGAGAACGGCCGCAACCGCGAGGCGGCGTCGTCGCTGATCGGCGCTACCCGCCACGACGGCTGACCGCGCAGCAGCACCGCTCCTGCGACCGACGCGGTGAAGCCGCTGAACCCGGACGCGGCGACCAGCGCATCGAGCAGCCCGCTCCACGTCTCGGGCAGGAGGCCGGACCACCGCAGTCCCTGCACGACCGCGAGCGCGCCGAGCGTCGGGGCCGCGGTGCCGACCAGCACACGCCACAATGCGTAGGCCGAGCGGCGTACCCGCCGCCCGGGCGCGCCATCGACCAGCAGCCTTTGCCCGAACTGCCGCACCGCCAGGCGCACAGGAAACAGGATGACGAGGCCCAGCAACAGCCCCAGCAGCGCCAGCGTCGGAAACCCCTGCCGCTGCTGCGCCTGGATCTGGTTCACCCCGCGTGCGGTGAAGTCACCGAGCCGCCGGGCGTCGCGCGGCAGTGCATGGACCACCGCTTTCCAGAAGGCCGGGGTGAGGGGGGAGGGGACCTTGGTGTAGATTCGCTGGCCGAGCTGCTCCGCCTGGCTTTGATCGATCTCGGCGACCAGTTGCTGGGCTTCCACGCCGAGCAGGCCACCTCGCTTGACCGCGGAATCGAGCGTGGACCGCTGCTGCGCCAGGCTCGCGCGCTGGGCGCGGATGTCGGGTGCTTCGGTGACGCCTGGCGCGACGGGGCCGAGCCCCACGATCTTGGCGTCCACCAGAGCCAGTTGATCGTGGAGGGTCTTGATGGCTTCGGCAGCGGAGTCCTGCGCGGCGGATGCCTTGCTCCGCAGCAGCGCCCGCTGCTTGTCGTCCACGCGCGTATCGAGAGCGCGGTCGACGGCGCGCAGGTCCGCCTCGGCCTGGGCGAGCTGTGCCGAGGCCGAAGGGGTCGACGGGGGTTGGGCGGCGGCGTGTCCCGTCAGGCAAAGCAGCACCAGCACCATCGCCAGCCAGCGCCGGTTCCGGTCGGTTCCCCGACGTGACGGTCGGCGCGGCAGCAAGCGGGGGCGGAACAAGAGCATCACGGTTTGCCTTAGCACGGCCATGGGTGACGCCATCAACGCCGTTGACGGCACGCCTACACCGCCTCCGCGCGCCTGGTGCCCGGCGCCACGAGCAGCGTCGCGGCGAGGCTCACCGCCGCCGCTGCCGTGAGCCACGCCCCGGGAATCGCGAGATTGCCGGTCACCCCGATCAGCCATGTCACCACGAACGGCGTGAACCCGCCGACGGCCGTCGCGAGGCTGTACGCCAGGCTGAAGCCGGACGCGCGCACCGCCGGCGGCACGATATCGGTCAGGTAGACCACCATGGCCGAATTGTAGCTGGCATAGATCGCCGACAGCCACAGCTCCACGACGATCAGCTTGCCGACGCTCGGCGCCGCGGCGAGCCACGCCATCGCCGGATAGGCGGAAAGGATCGCCAGGACGGTGCAGGCAACCAGGATCGGCTTGCGCCCGATCCGGTCGGAGAGGGCACCCATCAGCGGCAGCCATAGGAGGTTCGACGCGCCGACCCCGGCCGTGATCCACAAGGTCGCGCGCTCGGGCAGGTGGAGCAGCTTGCCGAACGTCGGCGTGTAGGCGGTGATCATGTAGAAGCTCACCGTCGTCATCAGCACCAGTGCCATGCCGGCGAGCACGCGCGCCCGGCCGCGCCACAGCCCGCGCGCGATCTCGCCGAGGTCGAGCTTGCGCTCCCGCGCCTCGAACGCCTCTGTCTCGCGCAGGTGGCGGCGCAGCAGGAACACGAACGGCACGACCAGGCACCCGAGCAGCAGCGGCACGCGCCAGCCCCAGGCGTTGAGCTGCGCCGGCCCCAGCACCGACGACAGCGCGACG
>Ga0210040_10003423_pt1 | contig 21438 bp, 20 predicted proteins | sample CryGeyCG12114_NA_FD_185462 | JGI IMG/M metagenome (GOLD analysis project Ga0210040, IMG submission 185462) | Groundwater microbial communities from aquifer - Crystal Geyser CG19_WC_8/21/14_NA (SPAdes) (version 2) | ecosystem: Environmental > Aquatic > Deep subsurface > Groundwater | place: USA...
AACTGCGACGCTATCCTCGTTATGCGCACGCGACATTCCGGGATGCGTCTCGCTGACAACTTCCAGCGCCTCCACAATCCTCATTCCTTCACTCCTGTGTGCTGATTCAGCACCTGTAAGCTGGCTGCGCATTGGCGCAATGCGTCAGCCATCTCGGCTCCATCGGCATAACGTTCTTCATTCTGCTTGGCCAGCGATTTATTCACGATTACCACCAGACAAGGAGGCAAATCTGCTTTGATACTCAAAATATCGGGATGCGGATCATAGGCGATACGGTACATCAATTGCGCCAGTGAATCGCCCTCAAACGGGAGCTTACCACAAGCCAGTTGATACAAGGTCACACCCAGCGAGAACAGGTCGGAATGCCCGTCAATCTTCTTGCCAGACAATTGCTCTGGCGACATATAGGAGGGCGTGCCAAAAATAATGCCCGTCTTGGTCTTGCTCGAATCAATGATGCGCGCCAGACCGAAGTCGGTCACCTTTAGCGTATCGGTGGCAAAGTCATACATGATATTGGCAGGCTTGATGTCGCGATGTACCACATTCTGCCTGTGCGCATAATCCAGCGCATCGGCAACACGCGCAACAATGTCCATCACTTTGGCCAACGGCAATAGATGATCAACCTCCGTGTAGGCGGTCAAATCCTCGCCCCTGATGAATTCCATCGCAATATAGGCCAGATCCTGTTCTTCGCCCGCATCGTAAATGGACACGATGTTCGGGTGATTGAGGCGACCCGCCGATTCTGCCTCGCGGAAAAAGCGTTCTTTCACTTCCTGCAATTCTTGCCCGGAAAATTCCTGCGACAACGCCACTGTCTTGATTGCCACCTCGCGGCCAATTTTGGGATCTGTGCCGTAATACACCACCCCCATCGCACCTTTACCTAATTCTTTCTCTATCTTGTAACGCCCTAGCGTCGGCTTGGAAATACCGCTGTTGTCCAGCACCATGGGTGCAGGAGTGCGGCGATTGATGCCGCCGCCCAGGATGACGGTCTGCGACATTTGTCGTGCCAAGTCCAGCCGCTGCTCCAGATCACGGAATTGGGCATTGTATTCGCTCATGTACCTGAACACCGATTCTGCCTTGTTAAACTGGCGTTTGCGCTCGAAATCCAGCCCCAGGTTGTACAAAACTTCCATCAACCCCTCATCCAGCGGCACTTTGCGAAACTTGTCAAAGGCGATGTCCAGTTGCCCTTGCCCCTGAAAGGCCAAGCCCAGCATACGGTTACTTTCAGCCGAGTCGGCATCGGATCGCAGCTTTCCCCGCTCGGCCAGCAGAAAATGCTTGGTGGTCAACAACAAATGCCCAACCAGCAACAATGCGGCTGGCAGCATCAATTGCAGCCACATCGCCTGCGTCACCATCAACACGAGATGCGTGGACAGCAGTCCGGCAAGGATGGCTCCCGTGGCGATGGCAGCGCTTGCCGCTTTCAGACGCGGCAACAACAACACCAGGTACAGCGTGACCAGCAAAAAGACCGCTATTTGCACCAGTGCCGCCCAATCAGGTACCACAAAGAAATCACCCTGAAGAATACTGGATAGCGAATGCGCCAAAGTCACTGCCGAAGGCATACCCCAGGATACCGGTGTCACTTGCAATGTGCCGACACCCGCTGCCGATGCACCAATCAGCACGATCTTGTCGCGATATTTTTGCGCCGAAATTTTACCGGTATACACGTCATAAAAAGAATCTACCGGGAAAGCGGGCTGTCCGTTCACTCCCTTATAAAAGTAAGTGTGCATCCGCAACGCAGAATCCGTAGCGATTTTCAGCCTCCCCAACTGCACGCCTTCACCCGGATTCACCTGTATGTCTTGCGGCCCGAGATTGAGGCTTCGTGCCGCCAGCAGCAGCGACAACGAAGGGTAATACTGATCGTAATAATCCACCACCAGAGGTTCCGTGCGTATCGCGCCATCCACATCGCGAAAGCTGTTGAGATGACCGATGCCAACAGCAGGATGCCCCAGCGCGGGAATAGGAAACATCACGCTCAGCGCAGTTAATGGCCGAATGCCAGCGCGATCAGTTCCCTCATGGGTCAGATGATTGCGCAGCACATAATCGGGCAAAGGCTGGTCGGGTCTACCCTCTGGCTCACCCAATTCAAAGAACATCGGCAGCATCACATCGTCAGCCTGCACCAGACTGTTGGCAAGTTGCTGATCATGATCCAGATGCACCGCCGCATCGAGCAGCAAGGCATCGAGCCGCGTCACGCCCGCCTGCTGACTTGCGCCCCCGCTCCCTCTGAGACCGGATGTACCGATCAAGGCGGCAATTTTATAGATATAGTCCAGTCCCGCATCAACTTGCGGTTCACTAAAAAAAATGGTCTCCCCGATGACTTTGGCATGAGCTGCCACCAGAATATCAATCATCCCGGCATGTATCTCGCGCGGCCAGGGCCAACGTCCCAGATTGGCAATACTTTCGTCATCTATCGCGATTACCGCGATCTTGTCGCTGGGTAGACGCGAGGTAAACTGCATGCCGATGTCATATGCCTTGCGCTCCAGACTCTGCATCAGATCACTATTCGCAGCCAATAAAAACACCAGCGCCACCAGCAAGCCGGAAAACCAGTCTTGCTTCCAGAAGCCCAGCTTATTCATTCCTCCCCCTCTCAAGGCAGAACGCGAGACACCTGGTGTTCATTTCATTTAACCAGCAATACCGGACACGCGGCGAGATGCAGCACCTTGTTCACCACCGAACCCAGCAACACCTGCTGCACGCCGCCTTGCCCCTGCCTGCACATGACGATTTCGTCCACACCCTCCTCTTGTGCATATTGGGCGATCGCCTCGGCAGGTTTGCCGACACTGATGTGATATTGGTAGGAAATATGAGCCGCATCCAGTATTGAGCAGGCGCTTTGCATGGCGCTCATACCCTGCTCGCGGTAATACGCGTTGATCGTGTCCTGGTTGATAAACAGCTTGACGTTGCCCGTCGCCACTTTCCATTGCACGTTCAACAACAGCACCGTCGGCATTTCTTTCCAGCGTCCCAACTGGCTGACGACATAGCTCACCGCGCGCTCAGCATTGCTTGAGCCGTCTAAGGGAATCAAAATTTTCATCATCGTTCCTTACTTGGAAATAACATCGCTGGACTTGTCTGCCACAACAGTGACTTTTCCGTCCAGCAGATTGATGGCGCGTTCCGTGGTCGTTTTACGCATTGCCAACCACTTGCCGACCGTCAACACCAACACTGCACACACGCCCGGAATCAGCCAGTGCAGCGCAGGGTGCGCTTCGACTAGCGGCGCGAACAGCGCCTCGCTGACCAGCATTTCTCCCGCCACATAGCCCAGCAAGGCGCCACCCGCATAAATAATGTAAGGGAAACGATCTATCAGTTTGAGCACCAACTGGCTGCTCCAGGCGATCAGCGGGATGCTGATCAACAGACCAAAAACCAGCAGCGAGACATTGCCCTTGGCTGCCGCCGCCACCCCCAGCACATTGTCCAGACTCATCACAAAATCGGCGATGATAATGGTTTTTATCGCGCCGAACAGTCGCGTATCCGCCTTGATACTGCCCTCATCGTGTTCGTCTTCAGGCAGAATCAGCTTGATGCCGATCCAGATCAGCAAAAACGCCCCGACCAGTTTCAGGTACGGCAAAGACAGCAAGCTGACGGCGAAAAAAGTCAGCACGATACGCAATACGACTGCCCCCGCCATACCAAACAAAATGCCTTGCTTGCGCTGCTCGGCAGGCAAATTGCGGCAGGCAAGCGCGATCACCACCGCGTTGTCGCCCGACAACAGCACGTCTATCATGATGATTTTCAACACATCTACCCAGAATGGGGCAGTCATAAACATTTCTAACATTGCGTACCTTAAAAAATGGTAAGTGGTAAGTGGTAAGTGGTAAGTGGTAAGTGGTAAGTGGTAAGTGGTAAATGGTAAGTGGTAAGTGGAGCGGCACTATGTGCCTCAGTGGTGAGTGGCAAAAACCTACTCACCACTTACTGCTCACTACTCACTACTCACTACTCACTACTCACTACTCACTACTCACTATTAAACACCCGCCAGCACCTTCTGCATCAGCCGCCCCATTTCAGCCGGATTGCGGGTGATGTGGATGCCGCATTCTTCCATCACCGCCAGCTTGTCTTCAGCACCGCCTTTGCCGCCGGAAATGATCGCGCCCGCATGTCCCATGCGTTTACCGGCTGGCGCGGTGACCCCCGCGATGAAACCCACTACCGGTTTCTGCATGTTGCCCTTGATCCAGCGCGCGCATTCTTCCTCGTCGCTGCCGCCGATTTCGCCGACCATCACCACCGCATCGGTTTCCGGGTCGTCGTTAAACAGGCGCAGCACATCAATATGCTTGAGGCCGTTGATGGGGTCGCCACCGATACCCACGCAGGAAGACTGGCCGTAGCCCAGCGCGGTGAGTTGGCCGACCGCCTCGTAAGTCAGCGTGCCGGAACGCGACACCACCCCGATGCGGCCTTTTTTGTGGATGTGTCCGGGCATGATGCCGATCTTGAGCTCATCCGGCGTAATCACGCCCGGACAGTTCGGCCCGATCAACAGGGTATGCTTGCCCGCCATCTTGTAACGCGTGCGCAGCATGTCGTGTACGGGTATGCCCTCGGTGATGCAGATCACCAGCTCCAGCCCAGCCTCGACCGCCTCGTCTATCGCGGCGGCGGCATAGTGTGGCGGCACATAAATCACCGATACGGTCGCACCAGTCTGCGCCTTGGCTTCCGCCACACTGTTGAAAATCGGGATGCCCTCGAAATTCTGCCCGCCCTTGTTGGGTGTCACGCCCGCAACGAAACAGTTCGCGCCGTTCGCGTAGCTACGGCATTGTTGGGTATGGAATTGCCCGACCTTGCCAGTCATCCCCTGCGTCATCACACGGGTATTTTTATCAATCAATATGGACATTATTTACCCCTCGCAGCGGCAACCACTTTTTTGGCGGCATCCGCCATATCGCTACCTGAAATAATCGGCAAGCCCGAATCGGCGAGAATTTTCTTGCCCAGCTCAACATTCGTACCCTCCAGCCGCACCACCAGCGGCACGGCAAGACTCACCTCGCGCGCGGCGGCGACCACCCCTTCCGCAATCACGTCGCACTTCATGATGCCGCCGAAGATATTGACCAAAATCGCGCGCAGCTTGGGGTTTTTCAACATCAGCTTGAATGCCTCGGTGACTTTCTCGGTAGTTGCTCCACCGCCCACATCTAGGAAATTGGCCGGACTGCCGCCATACAGCTTGATGATGTCCATGGTCGCCATCGCCAGCCCCGCGCCATTCACCAGACAGCCGATGTCGCCGTCCAGCGAAATATAGGAAAGGTCAAATTTGGAAGCCTCGATTTCAGCGGGGTCTTCTTCGTCCAGATCGCGGTAAGCGACGATTTCAGGATGACGGAACAGCGCGTTGGAATCAAAATTAAACTTGGCATCCAGCGCCAGCACCCGCCCATCGGTAGTCAGCACCAGCGGATTGATCTCCGCCAGCATCGCATCCTTCTCGACGAAAGTGCGATACAAGCCTTGCAACACGGTCACGGCAGCCGCGACAGATGCCTCGGGAATGCCGATCTGGCGCGCCGCTTGCGCTGCCTGTTCAGTGTCCAGCCCGGCAATCGGGTCTATGCGCAGGGTATGAATTTTCTCGGGGGCAGACCGGGCAACTTCTTCAATCTCCATGCCGCCTTCGCTACTCGCCAGCAAGGCCACGCGCTGCGCCACACGGTCTATCACCATGCCGAGATAAAATTCGCGGGCGATCTGTGCGCCCTCTTCGACTAGCAAACGGCGCACGACTTGGCCTTCAGCCCCTGTTTGGTGCGTCACCAGATGCATCCCCAAAATTTGTTGCGCAGCCAGGCGCACTGCTTCCAGCGTATGCGCCACCTTGACCCCGCCGCCCTTGCCGCGCCCGCCCGCGTGGATTTGTGCTTTCACCACCCAGACCGTGCCGCCCAGGTGTTGCGCCGCCGCCACCGCCTCGTCAACGCTGAAACACGCCACGCCGCGCGGCGTGACCACGCCAAACTGGCGCAATAATTCCTTACCTTGATATTCGTGAATTTTCATGATGAGTGATCATTTGTATGAATTGCGCGCCCTGATTGGCGCGCAGTCGCAATCTTACCGAATTATCCGCCGCCGCGTGACAGGAATTGCAGCCTTTCCCTATCACTGATAAATCGCCTGAATGTACGCCCTCTTCAGGTAGAGGCCTTCCCTCTCGCGGGGGGAAGTCTAGGATGGGGGTAAATTTGGTCAAATTCTGCGCCCCCCCCCTTGCCCCTTGCCCCTCTATATAGTGATATGCTTTGCCGCGAAAATTAAATCGTTCGCCAGTGCGTTCATGTATAGCAAAGGAAGTGCCGTGATTGTCGAGAATGAACCGCCCCAGACACCTGAACCAGCGACTGTCGCACTGAAAACCAGCCACTTTCCCATCGTGGGACTGGGCGCATCGGCTGGTGGACTGGAAGCGTTTGAGCAGTTTTTCGCCCATGTCTCGCCTGTCAGCGGCATGGCCTATGTGCTGATCTCGCATCTCGACCCCAGCCACGCCAGTATCCTCACCGAAATCCTGCAACGCAGCACCCCCCTGCCGGTAATCGAGGTAGTTGATCAGTTGCAAGTAGAACCCGATCATGTTTATGTGATTCCGCCCAACCGCGACATGGCGATTTTTCATCGCGTGTTGCAACTTTCCGTGCCCGAACAACCGCGCGGTCAGCGCATGCCGATTGATGCTTTTCTGCGTTCCTTAGCCGACGATCAGGGCGAACAGGCCATCGGCATCATCCTCTCCGGCACTGGCACCGACGGCACGCAGGGCTTGCGCGCGATACTCGGCGCAGGCGGCATCGCGCTGGTGCAGGAACCCGCCTCGGCGAAATACGCGGGGATGCCGGAGAGTGCGATCAACGCCGGCTACGCCACGCTAGTTTTAGCGCCGGAAGCAATGCCCGAAGCCTTGCTGTCCGGCGTTCGCAACTTACCGCCTGTTGAACCCAAAATCGCCGGCAGCGGCATCAATCGCATCCTGATGCAGTTGCGCACGGTCACCGGCCACGATTTTTCCCAGTACAAGAAGAGCACCATAAACCGGCGCATCGAACGGCGTATGTCCATGCACAACATTGACAATCTGGAAGTCTACGCGCGCTACCTCAAGCAACATACTGAAGAAATATATAAATTATTCAAAGAGTTACTTATCAATGTCACGAGTTTTTTCCGCGACCCGGAAGCCTTCATCGCGCTCAAGCAGGACATCCTGCCGCTGCTGTTTGCAGACAAGCCGGAAGATTATGTATTGCGCATCTGGGTGTCCGGCTGCGCCAGCGGTGAGGAAGCCTATTCCATCGCCATCCTGCTGCGCGAATACATGGACGAGACCCGCATCGAGCGGAAAGTGCTGCTGTATGCCACCGACCTCGATGACGATGCCATCAACACGGCACGCGCCGGTTTTTATCCGCCCAATATCGCTCAGGACATCCACCCGGAACGCCTGCGCCAGTTTTTCATCCAGGAAAAAACGGGTTACCGGGTCAAAAAATCAATACGCGAAATGGTGGTGTTCGCCGTCCAGAACGTCATCAAGGATCCGCCCTTCACCCGGCTTGACCTGCTCAGTTGCCGCAATCTGATGATTTATCTGGAACCGGAGGTGCAGAGCCGCCTGATTCCGGCTTTTCACTATGCCTTGAAGCCCGGCGGCGTACTGTTTCTCTCACCTTCAGAGAGCATAGGCAACTATCCCGACCTGTTCAAACCGCTCGACCGCAAGTGGAAATTTTACCGCGCCACCGGCACCCTCGCCTCCACCCGGGCGGTGATGTCGGGCGGACTGGTCTGGACGCGCCACCCCGACGCAAAAGTAGCGGAAGAAGTCGCGCCCAAGGTCAGGATCACCAATTTTGCCGAACTGACCAAACGCGTGCTGTTGCAGTTTTACGCGCCGGCTTCGGCGTTGACCGATGAAAAAGGCACCCTCCTGTATGTGCATGGCGACACCGGTCGTTATCTGCGTCCGGCACCCGGACAGGCGACGCTCAACATCATCGAGATGGCTCGCGAAGGCTTGCAACTGCATTTGCGTAATGCCCTCCAGACCGCCATTGACCGGAATACCAACACGCTGAACCATGAAGTGCTGCTCAAAAGCAACGACCACTTTCTGCCAGTCATTTTCAGCGTGCGCCAACTGCCCGGCGCAGACCACCGCCAGAAGCTGCTGCTGATCAGCTTTCAGGACGCACCGCACCCGATTTCCGACAAACGCAGCAAACCTATCACGGCAGGAAAGGTCGAACTGCTGCGCGTCGAGGAACTGGAACGCGAACTGGCCTACAACAAGGAGAACCTGCAAGCCACCATCGAGGAGCAGCAGGCCTCCAACGAGGAGCTCAAATCCACCAACGAGGAATTGCAATCCACCAACGAAGAGCTGCAATCTACCAATGAAGAGCTGGAAACTTCCAAGGAGGAACTGCAATCAGTCAATGAAGAGTTGATCACCGTCAATGCCGAGCTGCAAGCCAAAATCGAGCAACTGGCGATCATGCAGAACGACATGAAAAACCTGCTCGACAACGTCAATATCGGCACGATATTTCTCGACCGCCAGATGCGCATCAAGCGCATCACCCGCGATGCCGCGCAAGCCTATCGCCTGGTCGCCACCGATATAGGTCGCCCCTTGAGCGACATCAAAACCAATATCGAAGGGGAAGACCTGCTGGCCGAAGCCCGACATGTGCTCGACTCGCTGATTCCCTTCGAGCGCGAGGTGCGCACCAGCAGCGGTGCCTGGTATCTGGCGCGCATCCTGCCTTACCGCACCCTGGACAACATGATAGACGGCGTGGTGCTGACTTTCACCGACATCAGCCAGCGCGTGATTGCCGAAGCCGCCAGCAACGAAGCGCGCGAACGGGCCGAGGCCATCGTCAACACGGTGCGCGAGCCGCTGCTGGTGCTTGATGGCGAGTTGCGGGTAATTTCCGCCAGCCGGTCTTTCTACCAGTATTTCCGGAGCAGAGCCGAAGACACCGTAGGGAAACGGGTTTACCATCTGGGCAACGGACAGTGGGACATTCCTGCCTTGCGCGAGCTGCTGGAAAATGTCCTGCCCAATAACCACACGTTTGAAGGCTACCGGATGGAACATGACTTTCCCGATATCGGCGACAAACAGCTGGTGCTCAACGCCCGCCGCATCGTCGGTAAAGTCAACGGCCAGGCCATGATTCTGCTGTCCATGGAGGAAGCAAAATGAGCGCTGAATTCGACGAATTGCAACTGCGCCAGTATGCCGAAAGGGAGCTGTCACACGACCCGTTTACCCTTGCGACCCGCCGCGTCACACCTGACCGGCGCGTCACCCCGACCCGCCGCCTGGTCGAATCGCGCCGGGCGACCGAGACGCGGCGCAGCATGGCAAACCGCCCGGAATCGGTGCCGCGACGCTTGACGGCGGCGCGCCGAACTACCGACGCGCGCCGTGCGACAGATTTGCGACGGGCGGATGATGAGACCCATACCCGCGACACCCTGCTGCACGAACTCCAGGTGCATCAGATCGAGCTGGAAATGCAGAATGATAATTTACGCCAGACCCTGCTGGAACTTGAACAGGCGCGTGACCGCTATGTGGATTTTTATGATCTTGCCCCGGTAGGCTATCTCACGTTGAACGACAAGGGCATGATCTCTGAAATCAACCTCACCGGTGCCGCCATGATAGGCGTGGAACGACACGCATTGCTCAATCACCGCTTCTCACAATTTCTCAACCCGGAATACCGCGACCGCCTATATCGCCATTTTCTGCACGCCCTGGCATCCGATGATACGCAGAGCTGTGAACTGGCACTGCAACGCGGTGACAACTCGGCAATCAACGTACAACTCGATTGCATATGCCTGAACAAACAGGGACAAGCGCCCCTGCTGCGGGTGGTGCTGACCGACATCACCGAACGCACCAAGAGTGAAGAAGCGATCCGCAAACTGGCTTTTTATGACACCCTCACCCAGCTGCCCAACCGCCGTCTGCTCGATGACCGCATTGAGCAGACCATGGCGGCGTGCCGTCGCAGCGGAGAATATGCGGCGCTGATGTTTCTCGATCTCGACAACTTCAAGCCGCTCAACGACCATTATGGTCACGGCATGGGCGACTTGCTGCTGATTGAGGTGGCGCAGCGGCTCTTGTCCTGCGTGCGCGGCATAGACACCGTGGCGCGCTTTGGCGGCGATGAGTTTGTGGTGTTGCTCAGAGAGCTCGATACCGATGAATCCGTGTCCCGCGCACAAACCGCCCTCGTGGCAGATAAAATCCTCGCTGCACTGGCCGAACCTTACCGGCTAACCAGCCATCCCGCCGACCAGACGACCATCACGGTGGAACATCGCTGCACCTCCAGCATCGGTGTGGTGCTATTCCAGGATCAAGTACACAACTGCGAAGAACTGATCAAAAACGCTGACATCGCGATGTATCAGGCCAAGCACGACGGGCGCAACAGGATACATTTCGTTAATCCCGATTTCGTGCCTGATACGATTGATTGCCGATTGACAACCACCGACCGGAACCCGCATGAATAAGCCGCCAAGTACGCCTGACCCCAAATCGGCTCTAGCCTCTCTTCCTGCCGAAACACTGCTGCATGAACTGCAGGTGCATCAAATCGAACTGGAGATGCAGAATGAAACACTACGGCAGTCACAACGTGAGCTGGAACAATCACGCGACCGCTATGTGGATCTCTACGACTTTGCACCTATAGGCTATTTGACACTCAGCGATACTGGGCAAATCGCTGAAATCAATCTCACCGGAGCCGCATTGCTGGGGGTTGAGCGCAAGCAATTGTTGAGCCGCCGCTTCGCGCAATTTATCGCAGCCGGAGACAGGGACTGCTGGCATAGCCACTTCTCTGCCGCGCTAAAACAGGGCGGCAAACAAAGCTGCGAACTGGCGCTGATTCGTGAAGATGGCGGCGTTTTCCATGCACAAATGGACTGTTTGCACATCACGACAGACGGCTTCACCCGCATGGCGCGCATTGCCTTTAGCGATATAAGCAAACGCAAAATTCTGGAAGATGAACTCAAGGAGTCACAACAGCTATTGCGCAATCTGGCTGAAAAGACAGCATTATTGAGGGAGGAAGAGCGCAAGCGCATTGCGCGGGAAGTACACGATGAACTGGGACAAATCCTTACGGCATTACGCATGGATGTCGCCTTGCTCGCACTACGCTTTGGCGAGGGCAATACCGCGTTGCTGGAAAAAACCCAAGGCATGACGGTACTGCTGGATCAGGCAAATGGCTGTGTGCGCAACATCGTCTCCAACCTGCGCCCAGCCGCACTGGATATCGGCATCATTCCTGCCCTCCGCTGGCTGTGTAACGAGTATGCCGTACACTCCGGCAGTTCCTGCGTGTTGCATACCAACGAAGAACAGGTTGATCTGTCCGAAGTGCGTGGGGTGGCGGTGTTCCGCATCGTGCAGGAACTGCTGACCAACGCGGCGCGTCATGCCAGAGCGAGCAGCGTCAAAATTACGCTGGCACAGCTTGATGACAATCTGCATATAGCGGTGTGCGACAATGGCAAAGGCTTTGATCCGGCACTCCAGGAAAAAAGCCAGTCCTATGGCTTGCTTGGCATACGCGAGCGAGCCATCGCGCTGGGCGGACAAGTTGAAATCGTTAGCGCACCCGAGCAGGGCACGGCAGTGACCATCGTCGTGCCAACCAAACCCCAAAGGAGCCGCACATGATACGACTACTGATTGCAGATGATCACGCCATCGTACGCGAAGGCTTGAAGCAACTCGTCCGGCTGACACAGGACATCGGCGTGGCGGGAGAAGCTGCCAGCGGCACCGAGGTGCTGGAACAAATACGCGGCGGGAATTTTGATCTGCTATTGCTGGACATGAACATGCCCGGAATCAACGGCATTGAACTGATAAAACAGGTCAAGGAAAGTCAACCCGCTTTACCCGTGTTCGTGTACAGCATGTACAACGATCTACATTTGGCAAATGCTGCTTTCAAGGCGGGTGCATCGGGCTATTTTACCAAGAGCAGCGACCCGAAAATGCTGATGGAAGCCGTGCGCAAGGTTTACCAGGGCGGGCAATTCCTGGATCCGGCAATAAGCCAACAGACGACTGATTGACTCTCGCCAACCCTACTTACCCAGCAAGAAATCCGGGGAAACGCTGATTTATTCGTCATTCCCAGGCAGGCGAAAATCCAGTGCTTTCCAACAATAAAGATTGACTGCCAAGGTTGAAGCCAGAGGGTTCGCCCAACACCCAGGAGTCTGGACTCATCCCGATACGCTGAAATAAAAAAGGCTTATTTCCATTTGGAAAGAAGCCTTTTTCGGTATTGGTGCCGCTTGACGGACTCGAACTGTCGACCTACCGCTTACAAGGCGGTTGCTCTACCAACTGAGCTAAAGCGGCATTTGATGCAAAGGACTACAGAAAACTGATTCGCTTGCTTATGGTGGGTCGGGCGAGATTCGAACTCGCGACCAACGGATTAAAAGTCCGCTGCTCTACCGGCTGAGCTACCGACCCGCAGCAAAGGAGCGCGAATTATACGCAATGGGCGCACTCTGTCAATAAAGAAAGTCCGGGAAGCGCAATTTTAATTCATAAAGCTGTCTTGTTTGACGCGCAACCCGCCGCTCGCACTCGATTACACCGGGTTATTGAACGAATCGGGCGCATTGCGATAACGGGTGGGATCAACGATGCCCGCAGCCTCAAAACCCGCGCGGCGCAGCCGGCACGAATCGCACAACCCACAGGCTCGGCCTTGTGCATCCGCCTGATAACAGGACACCGTTGCCGCATAATCCACCCCGAGCTTATTCCCTTGCCGGATGATTTCCGCTTTGGACAGATGCAGCAATGGGGCATGCAGGGTGAGCGGATGGCCTTCTATCGCCGCCTGAGTGGCGAGATTGCCCATGCGCTCAAACGCTTCGATGAAGGCTGGGCGACAGTCGGGATAGCCCGAGTAATCCACCGCGTTCACGCCGATAAAAATATCCTGCGCGTGTAGCACCTCGGCCCATGCCAGCGCCAGCGACAACATGATGGTGTTGCGGGCTGGAACATAGGTCAGCGGAATCCCGGCAGATTCATGTTGTGGCACGGCGATGTTGTTATCGGTCAGCGCAGAACCGCCGAAAGCGGTCAGGTCAATGTTGATGACACGATGCTCGTGCGCACCCAGCGTCCGGGCAACGCGCTGTGCGGCATCCAACTCGGAATGGTGGCGTTGCCCGTAATCCACGCTCAACGCATAGCACACATAGCCTTCGGCGCGTGCCATCGCCAGCACGGTGGCCGAATCCAGCCCGCCCGACAACAATACGACGGCATTTTTCATTAGTGACCTGCTTCGTTGTTCCATAAAATTTTGTGCAACTGCACCTGAAAGCGCACTGGCAAATGGTCGCGCAATATCCAGTCCGCCAATTGCGTGGCAGCCAGCGTCCCTTGCGCGGGCGAAAAGGTCACCTCACAGCTATCGGCAAGCTGCCTTTCCTTCAGAATTTCCTTTGCCCACCGATAATCCGGCTCATCGCACAACACGAATTTAATTTCGTCATGTTGCGTCAGCAAGGGCAAGTTTTCCCAGCGATTCCTGGCGGCTTCGCCGGACGCGGGGGTCTTGATGTCCACCACCCGCATCACTCGCGCATCCACCCCGCCAATATCCAGCGCACCGCTGGTTTCCAACGACACGTCATATCCGGCATCGCACAAGGCCGTCAGCAAGGGCAGGCAATTTTTCTGCGCCAGCGGTTCACCGCCCGTAACAGTGACGTAGCGTGGCGCATATTGGGCGACTTGTTCGAGAATTTCAGCGAGGGATTTATTTTGTCCACCCGTAAAGGCATAGACGGTATCGCAATAGCCACAACGCAACGGACACCCGGTCAACCTGACAAACACCGTAGGCAAACCGATGCGGCGGGTCTCACCTTGCAGGGAGAAAAATATTTCGCTGATGCGCAGTTGCGCCTGTAATGCTGATTCGGACATGGGCGACTACTTGACGACAGCGAGCAATTGTTGCGCCTTGGCGGCGGCTGCACTATCGGGATATTTGGCGATAAGCTGTTTGAGGGTTGCCGTACTCGCCGCCAGTGCCTTTAACTCCTGCTGACAACCGGCAATATTTAACATCACCTCCGGCGCTTTAGGCGTATTGGGTTCAGCTTTGAGCAATGCCCGATAAGTCGCCAACGCAGGCTTGTAGTCATGCAACGCAAACTGCGCATTGCCCAGCCAATAGCGTGCGTTTGCAGCATGTACCGAATCGGGATAATTATGCAGAAATGTTTGATATGCCTTGGCTGCATCCACATGGTTACCGGCTTTTGACTGGCCATAAGCCGCTTCAATAGCGCGATTCTCTGTAGTGGGATCGTCGGAATCAACCGCTGCCGGCGCGCCGCCCTGGGTAGTCGAGACTACTGCACCTTCTGTGGGTTCCAAACGACGCAAACGCGTATCCAGATCCACATAAAAATCTTTTTCACGCTTCTCGGCATCCTGCAAGCCGTGCGCGAGTTCTTCGTTCTGACCGAGTAATTTACGGATTTCATTGTTCAATGCATCTATCTGACCTTGCAGGTCAAAAATTGATTTGGTCTGTTGCCTGCTCTGATCTTCCAGCTGAAGCACACGCGCCCCGACTTCCTGGATTTGTTTGCGCGCATCGTCGTCCGAAAACAACCCCGCCTGCGCGGGAACAGCGCAACACAAACCCAGCAACATCAAGGCGCGCAGCTTCATTATTTATGTCTTACTTGGCGTAGTTAATATCGGTACGACGATTTTTCGCCCAGGAAGCCTCATCATGAGTCGAACCGACCGGTTTTTCTTCACCGTAGCTGACGCTATCCAACTGTGCTGATTTTGCGCCGCCCAGCTCCAGCATCTTCTTCACGCCATCTGCACGACGTTGACCCAGAGCCAGATTATATTCATTGCTGCCACGTTCATCGCAATTCCCTTCCAGGCGGACCGTACGAGCGGGATTCTTGCTCAAATACGCGCCATGAGCCTGAACGACTGGCTTGTCGGCATCCTGCACTTCGGAAACGTCAAACGGGTAATAAACGCTACGCTTGGCAAGAATACTTTGTGGATCATTTAAAGCATCATCATACGTTTGTGCAGAGGAGGCCATAGCGACCGCTGGTGCGGCAGCCACAGGACTGGAAGCCGGTGTCGCGGCTGTTTCTTGGGGTTTCTGGCTGGCGCACGCGGCAAGGAGATTAAGCAACACGATACTGATAACGATCTTTTTCATGATAATTCCCTTTATATTCAAATGGTTAAATTACTGAGCAGGTCCCCAAACAGGCTCGCGCGCATCGCCGCTTTGCGTAAACATGTGCTGCTTGACACGACCGTCGCTGGAAACGGTCGCCAATATACCACGACCACGCGCCTCGCTGGCAAACAGGATGAGCTTGCCATTGGGCGCAAAAGTGGGTTTTTTCTCCCAACCTCCCTCGCTCAACATTTCCATTTGCCCGGTCTGAAAGTCCTGCGTAGAGATGTAGAACTTACCGCCACTCAGATGCGTAAAAACAAAAGACTTGCCATCTGGACTATAGCGCGGGGAATAACTGGTTCCGCCACCAAACGTCATGCGCTGTGCCGCGCCACCTTCGACCGGCATCCAATAAATCTGGGCGCTACCGCCCCGGTCTGAAGTAAACAACAAGGCTTGCCCGTCGGGAGAAAAATTAGGCTCAGTATCAATGCCGCTGCCATTGCTGACACGATGCAAATCACTGCCATCAGGACGCATCAGATAGATTTTTGAGCTGCCATCCCGCGTCAACACCACCGCCAACTGTTTGCCGTCTGGCGACCAGGCAGGCGCACTGTTGCTGCCGCGAAAGTCGGCCAACACCTTGCGTTGATTGGTATACAGCGATTGCACGAACACGGCGGCGTGGCCCGTCTCAAAACTCACATATGCAAGGTGGCTGCCATCCGGCGACCAGGCAGGCGACATGATAGGTTCATGCTGCGACAGCACGACCTGTTCGTTATAACCGTCGCTGTCCGCGACAATCAGGCTGAACTGCCGCCCTTGCCGGTTCACATAGGCGATGCGCGTACCAAACACGCCCTTGTTGCCAGTCAGTTTTTCGTAAATCAAATCGGCGATGCGGTGACCGACAGCGCGCAACTGGCCATCATTTGCCGACACGGCCTGTCCTATCAGCTCGACTTTTTTAACCACATCCAGCAAGCGAAATCGCGCTTCGATACGACCGTTGGCTTGCGCACCTACCGTCCCGATAGCCAGCGCTTCCGTGCCGCGCACCTGCCAATCCGCATAATTGACTTCGGCGGGCGCATGAGGAGACTTGCCCAACGGATCAACCAGACGGAACAGACCGCTACGCTGCAAATCGCCGGACACCACCTCGCCGATTGCCAGCCCCAGCTTTTCATCCCCGCCGAAAGGCACGATGGACACAGGAATCTGCTGCTCGCCCGCACCGATAATTTCAATATTCAATACTGCATTGGCCGTAGAGGCACACAGCAACATCAACAAACCCAACACACCACACCTTGCTTTTAACATTCACAGCCTCTTTTATTTGACGGGTTCGACGGGCTGAAAGCCCAACTTCAATTCACGAAAACGATTAAACAGCCCCGCATCGGCTGGCAAGGGCAAGGGGTCGGATTTCAAAATAGCACGCTCCACCGATGCATCGTAAGCGGGGTTGCCGCTGGATTTCTTCAGTTTTACACCCATCACCCTGCCACCCGGCAACAACGTCACCAAAAATTCAGCGCGAGCATTGTCGGCTACCTCCGGCGGCATCACGACATTGCGCCTGATTTTGGCGGAAATTTTGCTGATGTATTCATCTACCAACCGCCCTGTTGCCGCCTCTTGTGCCGCTTGATCACGCGCCGCTTGTTTATCCGCCGCCGCTTGAGCCGCTTTTTGACGCGCCGCTTGCAACTCTGCGGCTGAAGGTTTAGCGGGCTGAACGGACAGCTTTTTTACTTCCGGCGGCTTTGTAAGCCCGGGTTTAACTTCGATTTTCTTCTCGGGTTTTATCGCGGGCTTCTTGTCCGGCATCACGATGTCCGGCTTACGCTCCGCTTCCACCTCAAGGGGAACGACCTTTTCCGTCATTTCCCTGGCGGGGTTTGCCTTGGCCGGGATTTTCCTGGCTGGCGGCGCGTCAGGCATATCCGGCAGACTTTGCCACAGTTCCACGCTCATCACTTCAGGCGGTTGCGTTTGCCAGGAAAAGCCGAAATACAGAAAGGCAAAAAACGCACCATGCACCAGCACAGCCAAAATTCCGGCGGGAAGTTTATAAGGTTCTGGATAGACTGCCGTGTTCATTTTTTAGCTTGCATCAACAGACCGACTTTTTTGATGTGTTGCTGTTGCAGCACGTCCATCACGTTAATGACTTCCTCATAGCGCACGCTCTTGTCGGCGGAAATCACCACCGCCTGTTCAGACTGCCCGGCCTGCCCAGACTGACCGGCCTGCCTGGATTTGAGTATGGAAACCAGTTCTTCGCGCGACACGCGGCTTTCCTCATCCCCCTTGCCATGATCGCGCAACGCCAGCGAATTATCCCGCTTGATAATGACTTCCAAGGGGGCGGGTGCCGGCGTGGACGACTGGCTGACCTGCGGCAAATCCACCTGCCCCGGATTCATCATCGGCGCAGTCACCATAAAAATCACCAGCAACACCAGCATCACGTCTATGTAAGGCACGACGTTGATGTCATTCATAAGTTTGGTTTTGGAGCGTCGGTTAGACCTCATCATCACCTCCCCAAATCGCTACCCCTGCCGATTTCATGGCTGGCGCTGCAAGATGTTGGAAAACTCTTCGCTGAAACTCTCGAAACGCGTCGCCAGCCGGTCTATGTCATGCGCGTAGCGGTTGTAGGCCAGCACCGCCGGAATCGCTGCGAACAATCCCATCGCTGTGGCCACCAGCGCCTCGGCGATACCGGGCGCGACGTGCGCCAAGGTCGCCTGACCGACATTCGCCAGTCCGCGAAACGCATTCATAATGCCCCATACCGTACCGAACAAGCCAACGTAGGGGCTGACCGAACCGACCGAAGCGAGAAATGCCAGATGCGCTTCCAGCTTGTCCATCTCGCGCTGATAAGTCGCGCGCATCGCCCGGCGCGTACCGTCCATCACCGCGCTGCTATCCATGCCATGCTGCTTTTTCAGCTTGACGAATTCGACAAAACCCGCCGCAAAGATGCGCTCCAGCGCACCCTGATCGGCGCGCGCCGCACCACTGGACTGCTTGTAAAGATCATTCAGATTGGAATTGCGCCAGAATAACTCCTCAAACTCGCTGGTCAGGCGTTTTTCGCGGCGAATGGCAAACAACTTGATAAAGATGTACCACCATGACAGCAACGACACCAGCAGCAGCAGCCCCATCACCAGCTGCACCAGCACGCTGGCATTGCTGATCAGATGGACGAACGACAAATCCTGAGTAACTTCCATAGACACTTTCCTTTAATTATTCCGCTATTTCCACTGCGACTTTAACACTTCCGGCACGCTGACCGGCTTAAAACCCTCCAGCGACACGCACACCAGATGCACCTCCGCCTCGGTCAACAGCTCGTCACCACGCCGCACGGTTTGCAACAGCGTGAGGCGACTGCGCCCGATGTCCTTGACTTCTGCGGTCACGTCCAGCATATCGTCGAGCAGTGCGGGTCGCAGATAATCCAGCTTCATCGAACGCACCACAAACACTATGCCGAACGCTTTCATCAAACCGGCATTGCTGTAGCCGAAAGTGCGCAGCCACTCAGTCCGTGCGCGCTCAAAAAAGTTCACATAACTGGCGTGATAAACCACCCCGCCCGCATCCGTGTCCTGAAAATACACCCGCACCGGCCAGCTAAAAATTTTGTGCCTAGTCATCCAGTAAATCTCCATTGAGCAAATCATTCACCACCGCCAGGCCGAAATGGCGATAGGCGGTGGCGGTGGCCATGCGACCGCGCGGGGTGCGTTGCAAATAGCCTTGCTGGATAAGATACGGTTCCAGTACATCCTCGATAGTGTCGCGCTCTTCACCGATGGCGGCGGCCAGATTGTCCACGCCGACGGGTCCCCCCATGAACTTTTCGATGATGGTTTGCAACAGCTTCCGGTCCATCACATCCAGCCCTTGCGTATCCACGTCCAGCATGGTGAGCGCGGCATCCGCCACCTTGCGCGTCGCGTCGCCGCCCGCCTTGACATCGGCGTAATCGCGCACCCGGCGCAACAGGCGGTTGGCGATGCGCGGCGTACCGCGCGAACGACGGGCTATCTCCAGCGCGCCATCAAAAGACAGATTCATCTCCAAAAGTCCTGACGAACGCATCACGATGCGCTGCAATTCTTCCGGCGTGTAAAACTCCAGGCGCGACACGATACCGAAGCGGTCGCGCAGCGGGTTGGTCAACATGCCTGCCCGCGTGGTCGCGCCCACCAGCGTAAACGGCGGCAAATCCAGCTTCACCGAGCGCGCCGCCGGCCCTTCGCCGATCATGATGTCTATCTGGTAGTCCTCCAGCGCGGGGTAAAGAATTTCCTCCACCACGGGAGAGAGGCGGTGGATCTCGTCTATGAATAACACGTCGTTCGGCTCAAGATTGGTCAGCAACGCCGCCAAGTCGCCCGCGCGTTCCAGCACCGGCCCCGAGGTATGGCGCAAGTTCACGCCCATCTCGCGGGCGATAATCTGCGCCAGCGTAGTCTTGCCCAAGCCCGGCGGGCCGAACAGCAGGACGTGATCCAGCGGCTCTTTGCGCTGCTTCGCCGCCTGAATGAAGATTTCCAGTTGCCCGCGAATTTTTTCCTGACCGACGTATTCGTCCAACTGCTTGGGGCGCAGCGCGCGTTCCAGCGCCTCTTCCTGTTTGGATGCGACGGCAGTCGTGGTCAAACGCGGTTCGGCGGTGAGATTGTCGGTGTGGATCATATTGGGTTTTGGTGTTTATATTTGCAGTAGCTGGATTATCCCAGAAACGGCAGAACGGATAGCGATTTCTGTCTTGCCGTCAGACGACGAATATCAATGGTCAGCATTCGCGTCAATTGAGCCACTCAATTCGCCCGGTTGCGCATATGGTCGGCGACCTTGCTGAACGCTTCTGACAATGCGGCGCGCAGGGCGGCATCTTCTACCACCTCATCGAGCGCCTGATTCATGCACAACATCCACTGGTCGCGCTCCACATCGCCGATGGCAAAAGGCAGGTGGCGGCGGCGCAGCATGGGGTGGCCAAACGCTTCGACGAACAATTGCGGCCCGCCCAGCCAGCCGGACAGAAACATGAACAGCTTGTCGTTGGCGCTTTGCAGGTCGGCAGCATGTAATTTTCGGATACCGTAAGCCTCCGGCAACGCGTCCATCAGTTCATAAAAACGCCGCACCAGTTCGCGGACTTTTGCCTCGCCGCCGATGCGCTGGTAATGGCTTACTTCTTGATTTTCTTGCATATTTACCACTCTCTAAATGAAAACCCCAGACCAAAGGTGTTCTGGCGATGATTGTAATCAATCAGACTTTCACCATAGCCGCTGGTAAATTGCGCGTGCATGCGTGCTGCCGTACCCAAGGCGACCGGCAACGACCAGTCCACCTGCACAAAACCGATGTTCTGATTGAGGTTCAAATTGTTGCGTATCGCCACCAGAACCGCCTGCGACCTGTCGTCCGGCTCCCAGCGCGCAACCACTTCAGCACGTCCTATATAGTGAACAATGTCGGGGTTGTCATCCTTCAGGATGTTCTCGGGAACACGCCACCAGGCGCGCGCCAGCAAAGACGTGTTATCCCATTCCCAGCCACCTTGCGCGTACACGCGGTTCCAGCTGCGCGACTCGGGATTGGGGCGACCATTCGACTGGTGGGTCAGCCCGAGATTAAGCAACTTGAATCCCGATTCCTTACCTGTCGCAAACGCCGCAATCAACTCCGGCTCGTAGTTGGTTTCACGGAACGGCGAGGAATTTCTCGTATTAAACACCTGCCAGCTCGATTGCTGGGTGTACGCGCCCCACAGGCGAAAGGTCTTGAAGCCCCCTAAATCCAGATCCGTATTGGTATACATACTGGTCTTGAAACTCAGACGAAATTTGGCTTCCAGCGCATCAATGTCATTCGGGGTCACCCCCGCGTTGCCTATGCCGGGCGAAGTCGGCAGATTGTTCGGATTCGTGCTTTTCCTGACAATCAGGTAATTTTGTCGGTGCAATTGCAGGCGATCCAGGCTGCTCTGGTCGCGATGGGG